>Ga0164296_1004358_pt1 | contig 12890 bp, 12 predicted proteins | sample GEODES057metaG_FD_113533 | JGI IMG/M metagenome (GOLD analysis project Ga0164296, IMG submission 113533) | Dystrophic lake water microbial communities from Trout Bog Lake, Wisconsin, USA - GEODES057 metaG | ecosystem: Environmental > Aquatic > Freshwater > Lake | place: USA: Trout Bog Lake...
GCAAAGTGTGGTGCCCCGGGACCGCATCGCGCCTTTGCCGTCGCTGCCGGCGGAATGGTCTGCCCGACCTGTCGGCCTCCGGGGTCGGCCGCCCCCAGCCAAGGTGCTGTGCAACTGCTGGGCGCACTGCTGTCCGGTGACTGGACACGTGCGGACAGTGCTCAGATGCGGTTCCAGCGTGAGGCAAGCGGACTTGTGGCAGCATTTTTGCAATGGCACCTAGAGCATCAGTTGCGATCCTTGCGCTTGGTTGACCGCCAGTGAATGGCAGGATGCCAGCCATGCCTGCCGTTCCGCCACCGCATGCCACCGGTGCAAGGCCGCCGGAAATCCCGGTAGACCTCGTGCCGCGCCACGTTGCCCTGGTCATGGATGGCAATGGACGCTGGGCCAAGGAGCGAGGGCTCCCGCGCACCGCTGGTCATACGGCGGGAGAGGCGAGCCTGCTGGACTGCGTGCATGGCGCGCTGGAGCTGGGCATTGGGTGGGTCAGTGCGTATGCCTTCTCCACCGAGAACTGGAGGCGGTCCCCCGATGAGGTGCGCTTCCTCATGGGCTTCAATCGCGATGTCATCCGGCGCCGCCGGGATGAAATGCATGATCTTGGCGTGCGCATTCGATGGGCCGGCAGGAGGCCCAAGCTGTGGACGTCGGTGATCAATGAGCTCGAGGAAGCCGAGAGGCTTACCGCCGGAAACTCCCGATTAACCTTGACGATGTGCGTCAACTACGGAGGCCGAGCTGAAATCGCTGATGCTGCGGCCAAGATTGCACGATTGGTGGCCCAGGGTGCCCTTGACCCAAAGAAGGTGACCGAAAAGACGTTCGCCAGGTATCTCGATGAACCGGACATGCCCGATGTTGACTTGTTCGTCCGCTCATCCGGGGAGCAGCGGACCAGTAACTTCCTCATTTGGCAGGCTGCCTACGCCGAGATGGTCTTCCTGGACACGTTGTGGCCCGACTTTGACCGGCGCCACCTGTGGCATGCCTGTGAAATCTATGCCTCCAGGGATCGGCGTTACGGCGGTGCGCCACCCAGCCCGGTGCAGTGAGCTGCGCCGGGGGAATCAGGAGCGCCGCTGTCCGGCCAGCAAGAACGCAGAGCACATCAGCAATCCTCTCCAGTCATCATCGCGAGACTCCAGTACGGCAGATGCGTCGTCGAGGCGTTGCGGGGATACGTCGGCGGCCGGCGGTGCTGCGTGATAGTGGAAGGGCAGCAGGCGAATATTGGTCAAGGCGGTGTCGCTGAGTTCGGAGGCAACCGTCAACGGGTTGTGGAATTGCGCCAGTGGCGCCGGATTGGACGGAACGTCCATCAGCACCCGCGCGGCAATGAACTCCAGCCCTGCGGCACGAACTTCGGGCTGCACGCCTTCCAACATGACCTGATCGAACAGGTCATAGGTGTATCGGTTGAAAGTGAACAGGGAAAACAGGACGTTACGCAGTTCCAGGAATACCCAACCGCCCGGGCGCACCATGCGGGTCAGGTTGTCCACCGCCCCCTGAAGGTCTGGACAGTGGGGCAGGACTCCCATGCCCACCAAAATGTCGGCTGTTCCATTGTTCGGAACGGCAGTCAAGGTCTCAGCGATGGCTGCGTCTGCGCACACGACCATCGCCTGGTCCAATCCCGCATGGGCCATCACTGCACGTGAGTCGGTGACGCGCTCGGGGTTATTGTCGAATCCGGTGATCTCCAGGTTCGCCGATTGCCACACGGGAATGGCCTGGCCGCTCCCGATGCCCGCCTCGATGATCGAGTTGGCCTTGGTGACGGCAACCTGATCAAGGACATGCCGGAAGGCGAAGGAATTTGCTGGGTACATATCAGGCCGCCTGCTCGCTGTAGTGGGTTTGTGGGTGGTGCTGAAAGATTGACTCGATTCTGATCCAGGAATTGGCAGATGCCTCTGCCAACGGTGATCGTGACACGATCTCGTGAATCACATCCTCGGGCGCATCGATGAAGAACTGCAGTCGAATCGGCGCCGGCATGCGCTCTGGAGCCTGGCTCAGTGCCTGCCAGGGTAAGCCAAGGCGTAGTCGCCCGCCGCTGCCGATGAGCACGCCCGCTTCCCCGAGAACGTTCTGACGAGTCTTGTCGCCGCTGCCAAAGAGTTCAGGATCGTTCAGAGACATGTAGTACTGCATGCTGATCATCTGCATGACCTGGCCAGGTCCGGACAAGATGTCCAGTAATCGCTGTCCATCGGGGTCTGTCCGGAAGTCGTAGTCGTGAAGGAACACCCGACTTTCCAGGTCGTGGCCAACCGTCAGCCGACGAGATCCGATGACGCATGCGGCGTTGCCGGAAAGCCCCCATTCGGGGAACGTCTGCCACCAGGCAGTCGCCGAATCCTGATCAGCCGTTGTGCTGTCTTGCAACCCAGCTGCCGGAGTCGGGCGATGTGGGAGGCACTGAAGTGAGTTCAGGAATGAGCGCATGTTCGTCGAGAGGGGATGAGGCGCGTTGGGGTCCAGTTCCACCGTACCGATCGCCGTCTCGTGCAACCCGGCCCAAAATCGAGTGTCGCCCAGGTCATGACCGCGCTCCCACAGTGCCCGGCGCACATCCGGGTCGGTCAGAATGGAAGCAACAATCCGAGCATTGAGGTGTCCGGGTTTCCCACCGCAGGCACCGCACTGGTACGTGCTGGCGAAGGCCGTGTTCGGTGCATGTGAGCCGTGACCGACGATCACGACATCGTCGAAGTTCGCCACGGGGACGACATCTAGCAGGCGCTGGGCAATCTCCAAGCGAGTCGTCAGTGGCAGATTCTTGAGGTCTTCGCCTGTCGATGAGAACCAAGACGGACCACTGGTGAGGGCAGTGAGCGCACGCATCCACCGTGGTCGCCAGGTATTCAAGGCGGCAAACAATCCACACATCACGCCAAACGCCTCGGCAAGTGCCAGGGCGCCAACACCCCTGCCAGCCGCTGCCCAGCAGCCGGGTAGTGCCCAGCGCACGGAAGCTGTTCGCTCGTCGGGGATCGCGTTCGTCGGCGTGACAATCACAGGACACAGGTCAACTGAACTATTCCTGCTATCAAGTCGCACTGCCGCTCCGAAAAAGCCGGCCATGCCGAAGGTGGTAACTCCTGGGTGCTTCTCTGCTTCTGAGCGCAGGACATCCGATCGAACGTCGATGCAGGTAACCAGTGCAAGCCTTTGGGCTGGCTCTCCATCGTTCGCTGTAGGCCATTGCCCTACCTTCAGCAAGTGAGGAGAGGCTCCAGTTTGCTCGGCCGTCAGCGACGGATCTGTCGCGCTGTGTCGGTTGCGCGAATCAGCCCGGAGCAGGTCATGAATGTGGTTTCGATAGGTGAGCTCCATCGCCTCCTGCCAACGATGGCCGTCCTGGAATATTGCAGGTGCGGGGAGATTGCAGATGAGTTCTTCGGTGAACGCCAGTTGCGCGCGAAGTGCCAAGACCTCCAGCACCGCCTGAGACCCCACTGTCATCGCAACCTGCAGCCACCCCAGATCCATCATTGCCCAGGCCTGGACCAGTCTGAGTTGATCATCGACGTGCGGACCCGCCTGATGTTGCAACACGTGCTGGATCGCTGTCGTCGGATCTGCTGGCACCTGGCAACGTATACGCGGTGGCAATGCGCCATGCCACAACTGATAGCAGCCTGATTTCGTGCTTGGCTGAGTCGCGGCGTGCCAGGCCTGCGAGCACCACCATGAGGCCGCGGTGATGACTCGATCGCTCGCTGTACGCTCCTCGCGCGCGGGCGAGCGTTCTTGCCGAGCGGTGGCATCAGCCTGTCTGGCCCGTTGCATTATGGACTCCACCTCGGAAGCACTGCCGCAGATCCGTATCATCGCCTCGTCGCTGATGTGGCCATCGGCGTACCACTGCAAATACGCTCCGGGACTGGCGTACATGGCGATTCCCAGTGCTGCCGCTAATGCAGCGGCATCATCAAAGCGCAGGTGCGTCCAGGCGATCATCGGGTTGTCTGCGACTGACGATGACAGTGGTCGACTTGGCTGAATCCACGAGGTGGCAACCTCCACAAGTGCCGACGTTTCGACGTGTTCGCTCAGTACCCCCGTGGACAACCGAGGCTTGTGCCACACACCGGTCGTCCGCGCCGCCCAACGCAGAGTCCAGGACATCGGCATGCTCGCCACCAGTGCTGGCAGAACCACGAGTGCGCTCGCGCAGAGCCAGATCAGCAGGACGGGCGGTTCGCTGCTGCCGTAGGCGGCCACGACAGCATGAACGATCAACGTATAGCTCGCCATGCCAATCACGACGATTAGGCTCAGCCATCTGCGAACTCGTGCAGGAGTGGACTGCGCGTATCGCAGCGCGCTGTAGCAGCAGACCGTGGCCACGGATAGATTCATAACGGTGTGCGGGCCGGATACCTTCAGGGCCAGCACGCCAATGCCAACGGCGATGACCGCGGGAAGCCAGCGGCTTGCCGCGGTCAATGTGTCGACCGGCATGCGCTGGCGAAGCCGAATGGGCACACCCGAGGCCCGCAGGAATGACCATGCCTTGTAGCAGCCGTGCCCAGCTACGTGCAGCAAGACCAGGCCCGGAATGCCCGTGATGCCTTCCAGGGACATGAATGCCATCTGCATACTCGTTCCGGTGGCGAGCTTGCCCTTCTCATCATGCCGGTGGCGCATGGTGATCAGCGCGGCTGCAATAGTGCCGAGCGCGATGGCCGCAATGAGCCAGCGCGCATGCTGCAGGACGGGCATGCGCAGGAGCAGCACGCCGAATCCTGCAACCACGCCGGCGTGAAGCAGCGCCGACACCGGAGTCGGAGCCTCCAAAGTGCCGAGCAACCAGCCGCGGGCTGGAATGAGTGAACTGCGAATGACCCCGGAGATCACCAGCAATATTGCCAAGGTCTCAGCCGCCGCTGTATTGGCCATGGGGCCGAACAGTGCCAGGTGCGTTGTCGCGGCGAGAATGACGGCGGCCCACAGTGAAAGGTCAGAGACGAGCATCCAACGGGCCATGCGGGCCTGCGCCAGGTGTGCACGTCGGTCCTGAGCATGCCCTACTAGCCCGACCGCGGCCCAGCCGCTGACCGTCCAGCCAAGTGCGAGCATGATCGGGTTTGCTGCTCCCATCACCATCACCAGTCCCAGGCCGCACACCGCCATGAGCCAACCAAACCGTCGGAAGCCAGCTTGGCCGGCCAGGTTCCGACGGGAGAACGACGTCGTGATGAGCAGGAGTGTGCAACTGAAGGCCAGCAGGGTTGCCGAGATGGTGCCAGTTGGAGCCGTGGTGCCAGGGGCACTCCAGCCGGCAAGCCCGAGCGCGGCTGCCAGCACCAGGCCCAGCGCTGCGATCAGGGTCGAGAAGCGATAGCCAGTCATAGGAAATATAATACAGGAAAAGAAATACAGGTCAAATAATACCTGTTTACACATGCCTATAATTCGACTATGCCGGGTACCTCATGGACCTTCTTGTCGAATCATGGCCACGTGCTCGTGGCCCTGGCAGACGATCCTCAGTCGAGAGTGCGGGACATTGCGGCGAAAGTGGGGATCACGGAGCGGGCAGTGCGCGGGATCCTTGCTGACTTGCAGCATTTCGGCTACATCGAGGTCGATAAGGCCGGTCGGCGCAACCAGTACCGAGTCAATACCGAATTGGCGCTTCGACACCCGTCGGAGGCCAGCCATCGCGTGGGTGAACTCCTGGCTATCTTTGCGAAACCGAGCTGATGGCACTGCCACCGCTTCGCACGCCACCGGTCCTTCGCTACTGGGTGAATGCAGTGAGTCCCTGCGAACACTGCAGGCACACACCGGACAACTCCAACGTGTGTTCGATCTGGCGAAAGCCATGCGCAGCCCCCTCAGCTTCAGCCCAGCGCTCGACCATGGGTCCGCTGATTTCCACGGTAGTCCCGCACGCCCGACAGACCAGGTGATGGTGGTGGGCGCTGCTGCACTTGCGATAGGCGATCTCTCCGTCGGCGGTGCTGATCCAGTCCAATGCTCCGGCACTGCTGAGTTGCTGCAGGCACCGGTACACCGTGGTCAGCCCGATGGATTGACCACAAGCTCGCAGGCCGGTGTGAATCTGCTGCGCGGTGCGAAACTCGTCAATGGTGTCCAGATACGCACCGATTGCTGCTCGCTGCCGGGTGTGACGAAGGGGAGTGCTCATCGCGTGGTCCGATACCTGCGAACTGGCACGGCGACGACTGCGATGACTGCGAATCCACCGAGTGCCACGATGACAATGGCGGGTCCGGGAGGCACCTGCACGTAATAGGAGCCGACAAGTCCCAGCACGGATGCTGTTAGGCCTAAGGCGGAACCAAGGGCTGCGGTTGCGCGAAAAGACCGAGTGATCTGCTGAGCTGCGGCAACGGGAACGATCATGATGGCGCTCACCAGGAGCAACCCCACCGTTCGCATGCCGACCACCACGACGATCGCGGCCAGCATCGCCATCATCGTGCTGATGGAGCGAACGGCAACACCCTGCGTGGCTGCAATCTGCGCATCAAGACTGACCGCAAACATCTCCCGACCGAAGACGACCAGCGTGATCACGATGATCGCGCACAAGATCACCAGGGCGATCAGGTCTGAAGCCGCAACCGTTGACAGCGAGCCGAATAGATAAGCATTGAGCGTGCCGGTTCCCTGCCCTGGCGCCAGTGAAGCAAACAGCACGCCGCCGGCGATGCCTCCATAGAAAAGCAGTGCGAGTGCGACGTCGCCTGCTGTCCGGCTTCGTGCCCGGATGAACTCGATCAGGAAGGCCCCGGCGGCTGCCGTGATCATCGCCGTGGGAATGGGAGCGGTGCGCAGCAGCAGTGCCAAGCCGACCCCGGTCAGGGCGACATGCCCCATGCCATCCCCAAGCAAGGCCAGGCGACGCTGCACCAAGAACACTCCGATCAACGGAGCGAACAGTCCGATGAGCGCCGCTGCCAGCAGCGCACGACGCATGAAGTCGTAATCCAGTAATCCCATCACGGGTCCACCGCCACCACAGGAGAGGCTGCACCCTGGGGAGGGGTTTCATGATGGTGGTGCGCAACGTGGTGCATGGAGGGTGGCAGGGGAGGTGGCCCGGCGAATACCACCGACTGATCCGTCGATGGCTCCAGCACGATCGCCTGGTCAATCAGATGCTCGATGTCATCGAGGTCGTGCGTGACGATTAGCACCGTACGGCCGAGTTCGCGCTGGTGGGCGATGACCTCCACGAACACCTGCAGGTTCTGGGCATCCATGCCGGCTGTCGGCTCATCGAGGATCAGCAGTTGTGCATCAGCGGCAAGCGCCCTTGCGAGCATGACTCGACGCTGCTGGCCACCGGACAGTGTGTCCAGGCGATCACGCCTGCGGTGCAGGAGACCGACCCGGTCCAGGGCATCAGTGCATAGCTGGCGCTCACTGCGCTGAATTGGCCGCCACCGCCTGCGCGGGCTGATGCGCGCCGACATGACCGTTTCCCACACCGAGACCGGGATGCTGCTGGCCCCGGGAAGATGCTGAGGCACCAGCGCCAATCGCTGCCACTGGGAAAACCTGCCCAGCGGGATTCCAAAGAGTTCGACCGTGCCGTGCTGCACCGCTTGCAGGCCGACCAGCGCGTTGATCAGTGTGGACTTTCCGGATCCGTTCGGACCCAGCAGCGCGGTGACTTGGGCCGGCGCAAGGGTGATCGACACATCCTGCAGAACCGTGGCTCCATCGAAGGCCACGCACAGGTGCTGCGTACTCACGATGGCCCCATCGAGTTCGCGACGTTCTGCTGTCATGACCTGCAACCTTGATTTGCCTGCAGCGCCGTGAGATTTGCTTGCATGACGGACACGTAATTGTCTGTCGAACCTGGCTTCAAGCCTTCCAGTGGATCCAGGACGACCGCCCTGGCTCCCGTGGTCTGGGCCAGGGTCTGCGCGACCTTTGGGCTGACCAGCGTCTCGGAGTAGATCGTGTGCACGTGGTCGGCCCGCATGAGCTGTGCAACCTGAGCCATGCGAGCCGGACTGGGCTCGGCATCCGGCGATAAGCCCATGATGGCCACTTGCTGCAGGCCGAATGCCTTTGCGAGGTAGGCGAATGCCGCATGGGAAACCACGATGGTTCGGCTGGCACAACGCGCTAATCCAGATTGATATTGCTGGGCGAGTACAACCATCTGTGCGGCCAGGGCGTGTGCATTGGTCCGATAGGTGGCGGCGTGATCCGGATCGATAGATGCCAGCCGGTTAGCGAGTGCATTGCCGATAGCCGTCATGTTCGCCGGGTCCAGCCAGATGTGTGGGTCCACGGCGCCACCGGTTGTCAGGTGCGTTATCTCGGCGCCGACATCAACGGCCTTGCCCGCTGCCTCCTGGGCGATGGCATCATCCACGGCCGGTTGGAAGCCCTTGATGTAGAGGACCACATCAGCCGAAGCAATCGAGGCCACCTGCTGGGCTGACAGTTCCAGGTCATGCGGCTCAACACCTGCTTGGGTCAAGGTGGTGATGTCGATGTGCGAGCCGCCCACCTGCTCGGCGGCAAACTGCAGCGGGTAGAACGCCGCCACAACCTTGGGATGGCTGCTGGTCGAGGTGGTTGTGGAGCCAGACGCCGAGCAACCGACCAGGAGCAGTGCGCACGCGGCTGCGGCTGCCAACACGACTCCAGGGCGGAACACGTCAGTAACGTACGCCTTAATGAAAATGATTGTCAATATCTAGAAGCGATGGACGAACTTCAAGCAGGCGATACCGACTAAGGCCACCACGACTACTAGGCGCATGCCGCGCGAGCCCGGAGTCAGGGCAGGCCAGGACAGGGCAAGCAGCCAGCCCAAGAAGGCGGCAACGATCAACAGGAGTACTCCACCAAGCCACGCCAGTGCACCGGTTTGGATGAGGCCGAAGAACAGGCATAGCGCCAGGCCCACGACCATGAGCCACTTCGGCACACGGGTCAAGGCGGTGAGTGCGGGAATGCTGGCCCGCTCCACGCGCCGCCTGGTTGCCGGTTGGCGCCCAGGGCCCCCTGGGCCACGCACACTTGCCTGCTCACCGCTCTTGGCCATCACCGCACTCCGCCCGCTACCGTTGCAAGATGTCCGACCCTACCTTCTTGGCCATCCACCGATTCGATGATTGCCCCGCTGACCAAGACGCGATTCGCGTGGCAGTCGATGTCCTGTCTGGAGCTGCGGGATTCATCTCCGCAGACATCGGGCAGTGCACCGATAGCGCGGCACTTCAGGTCCTGGTCATGCGCTGGGCCAGTATTGGGGCGTATCGAAAGGCGTTGTCCCAGTACGCAGCCAAGCTCACCGCCGTTCCGGTGCTCTCGCAGGCGGTCGATGAGCCGGGAGGCTATGAAGTGATCGCCCACACCGAGGGCCAGCAGTGGCACCTGTTCGACAGCGGATTAGCTGCTGATGCCTTCACCGTCTCGCTGGGACAGGCGGCTGCCGCCGCGGTGCCGCCCATCACCTCAGCACCGACCGCCTAGAATTGAGCGTCCGCCGACACCCAGCCGGAGTGGAGCGCACGTGCGCTTCAGATAGGAGCGCACCATGGCCGATGCAGTCGACGCTGTTGTCAACCTGAGCAAGCGACGTGGATTCGTCTTTCCATCGTCTGAGATCTATGGCGGGAGTCGTTCGGCCTGGGATTACGGGCCCCTGGGCGTAGAGCTGAAGGAAAACGTTCGCCGACAGTGGTGGCAGTCGATGGTTCGAGGCCGCGATGATGTTGTCGGACTGGACTCCTCGATCATCTTGGCGCCGCAAGTGTGGGAAGCCTCCGGTCACGTGGCGACCTTTACCGATCCGCTCACCGAGTGCAAGCAATGCCATAAGCGCTGGCGGGCCGATCAGCTGATCGATGGGTACCAGGAAAAGCACGGCCGAGTGCCTGAGCAGGGACTTGCTGATATCACGTGCACCAACTGCGGAACCAAAGGCAACTTCACCGAACCCCGTGATTTCAATGGGATGCTGCGCACCACCGTGGGGCCGGTGGAGGATGCGTCCGCGGTGCACTACCTGCGACCTGAGACTGCGCAGGGGATATTTGTGAACTATCTCAACGTCATGAATTCCGCGCGCAAGAAGCCGCCGTTCGGTATTGGCCAGACCGGCAAGAGCTTCCGTAACGAGATCACCCCGGGGAACTTCATCTTCCGCACGCGAGAGTTCGAGCAGATGGAGATGGAGTTCTTCGTCGAGCCCGGCACCGATGAGCAGTGGCATGACTACTGGCTGCAGACTCGCTGGGACTGGTACGTGGATCTGGGCCTGGATCCGCAGAACATGCGCCTGTTTGAGCATCCACAGGAAAAGCTTTCGCATTATTCAAAGCGCACCGTGGACATTGAGTATCGGTTCAGGTTCGCCGGGTCGGAGTGGGCCGAGCTCGAAGGCATTGCCAATCGGACCGACTTTGATCTCACCTCTCATTCCCAGCACTCGGGAACTGACCTGTCCTACTTCGATCAGGACAAGAATGAGCGCTACGTCCCGTATGTGATCGAGCCGGCGGCGGGCCTGACACGTGCAGTTCTGGCATTCATGCTTGACGCCTACGACGAAGACACCGCACCCAATGCCAAGGGTGGTCTGGATACCCGGACCGTGCTTCGGTTCGATCCACGCCTGGCACCAGTCAAGGCAGCGGTACTGCCACTTTCGCGCAACGCAGACCTGTCGCCCAAGGCCAAGGACTTGGCAGCCGAGCTGCGCAAGCGTTGGAGCGTGGACTTCGATGATGCTGGGGCGATCGGACGTCGTTACCGTCGCCAGGACGAGATTGGCACGCCGTATTGCATCACGGTCGACTTTGACACCCTGGACGATCAGGCGGTGACTGTCCGGGACCGCGACTCGATGGAGCAAGAGCGCATCGGCATGGATGCCCTGCCAGCCTGGCTGGAAATGCGATTGCCGGCGTTCTAGGGACGTATGGGCTGAGGTCAGTCGTCCTCGCCCAGGCCGACGTTGAATCTCAGGACAGTGCGGGTTCAGGCTGCCCGCCGTTGCCGTTGCCGTTGCCGGTGCCGTTGTCGTTGCCATCGCCGTCGCGTGGCGGTTCGTACCCCTCGGCTTCGATGCGAGCGGCATTTGTCGGCAGCAGGAAGCTGGTGATCAGCCCCAGCAGGACGAAGATTCCGGCCACTGCGGCAACAGTCTTGGTGGCGTCGGCAAACCCCTGCGAGGCAGCCGAGACAGCAACCTCGGTGCCGGGCTGCTTCGCGAGCTCGGGAATGATCTGTCCTGCTGACGCCTGCATGGCATTGGAGATCTGCGCGGTGACCTGTGGCGGTGCGCCGGCTGCAGTCATCTGGTTGGTCGTGAAGTGGCCCAACCCAATGAGCAGTGTCGTGCCGAGGATGGCAGTGCCGATGGCTGCGCCGATCTGCCGTGCGGTGGACTGCACGGCACTGGCCGAACCGGAGTCGTTCACCGGAACCTCCGACAAGATCACGCCGGTCAATGGCGCAGTGGCAAAGCCGACTCCCAGTCCATAGAAGAACAGCCATGGAACAAGGCCCCAGGAGGTGATCTGCGGGGAGATGCAGATGGCGAGTCCCACGATGCCGATGACCTCGCACGTCATGCCAACTCGTAGGACACGCACCGGGCCCATCCGCTGGCTCAGCGCGGCACCGGCACCGGAGGCGATGAACGCTCCGGCTGCCAGCGAGGTGAGTACCACGCCCGTGTGCATCGCGGAAAAGCCCTTCACGGACTGCAGGAACAGCGGCAGCGTGAACAGCAATCCGAATTCGCCCAGGCTGACCACCAGGGCCACGAGGTTTCCGCCCCCAAAGGTTCGAATGGCGAACAGTCGCAGGTCAACGATGGCGATCTTGCCCCGGCGCTGACGGGAGCGCTCGGTGAACACCAGGGCAATCAGCGCCCCCACGCCGACGATGCCCGAGACCAACACAATGGAGATGCCGCCCACTGGCCAGGTCAGTCCGCCGAGCGTGAACTTCTGGACTTGCACGACCCAGCCGTATCGCTGGCCTTCGATCAAGGCGAACACCACTCCGAGCAAGCCGGCGGTCACCAAGATCGTTCCGGGCCAGTCCACGCCACGCCTGCCGGTGGTGTCCTTGGTTTCCGGTACCACCGCGAACAGTCCGATGAGCACGATGATGCCGATCGGCAGGTTGATCAAGAAGGCCCAGTGCCAGGATGCATAGGTGGTCAGGTAGCCGCCGACGAGCGGTCCTAGTGCTGCCATCCCGCCGATCGTGGCTCCCCAGGCGGCGAAGGCAATTGCGCGAGCCTTGCCCGTGAACACGGCGTTGAGCACCGACAGCGACGCGGGCAAGATCATGGCCGCACCGACGCCTTGCAGCGCTCGAGCGCCGATGACCTCAATGGAATTGGTGGACAGTGCCACCAGCACGCTGGCTGCCACGAAGATCACCACGCCGATGGCGAACAGCAATCGACGACCGAAGCGATCGGCAAGGCGGCCGTTGAGGATCAGCAGGGACGCGAAGGTCAGTGAGTAGGCCGCATTCACCCATTCGGCATCGGAGGTGGATAGGTGCAAGTCCTTGACCATCGAGGGAATGGCGACATTGACCACGGTGGCATCCAGGATGATCATCGCCACGCCAAGGGCGAGGAAGATCAAGGCGATCCAGCGGCGCTTGCCGGCAAGAACCGTGGAAGGCGCGTTCGCGGTCATGGGGACTCCAATGGGTCAGGGACTCGGCGGGCAAGTCGACTGTGCGTGGTGAGCTGGCGTGCTGGTGCTTGGTGAGCGGAACGGCTGATTGGGAATCGATCGTTCCTGCAGCCCCGATTGTGCCAAACCTGATGATGTTTCACCCGTTGGCGCGGGCACCTGCCCCGAGAGCGTGCGTGATTGGGACACGGGCACGGGTCGATGGCC
>Ga0164296_1004360_pt1 | contig 12889 bp, 8 predicted proteins | sample GEODES057metaG_FD_113533 | JGI IMG/M metagenome (GOLD analysis project Ga0164296, IMG submission 113533) | Dystrophic lake water microbial communities from Trout Bog Lake, Wisconsin, USA - GEODES057 metaG | ecosystem: Environmental > Aquatic > Freshwater > Lake | place: USA: Trout Bog Lake...
GCCGGTTTTTGTATTTATATGATCTCCGGTTTCGATTTTTTCGTGGAGAAAGTGGTCGATCCTTGCCCCGGCGGTGTGCCAACACAGCGGGAAGTGCAGGCATTTGATCATCTGAAAAACTACATTAGCGATACTGATATTATCGCCTTTGCAAAACCTCGTTTCCTTACGCTCTATACCAATGTGCATACCGTAAATATGGCGCCGCAGTCTGATATGGCTGCAAATAAGCGTTTCATGGACAGTCTGGGTGTCAGGTATATATTGGTGGTAGATCACTTAGATGATACCCCGTTTCGCATGTTGAAGGCTCAATATACGGTCAGGGACAGTATGCAGATCGCGCCTACATATTGGCTATACAAGATCCGGTAAGCGTTCACTAATTTACTGTATGGACTAGTTGGTACAAGCAAAATAAATGATAAGAAAACGCATTTGTAATTGCCGGATAGTCATTTTAAACAAAACTACCTTACTGTAATGATAGTACTATAGTTTAATACTATACTTAGAAAACTATTTTTACGAAAATAGTTTCCGTAGTTTTGCCCCGCCTCATGGAAGCACTCGAAAAGATATTATCTGCGGCATCTGCACTTTTTAAGCAGTATGGATTTAAGTCCATTACTATGGACGACATAGCCCACAGAGCAGGTATTTCCAAAAAAACATTGTATCAGCACTTTGTAAGTAAGCAGGAGGTGGTTTTGGAAAGTGTACTGTGGTATAGCAAGCAGAAGGTAAATGAATGCAGATTCCAGATATTGGATACTGAGAATGCCATAGAAGCCATGGTTCGCATGCTGGCCTTTATGGATGAGATGAATCACCGTATTAATCCGATGGCCTTGTTTGAATTGCAACGGTATTTTCCGCAGGCATACGACACCTTTCGCGAGGTGCTGATAGAAAAAGACGTAGTGATGATCCGTGAAAATATTGAACAGGGAATGCTGGAGGGAATTTATCGGTCAGGGCTGAACGCTGACCTTTTGGCCCGCTATCGGTTAGAAACTTCGCTCATGGCGTTGCAACCCAATTTAATGGTGAACGACCGCAATGACCTGATGACCGTAGCGCTTGAAGTGGGCGAACACTTTATGTATGGCATTATGAACGAAAAAGGGGCAAGACTTTACAAGACTTATAAAGAGAAATATTTAAATCCGAAAAAAGGGATATGAACAGATTTTACCTATTGATGTGTTTATGCTGTAGTTTGCTCACAAGCAGGGCGCAGGAAACTGTAATGCTGAGTTTGAATGATTGCATGGACTATGCATTGAAGCACAATTATGCTATCAAAAATGCCCAAATAGATGTATTGATACAACAGGCACAAAATGCACAAGTGACCTCAAACGCGCTACCGCATGTAAGCGGCAAGGCCGAACTGGACAATTTTCAGATACCGCAGGTATCATTTGTAGGGAGTTCGTCTTTTCCCGGTTATCAAAATGTTCCATACCAGATAATTCCAATATCATTTACATTGCCGTATGCCAGCTCTGCCGGGCTTAGCGCTTCTCAGGTTGTATTTGACGGTAGTGTATTTGTGGCGCTGCAAGCAAGAAACACAGTGATGGAACTGGCGCGTCAGAATGGAGAGGTGACGGAAGAAAACATCAGGTATAATGTGTACAAAGCCTATAATTCACTAGTAATAGCCTATCGTCAGTACGACATTATTAAGCAGTCACTGGCATTTGCGCGCAGTTTAGAGCATGATGTGAATGTGATGCAGGAAACGGGTTTTGGCGAAAAGATAGATGTAGAAAGGACGGCTGTGCAGGTGAATAATATGGCTACAGACAGCATCAGCATTGAAAACTTGCTGGCAGTTTCATCGCAGGTACTGAAGTATTATATGGGTATGGACCTGAATACGCCGATACAGTTGACCGATACTGCTGTAGAATTGCGCCGACAGGCGGCTTTAGACCTATTGGCCACAGATGAGAGTTATGCCAGGGTTCCCGAATTTAATGCGCTCAATACGGCGCTTCATTTAAATGAATACAATGTGAAACGATACAAATATGCAGCGCTGCCATCGCTCGGCGCTTTTGGGGCCTATGGTATCAATACGGGGTCCAATAAATTTAATGATCTGCTGGGCGGAAGAAATTATTGGGCTAATGCAACGATCGGGTTGCAGTTGAACATGGCATTGTTCAACGGACTGATGCGGGTGAACCAATTGAAAGAAGCCAATCTGAATGTGGAAAAGTCGAAGAACAATTTGGAGAACATGAAGCAGACCATCGACTTTCAGACAGCGCAATCCAAAACAAACCTCAAAAACATGATCCTGGAACTACAAAGTCAGAAAAGAAATCTGGCATTGGCCAATGATGTGTTGGATCTGGCACAGAAAAAATACAAGGCCGGTGTAGGCAGCAATAGTGAAGTTACCACTGCACAGACCGATCAGTTAAGGGCTCAAAACAATTATTTCAGTGCGCTGCTCAACGTGATCAATGCCGAAGCCGATCTTAAAAAAGCGCTGGGATTGCTGAAATCATGATCTCAAAGTAATATTTAACCACTTATAAAAAGACAAATAAATATAGTATGAATAAAATATTTTATCTGGTATTGGCGGTTACGGTTTTAGCTGCCTGCGGACAAAAAAAGGACAAGGCAACACAGATCGCCGAACTTAAAAAACAAAAGGCCGACATAGAATTGAAGCTAAAGGAACTGGAAGCCGGCGACCATGCCGACACAACTAAAGTTACCCCGGTATCGGTTCTGGAAATGCAGAAGACCACTTTTAAAGGTTATGTAGAAGTACAATCTGCAATTGCCGGTGATCAGAATGTGTATGCAACGCCACAGGTAATGTCGGGTATTGTAAAATCGGTAAATGTTCAGATCGGACAGCATGTGTCCCGCGGGCAGGTGTTGGCCACACTGGATGCTGCAGCCCTTGATCAGCAAATTTTGGCGCAACAGTCTCAGCTGACCTTTGCTAAAACCATGTATGAAAAGCAACAAAAACTTTGGGCTCAGAATATCGGTACAGAGGTGCAACTATTGCAGGCTAAAGCCAATTACGAGTCGCAGCAAAAGAATATAGAAGCCCTTCAGGCGCAGAAAAACATGTACAATATTGCTGCGCCTATTACAGGTGTAATTGATGAGATGAATCTGAAAGTGGGCGACGCAAGCGGCATTACGTCTACTGCCATCAGGGTAGTGAACAACGAACAACTGAAAGCGCAAGCCAATCTTGGTGAGAATTATCTGGGTTTAGTACATCAGGGCAATCCGGTAGATCTGGTTCTGCCCGATATCAACGATACTATTCGCACCCACCTAACTTATGTAGCCGAGGCGGTAGATCCGGTATCCCGCGCTTTTACGGTAAATGTGAAACTGGAGAAGAACAACAAGCTGCATCCGAATATGTCGTGCATAATGATGATCGCCAATTATGAAAACCCTGATGCATTGGTGTTGCCTGTTTCGGTGATACAAAAAACATCAAAAGGCGCAATGGTATATGTGGCCGATGGTAAGGTTGCACATATTGTACCCGTAACGCTTGGCAAAAGCTCTAATGGCAAGGTTGAAATACTGAGCGGATTAAAACCCGGTGATAAAGTGGTAGTGGCCGGATACGAAGACCTTGACGATGGCGAGAACATTGTGATCCAATAATTGTACCCATCATTTTACTGACATCAACTTATTTATATGAAAGACGTTTCAAAGGAGTTTAAGCCATCCAGTTGGTCTATAGATAACCGGACTGCTATTTACCTCATTACCATATTCATTACGTTGGCCGGGCTGTTGGCCTATAACAGCCTGCCAAAGGAACAATTTCCGGAGATCAAATTTCCGCAGATCATAGTTCAGACCCTATATCCGGGTACGTCTCCCGAAAATATGGAGAATCTGGTCACTAAGCCCATAGAAAAACAAGTGAAGAACCTGACCGGGGTAAAAAAAGTAACAAGCAATTCTTTTCAGGATTATTCGGTAGTCATTGTAGAGTTCAATACCGATGTAAAGGTGGACAAAGCGAAGCAGGATGTGAAGGACGGGGTGGATAAAGCGAAGCAAGACCTTCCTAAGAATTTGCCGTATCAGCCGGAAGTGAAAGATATTGACATCTCCGAGTTTCCTATCCTGAATGTGAATATATCGGGCAATTACGACCTCAATCGCCTTAAAATGTATGCCGACAAGGTTAAGGATAACATTGAGGCGATGAAGGAGATCAAGCGCGTGGATAGGGTAGGCGCACCTGAACGTGAGATACAGATCAATGTGGACCTTTTTAAAATGCAGGCAGCAGGATTTGCATTTGATGACATAGACAGGACCATAGCTTCAGAGAATGTTTCGACCACAGCAGGGGAAGTTTCTATGAACAACCAAAAGCGGATACTGAGTGTGAAGGGCGAATTCAAGACTGCTGACCAAATGGGCAACATCATCATTAAAAGCCAGCAGGGAAATGCAGTGTACCTCCGCGACATTGCTACTGTAATAGATACATTTGAAGAGCAAAAAAGTTTTGCCCGGTTGGATGGTCAAAATGTGATCACGCTGAATATCATCAAAGCAAAAGGTGCCAACCTCATTCAGGCATCTGATAAGATACAAACGCTGGTAAAGGATATGCAAAAGAAGGATCTGCCCAAAGATCTTAATATTGTCATTACGGGCGATCAGTCCGACGCTACGCGAAATACCCTGCACGACCTGATCAATACGATCGTTATCGGCTTCATATTGGTAACGCTCATCCTCATGTTCTTTATGGGTGTGACCAATGCGCTGTTCGTGGCCATGTCTGTTCCGCTGTCTTGTGCAATAGCATTCTTGGTGATGCCGTCCATTGGGTTTACGCTCAACATGATCGTGCTTTTTTCATTTTTGTTAGCGTTGGGTATTGTGGTAGACGATGCCATTGTGGTGATTGAAAACACGCACCGGATATTTGATAACGGGAAACGAAATATTGTGGATGCAGCCAAATTGGCCACCGGCGAGGTATTCTTACCGGTGCTTTCGGGTACGGCCACTACGCTTATGCCGTTTATACCGTTGGCGTTTTGGAAGGGCGTCATTGGTAGTTTTATGTTCTTTTTGCCTATTACGCTGATCATTACGCTGCTTGCATCATTGGCAGTAGCCTATATCATCAATCCGGTATTTGCGGTTAGTTTTATGAAGCCCGAAGTACATGGTGCAGCCGCTGCAGCTAACAGAAAATTAGGCAAAAAAGACCTGATCATGTTGTGCATATTTTTGCCTGTTGCCCTGATATTCTATGTGGCCGGCGTTAGTGGCATGGGCAATTTTATTCTGTTCTTATACTTGTTCATCATTCTCGAGAAAATGCTGCTTTCCAAGTGGATCGAGTTCTTTCAATTTAAAGCCTGGCCTGCATTTCGTGATTGGTACACCCGCTGGTTGGTTCGGTCGCTGAAAAGGCCTTTGTTGGTAGTGATCGTAACATTTTTCATTTTTATCATTTCAATATTCACCTACGGGTTGCGTAATCCGCCATTTGTATTTTTCCCTAAGGCCGATCCTAACTTTGTTTATGTCTATCTGAATATGCCCGTTGGGACCGATCAGGCATATACCAACAAAGTGTTGCAGCAGTTGGAGGCTAAAGTATATCAGGTGTTGGATGAAGACCCCCAACACGGCAAGAAGAAACCGATAGTGACGTCTGTTATTTCAAATGTGACGGTAGGCGCTGTTGATCCTTCCAGCAATGAGATCGGCGATTTCCCGAACAAAGGAAAGATAACGGTTGCATTTGTTGAATACTCTAAGCGTAAAGGTGAGTCAACAGTAAAATATTTAGAGAAGATCAGAAAAGCCGTTCGTGCGTATCCGGGTGCCGAGGTAACGGTAGATCAGGAGCAAGGCGGGCCACCGCTGCCAAAGCCTATAGAAATAGAGATCACCGGTGATAATCTGGACTCACTGATCTCCACTTCAGAAAGGCTGAAACATTATTTGGAGACAAAGCAGGTGCCCGGTGTAGAGGAACTGCGGAGTGATTTTCAGGCCGACAAGCCGGAGATCATCTTTGACCTGAACAGGGAGCGGATGAACAATGAGGGGATAACCACAGCGACAGTGGCAGGGAATCTGCGTACAGCCGTATTTGGTAAAGAAATATCCCGTTTCCGAGATGCCAATGACGACTATCCGATCAATCTTAGGTATAATTTCGATCAGCGTCATGACATTGATGCGATCCGCAACATGCCCATCATATACCGAGATATGGGTATGGGTGGCAGGATCAGGACCGTTCCTGTAAGTGCCTTTGCTGATGTGTATTATTCTACAACCTATGGTGGCATCAAACGTAAAAATCAAAAGCGGATCATAACATTATCCTCCAATGTATTGACCGGCTTTGAGCCCAATGCCGTAGTAACTGCCGTGCAGAATGAGATCAATAGTTTTAAAGCATCATCGGCCGTTAACATTAAAATGAGTGGGCAGCAGGAAGATCAGGCAGAGACGATGGGATTTTTAGGAACAGCAATGATGATATCGATGGGTCTTATTTTACTGATCCTCGTGCTGCAATTCAATTCTGTCAGCAGAACTGTGATCATTCTCAGCGAAGTTTTGTTCAGTATTACCGGTGTATTGATAGGGTATAGTATTGCGGGTAATACATTCTCGTTGGTAATGAGTGGCATTGGTATTGTGGCGCTGGCAGGTATTGTAGTCCGCAACGGTATTTTGCTGGTGGAATTTATGGATATGATGCTGAAGGAGGGTATGACACCCTATGACGCGATCGTAGAAGCAGGTCGCACCAGAATGACCCCGGTATTGCTGACAGCTACAGCGGCTATTTTAGGATTAATACCGTTAGCGGTGGGGCTGAATATTGACTTTGCGGAGTTGTTCACACACTTCAACCCGCACATTTTCTTTGGCGGCGATAGTAATGCTTTCTGGGCTCCTTTGGCATGGACCATGATCTATGGTCTTTCATTTGCTACCGTGCTTACGCTGATCGTAGTGCCGGCAATGTGCCTGTTGAGTTTCCGTTTAAAAGCATGGATAAAAGAAAAATTCGGTAGCAAAAAAATAGCTTAAAAGTTTTATCAGTTGTATGGAAAAGGCTGGAGTTCAGTACATCGGAATTTGATGTAGCTCCGGCCTTTTTTATTGCAGTATGAAGCGCAGGCTATAAATATTACAAACAATTTACCCGTTTGAAGGCTTGGCTTGTTACCTTTGCCGCACAATTATGGATTACACCAAATCAAAAAAAGGGGTGATACTGATGAACCTCGGTTCACCCCGGTCACCACAAACTAAGGACGTTGCAACCTACCTGAATGAGTTTTTGATGGATGGCAGGGTCATTGATTCTCCCTGGCTACTGCGAACATTGCTTGTACGCGGTATTATTGTTCCGTTCAGAGCTTCTAAGTCGGCTGAGGCTTACGGTTCTATTTGGACCGAAAATGGTTCGCCATTGGTGCATATTACACGTCAGGTGCAAGACTTATTGGCTAAGAAAACAGATTTCCCGGTTACTATAGCCATGCGCTACGGCCAGCCTTCTATGGCAGCAGCCTATGAAGCGCTGCTGAAGGAAGCGCCGGGCTTGGAGGAAGTAATATTGTTGCCTATGTATCCGCATTATGCCATGAGTAGCTATGAGACCGCAGTGGTGCAGGCAACAGAGGTGCATTTGAAAAATCGGTATGCTTTTAAAATTACCACCATTGCACCGTTCTACAACGATCCTTTATATATCAATGCCATGGCGGCATCGGTTAAACCGCATCTCAAAAAAGGTCATCATCTGCTGTTCAGTTATCACAGCATACCTGAGAAGCACGTTACAAAGCGCGATGTAACGAATAGTCATTGTTTAAGATTAGGCACTTGTTGTCAGTCGGCATCACCGGCTCATGCCTATTGTTACCGCCATCAGTGCTTCGAAACTACCAGATTAGTAACGCAGCAACTTGGCCTCGGGGCCAGTGATTTTTCTGTGTCATTTCAGTCAAAGCTGGGGCGGGAGGCGTGGTTGACACCCTCTACTACCTCGCGCATGGAGACCATGCCGGCAGAGGGGATCAAGAAATTGTTGGTAGTATGCCCATCCTTTGTCAGCGATTGTCTGGAGACACTGGAGGAGATCAACATCAGGGAGCGGGAGAATTTTATGAAGGCAGGCGGAGAAGAGTATGAGTATATTCCTTGTTTGAACACGCAGCCCGAATGGATAGAAACCATTCGTATGTGGCTACAACAAATAGATGCTGATCCCCAAACGCTCACGTTTAAACCACATGCTGCTTATGTATGATTATGTAAAGGCGTTGCACATAGTGTTTATTGTCACTTGGTTCAGCGGAATGTTCTACATCGTAAGGCTGTTCATTTATAATACGGAGGCCCAATCGAAACAGCAACCGGAGAAAGAAATTTTACAACGCCAGTTTTCTATCATGATCAAGCGTCTGTGGCTTGGTATTACGGTGCCGTCCGCTGTACTTACGTTGGTATTGGGTCCTACGCTATGGCTCTACTTTTTGCGCGGCCACATGGAAAATTGGTTGGGCATAAAATTATGTTTTGTTGTTGGGCTGTATGCCTATCATTTAACGCTTCATCAAATATACAAGCAACAAATGAAGGGCATCTTCAAATATACCTCCACCCAATTGCGTATATGGAACGAAGTAGCTACCATTTTCTTAATAGCCATAGTAATGCTGGTGGTGGTGAAGCAAGGCATGAGTCCTGTATACGGATTGTTGGGTCTGGCTCTGTTAATGGTAGTGCTGATGAGCGCAATTAAGATCTATAAACGGATTCGCAATAATAAGGCCGGCTCATGATCACTTGATCAGATCCTTCAACGCTGCGTCGGCATTGGGGAATTGAAAATTAAAACCTGTGGCTACTATTTTATTAGCACTTACAGTGCAGCTTTTCAAGATCTCAGTGCTCATTTCACCCAACATCATTTTGAGCACAAATGCCGGAATAGGCACAGGCACAGCCAATTTGTGTCGCGTTCTTTGTATGGCTTTCATCAAAGCTTGTTCACTCAGCGGAGTGGGGGCAACGGCATTATAAATTCCTGAAATGCTTTCGTTTTCAATGGCATAATGGATCAATCCCGCAAGGTCGTTCAGGTGTATCCAACTGATCGTTTGCTTGCCGTTGCCAAACAGCGGCATGACTCCCATTTTTAAGGGCTTAATAAATTCGGGTAGCGCACCGGCATCTTTGCCAAGCACGATGCCTATTCGCAACACTACGCGCTTGATGTCAGGATTAAGGCCGGTTGACGCAGCTTCCCAATCGGCGCACGTCTGGCCCAGAAAGTCAGTGGCTGCATTGTCTGTTTCTGCAAAGGCTTGCCCTCCATTCAGATCAGCGCCATAATAACCTGTTGCTGATGCAGTCACAAAGCTCTGACATCGCTTTCCGTAGGTATTCAGTTGTTGTACTAAAAACTGTGTATCAGCGATACGGCTATCGCGGATCTCCTTTTTATAACTTTTAGTCCACCTGCTCCCGGCTACATTCGCGCCTGCCAAATTCACTATATGGTCGCATTCTTCCAGTGTAGCGGTTTCCATTGTTCCCAGTCTGGGATTATAAAGACTGTACCGTAGCTGGTCATTGCCCGGTTGCGAAGGTTTTTGCCGCGTGAAAATAATGACCCGATGTCCCTTTTGCAGTAACAGCATTTTCAGGGCTGTCCCTACAAATCCGGTACCACCGGTAATTCCTATTGTAATACTCATAGTGTTATGAAATAAAAAAAAGCCTACCGTCAGGTAAGCTTTTCTATATAATTAAGTGTTGATCATTGTCCTTGCTTGCTGCCCATCATTTTTTTGGCCTCAATGCTCAATGTGGCGTGAGGTACCGCGCGCAAACGTGCTTTGTCTATAAGCTTTCCGGTAACCCGGCATACGCCATAGGTTTTGTTTTCGATGCGTAACAGTGCTTTCTCCAAATGGTTCATGAACTGTATCTGACGGCTTGCCAATTGGGCAAGTTGTTCACGTTCCATCGCACCGCTTCCATCTTCAATATTATTGAATCTGTTTTCGGTATCTTCTGTTCCGGCCTCATCTTTTCTGGTGATCAGACCCTGCAAATAGATCAGTTCTTTACGTGCTGCCTCTATTCTGTTAGTGATCAGGTCCTTAAATTCGGCCAGGTCTTCATCGTTATAACGATAAACGGTATTCACGATAGAAGGCGCAGGAGCTTCATCCAAAATAGAACGATACACTTCAGGCTGATATGGTGTCAGCAACTGATCGTCCTTTATGTCGTTGTTTTTACTGCTCAGCGTACGTTTTGCAATGATCACCTGAGGCTTTTTCTCCGTGCTGCGCACTGCAGGGGTAGGAGTAGGCCGTGTTGCAGGTCCTGCCTGAGCTGCCTTTGCTGCCTGAACTTTTCTGATCAGCGCTTCGGTCTCTTTCTTGCTCTTGGCCGTTACTGGTTTTGCAGCAGGCACTTTTGCTTTAACAGCAGGTTCAACTTTTACCTCTTTTTTTGCTGCGGGTGCCGGTTTTACGGCCACCTCGGTTTTCTTAACGGGAGCAGCCTTTTTAGCAGGCGCTGCTTTTTCAACTTTTTTGGCCGGTGCCGGTGCTGCTTTTACAGGCGCAGCTTTTTTTGCAGGTGCCTTAGGCGCTGCTACGGGCTTTGCAGCTGGTTTTGTTGGTTTAGCGGCAACGGCAGCTTTTTTAGGAGCGGCCTTTGTTGCTGTTTTAGTTGCTGTTGCTGTTTTAGTTGCGGTCGTTTTGTCAGTTTTCTTCACGGGTAATGTTGTCGTTTTCTTCACACTGGTCGTTTTCTTCACAGAGCTTTTGTTGCTCTTTACGGGCTTTGCTGTAGGTTTCGCCGCAGCCACTTTAGCTGCTACTTTAGGTTTCGCCGCAGGTTTAGGGGCAACTTTTGCAGCAGGGGCTACCTTTTTCTTGGTAGGCACCGCCTGTTTTGCAGATTTTGCTCCTGCCGATACCACAGCCGCTTTTTTTGCCGGTTTTGCAGGGGCTTTCGCCACTTTCTTCTGTGAAGCCATGTAAAATATTATTGTTTAATGATCTTTACTTTCAGCTCTTCGTCATTTACTTCAATTTCTGTTCCATTTTCAATTTCTGACACATATAAAATGTCGTCGGCTAAAATTTCCGCGCAAATATAGTCTTTAAAATTTATTATTGCACTTTTCAATGACTCAATTATCTGTATATTAACAATTATTCTGTCTGTCAGATCCAATCCGCTGTCCTTTCTTATCTTTTGTAATCTGTTGACAAGTTCTCTAGCGTGTCCTTCTTCCAGCAATGACGGTGAAATGGTAATATCCAATGCAACCGTCAAATTATCTTTATTTGCAACTGACCATCCGGGGATATCTTCAGCAATAATTTCTACATCACTGATATTTATATCTATATGGTCATTGTTTATTATTAAATTATATTTTCCTGATTGTTCAAATGCCGCAATTTCGGCTTGACCAAGCGTGCTGATGGCCGCCGCAACTTCTTTCATCCGGGCACCCATTCTGGCTCCCAAAGATTTAAAGTTCGGTTTGATCTTTTTCTTTATAAATCCTTCGGTATCAGTTAAGTAATCTATAGATTTAACATTTACCTCACCCAGTATCAACTCCTCCATATTTTGGATCCGCTGCTTCATTTGCTCGTCCAGGACCGGTATTAAAATACGGTGCAGGGGCTGCCGCACTTTAATATTTACTTTCTTTCTCAATGACAGCACCAGGGAGCAAATATCCTGCGCCATCTGCATGCTGGTTTCCAGATCTTCGTCAATACAACTTTCATAGGATACAGGAAAATCAGAAAGGTGTACCGAGGCGGGCTTTAAGCGGTTGGTAACGCCATTCAGATTTCTGTAAAGCCAGTCGCCAAAGAAAGGGGCTATCGGCGCTATGAGGTGCGACAGTGTTTCAAGACATTCATACAACGTTTGATAGGCACATATTTTATCATGCTCATATTCGCCTTTCCAAAAACGGCGGCGGCAGAGACGAACATACCAGTTGCTGAGTTGCTCATCCAAAAAATGCTCAATTGCTCGGCCTGCCTGCGTTGGTTCAAAATCTTCCAGCATCTCATCCACCTTGGCAATAAGAGAATTCAGCGAAGAGATGATCCAACGGTCTATTTCCGGTCGCTCATTGATGGGTATGTATTGTTCAGTAAATATGAAATTGTCGACATTGGCATACAGTGCAAAGAATTGGTATGTGTTGTAGAGTGTGCCAAAGAATTTTCGCTGCACCTCTTTGATCCCTTCCAGATCAAATTTCAGGCTGTCCCAGGGCGACGCATTGGTGATCAGGTACCAACGGGTAGCATCAGCGCTGTGCTTTTCTATGGTCTCAAAAGGATCCACAACATTGCCGAGCCTTTTGCTCATTTTATTGCCATTCTTATCCAGCACAAGTCCATTGCTCACCACAGTTTTGTAAGCAACACTGTCGAACAGCATCACCCCTAACGCATGCAGCGTATAAAACCAACCGCGTGTTTGATCTACGCCCTCCGCAATAAAATCGGCAGGAAAGTGTGTTTTTAATGTGGACTCATGATGTTTTTCAAAGGGATAGTGCAGTTGTGCGTAGGGCATTGCGCCACTGTCAAACCACACATCTATAAGATCTGGTTCCCGGTACATGGCTTTTCCGGAATCTGAAACCAATATGATCTTGTCGACATACGGCTTGTGCAGATCTAACGAACCTTCGTCCACAAACTGATTCAGACTTAATGCCAGATCAGCTTTTTTGACCGCTTCTTGCAGCTCGGCAATGCTGCCAATACATTTTACCTCACTGCCATCCTCTGTCACCCATACCGGA
>Ga0164296_1004361_pt1 | contig 12883 bp, 14 predicted proteins | sample GEODES057metaG_FD_113533 | JGI IMG/M metagenome (GOLD analysis project Ga0164296, IMG submission 113533) | Dystrophic lake water microbial communities from Trout Bog Lake, Wisconsin, USA - GEODES057 metaG | ecosystem: Environmental > Aquatic > Freshwater > Lake | place: USA: Trout Bog Lake...
CACCACCGACAAGACAATATTGGAAAAGTATGGATTCAGAATTCTTAACACAGCCAGATCAAACCCCTTGGTTAGTGACACTGATAATAGTAGTAATGCTTTTATTAGTCAAGGCAGGTTGGTAATAGCCCACACTGAAACACGGTTGTTGGACGCATTAGAAACCTATCACTACGAAGATGGATCAAGAAAGAAGTTGGTCAAATACACTGATGCCAAATACGCACACATCGACGGCCTGGGTGATTGCGTAAGATATGGCATACACTATCTATTCCCAATGACACACGAACAGCCCACACTACCGCAGTATATGGACAGCACTGAATACTTCCAGGCCGAACCCGGTGCGGATTATATGCGTGATCCCGCAGTGATCAACACCATTGACGGTGTGCCCACCGTGGATAGCCTAATACGCAGAGTTCAACAAGAACAAGAGGCCGAATATTGGTCATAAGATTGGCTATATATCCCAATCTGCGTAAATAGTCTATGCCGAGTATAAACTCAAGGAAAACACCGTGACACTGACCGTAAGACAACTCACAGCACCCAGTCACCTGATGCAAACTATAAATGCCCAGATGCAAAGTTATCGCAATGGCTACGAGGGTGGGCCTGCCTTCAAGAATATGACCTTGATCAAGCGTCCCAGTGAAGATGCTGCCTTGTTCAGAGACAAACTCCTGAATGTGGCAGTGATGCCTATCTGTAAGGCCATTGTGGACGAAATCGTAGATGTGGTCTACGAAGAAGAACCCACACGCCACCCTGCCTTCTTGAGCAAGAACAATGTGGTGTTGGATATTCCAGCCTGGTATGAGGACTTCGTCCTCAACGCTGATCTCAATGGCAACAGTTTGACCGCAGTGATGGAACAGGCCTGTTCAATGGCCGGTGTTGAGGGATGGTCGTGGGTGTTTGTGGATCTACCCGCTGAAGTGGCCAAGAACAATCGTCCATATCTATCAACCTGCTCAGCCGAACGTGTGATTGACTGGCGTGTATGGACTGAATATGGCCGTGATTATCTGGAATATCTCAAGGTCATAGAATATCAAGATGCTGACTGCACCATCTACAAGGTGTGGTATGCTGGCGATGCCCGGAATCCCACCTACTGTGAAAAGTATGTGCTCAAAGAAGAACAAATGGTCAATGATGAAGCCATTGTTGAAGCCGTGGAGACTTATGTATTACCCCAGGGCTTGCCTATTCCAGCGATTCAAGTTATTGCCAGACCTGATCAACGCAGAGCCGACCTTGGTGTCAGTGATCTACAAGAAGCCGTGGATGCTCAACGTGAAATGTTCAAACTGGAATGCGAGGCCTATGATTCAATCAGGTTTTCCAAGCCTATGATTCGTGCGGCCGCTGGTGTGCGTGTGCCTGCCGGTGGTGGTGGTATTGTGCGTGCTGACAAAGATCAAATGGAAGTGTTCAACATTCCCACTCAGGACATCGCAGAGATTCGTGCTCAACAAGAAAGTATCATCAGTCGCTTGGATGGATTCCTGGGTCGTGGCAGTATGCGTGTTCAACGCACTCAGGTTCAGTCAGGCATATCAATCATAGAGGAACGCCGTGCCCTACACCGCAAAGCCAGTCAGCGTGCCCGCCGTATGGAAGCCGTTGAAAAAGACATACTCCGACTGGCCTGCTCGTTTATGGACATCCGCTGGGTGGGAGACATTGAATATACCACGGACTACGAAGACAAGGACCTACAGTTCAGAATGGCCCTGCTTCAAACCGCAAGCCAACTCAGCGGCACCAACCCTGTGGTCCAAAGCATCATCGACCGAGAAGTGGTCAAGATGATCACCCCACCCGATGAGACTGCTGAATACCTGGCCCGGATAGGTTCAGACATAGCAGAGCCACAAACCAATACCACAGACTGGATGACTGGTGATAACCAAGATCAACTGGTCAGAGAAAAGAATTCAGATGATGTCTACAACAGCGAAATCCGAGATGTGGGCGTGACCACCAATGACCCTCTCGCCAGACAACTGGTTATGTTGGGTGTAGGTAGATAATATTTTTCGAGGATCAGCGTCCCTCGTTAAAGACGCCACTGGGCTAGATGCCCTTAAACTCTAAAGGAAATATGATGGACAAAACATCAAACGCGGTGACCCCGAACAGTCAAACCAGTAATAACCTATACGATACGCAAGGTGCTGAACACACTCCTGCCCCCACAAACGACTTGCCCAACCTTGGTGCTATTCGTAAGTCAGGACAACAGGAAGTTCTTCAAGCACTCAGCAAGGTGGCCGGAGTGGATTTTTCTAAACCCAAAGAAGCCGTTAAGTTCGTAGAAAGTCTATTACAAAACAACGCTGGCAGCGAACAGCCCAAAGAAGCGAAATCTGGTAAGGTGTCAGGTGAACTGGCGGAACTACGAAGCATGATCCAAGGCCTACAAGGTCAACTGGAACAAAAAGATCGTAGCGTACGACAAGCCACCCTACAAAGCCAAATCAAGGAAACTGCTATTCGCAGTGGATTTGATCCAGATATGTTGGATATCGCCACCAATCTATTTGAATCCAATATAGATTATGATGATTCTGGCAACTTCTATGTAAAAGGAGCCAATGGTACCAAGTTGGATAAGAATGGAAATCCTTATACTCTTGAACTCTTGGCACAGGACATTTTGAGAAGTCGTCCTAAACTAGCCGCAGATACAGGCCGCAGTGGAACAGGATCCAGGTTTGGCCAAGGTGTTCAACGCAGTCCTGATGAGATTCCAGATGCTTCCACCGACCTAGAAGGTTGGAAGAAGTGGAAAGAACAGCAGGGTATCGGTGGTAAGAACTTAAAAGGACTTTCTGTCTCATTTAACAAGCCTATAGTATAACATTAAAGGAAAAACAAAATGGCATATTTTATCGGCGGCTCTTCTGGCGAATCCAATGCGTTTGAAAAAACAATCCAGAACTCCGCAATACAGGTTCTACACGAATCACAAGGTCTGGTCAATATGACCAATGTGGTAATGCCCACACAGGGTTAGTAATATTGCTCTGTATAAACCCACTCTGATTGACTTGGACGCCCTGAAGAGGGTTACAAGGGGCAAGCAAATAGCAATATTGGGCAGCCTGAACGACTAAGTGAGAGGGACACTGAGAAGTGTAAGCGATAGTCTGAACTACCATATAACCAAAGAAGTGGTAGAGAAGAATCCGAAGAGGTTCTTCCACTGGTAGAAATACCAGGAGTAACAAATTGAATACCTACAAGGTGCCACACATGGCTCCAATCAGTTATGGTGATTATGTTGATCAAAATACGAATCCAACATATTCAACACAAACTAGCATCGAGCAAACTGCTCAGATTACTGCCAAAGAAGTTGTGGCTACTCCCGCAGTGGCTCAAACTGCTTTCAGTAAGTTCTTGGGATGGACAACTGCTTTCGACCTAGCCGCAAATCTAGGAACAGAGTTGGGTCTATCATTCGCTGAAAAAGTTGATCAACGTGTGACTTCAGCCTTTGTTGGTGCTCCATCAACATCAGGTTTGAATCCTGGCGACACAAGCCTAGCAGGTTTTGCCAACACACAAACAGTTGCTTATTACAGTGTTTCTAACAGCCCAGTCACAGACGGATACAACCGTGTTCAAGCCATGGCTGCTCAAACTCTATTGACTGCTGGTTCTACTGCCACAATCAACAAGCCACTATTGACTTCTGTGACAGTTTCAGGATTGGTGCGTAATATCATCAAGTCCTGGAGAGAGGCTCGTAATCCTGGTCGTCCAACTATTATTCTTGGACCCAATGAAGAGCAACGCCTATTAGGTGAGTTGACTGGTGGTGCTGTTTATGCTCCAGGCAGTCAAGCCGGTGTTACATCAATCAACGCTGGATTGACAGCCTTGGGTGATGAACTTCTAGCCACTGGTATGTTGCGTAATCTCTATGGATGTACTGTTGTGTTCACAACTTGGTTACAGACTTCAGTGGCTAATCGTTATATCGATACTGTCAGTGGAACTGCTAGCAGTGTGGGTGCTGCCATCGGACCCCAGGCTATCACTACCGTGATGGTCAAAGGCCTGGACATATCCATGGGCGACAAGGACGGAGGTCTCCAAACCTGGATCACAGGTCTTGGCTACTTTGGTTCAGGTGTTACAAGTCAGGCTCGCGGCTTGGCCATCAACATTCAATAAAGCCCTGGGGTCAACCTCAACCATTGACCCCTATTCAGGAGAACTTATATGGCACTAACCAGTTTTTTAACCTACACTGACGCAAGTCTACAATACGGTGGATTAAACAAAGTTTCAAACGCTACACCAGCCGATGTGACTTTCTATGATCGTGCCGCTTATCGTAGAATGGAGCAGATGTTTGGCAACAACACCGCACTGTATCCAGATGGTCAAGATGGTGAGTTGACATATGTTCTTTTTCCCAAGGCCTGTATCGAACTGCTGAACTTGTTTGAGTTTGGGTGGTGGCCCTTGTATGTGGAACGCACTCTTGGTGCTTTCTATTATCAACAAAGCCAACGCACCGGTCAAACAGTCACAGCGTTCTATCCTGGCAAACTGGTCAAGCAGAATCAAACATTGATTCAACTGGAAGTCTATAAAACAGTGGAAATATTTTATTCAACACTGGTAACGGACAACAGTAATATCAATGAAAAAGACGCTGCCAACTACCAGTTCGCCCGTAAGAGGTTCGAGGAAGAATGGGAAAAGGCCATCCAAGAAAGTTATTTCTATGATCTAAAGAGTCTAGGTGAGATCGGCACATACCAGCAAGCCTGGTTGAGCGATGTCAACTTCTTTGAAGGTGACAGGAGATACTTCTAATGCCTACATTCACTCTTGCCCAGGTTCAGAACACGCTGTCAAACTATTTGGCAGTGACGACTGGCACTGAATACCTCGAAGTGTTTCTTGAGTTTCCCAGCAATGAGAACAAGATATCTGAAGGTGTTTATGCGGCAAGAGCCTATCAAGGCGACAGGATGAAAAATGCCAATGGCATCACCACCGGAGGTCACGTCTATACAATAAAAGATAGGCTGGAAATGTATGTGATAACTCAACAGGTCAACCCTTATGTGGAAGGCCTGTTGAATATATTCGCTGTGTTTCTAGATGATCCTATATTCTCAGACTACTTCCTGCGTGAACAGACCGTTGAACAGCAGTATGTAAAAAACTCGGAGCGATATCGTATCATATTTGATCTCTCCCGATTACAAGTAATATAACAAGGAAAAAGAAATGGCAAACATCAACGTATCAGCACAAGCGGATTTCGTTCAGTTATACATTTCAACTACCACCAATGTCAACACCAGCAGTGTGATCACCAGTACTTCTACTGGCGTGCTACTAATACCAGCACTCCAAGATGTAACAGTGACCAACAACAACGGTGTTTTCAGATGGAAGCAGTTGGATGAACTAGGACAAAAAGTCGCCGTAACACCAGCAACCAACAGTATCAACCTAACACTAGTGTTGGATACCAATGCGTTCTATGGCACTACTGGGGCATTGCCTTCAAGTGGAGCCACAGCCGTACAAACAGGCTTGTTCAACCTCAGCAATGAAAAGACTAGAGTCTATTTCAAAATGTATTGGGGTGGCACTGGCAACACTGAATCAGTATATGGTTCAGCGTTCTTGTCAGGTCTAGCACCCAAGGTTACTCCAGACCAACCAGTTTGGATCAGCCCATTGGTTCTAGAGGTCGATGGTCGTTACACCGTGTCAGCAACCTAAACAGTAAACTGACCGTAGCAAGGGGATATCTAACAGGTATCCCCTTGTCTTATGTAAATACTCAGGAGGACTTGAGGATGAGATTTGAAGATTACACAGTAGAAGAATTAATCCTTAGCCTTGAAGGCGAAGTGGCCAAGACCATCTCAGAGATGCGTCATGCCCAAGCGGATTTAGACAGAGCCGAGAACCGTCAAAAGTTTATATTGGCCTTGCTACATCACATCAAACAACGATATGGAGATTAAACATGAAATTACGAGACCTAGCAAAAACACCCGAACTGATCCGGATCACAATAGATGACGAGGAGATCGTTGCGGAATATGGAGAAGCCCTAGAATTCTGGGCCTATGACCGTCAACCTATGGAAAAGTTCTTGAAGTTGGCCTCAGGCGATACTCAAGATTTTGCCAGTATGGCTATGGTGCTCAAAGATATGATTTTAACTGAATCAGGCGAACCAGTAATCGCAGATGGTCAAATCCTACCCTCAAAAGTAATGGTGGCCGCGTTTTCTAGATTGGCTGCTCAGTTGGGAAAGTAACAGGGGGAGATTTTACTGAAAATAGTCCAGAGGTCTACACCGCAGTCACACTAGATAGATTGGGTGAGAGATATGGTTTATTGCCCAGTGAAGTCCTGGCTCGGGCCTCAACCCTGGACATAGCGGTCATGGATGTCAGCATCAGTTATGAACAAATGATGAGAGATCGTGCCGCAGGTAAGGCTCCTAAAATGGCGGAAGTAGACATGATGGCAATATTAAAACGGGCAAAGGGGATATAACATGGCTGGTGGTGTAGATGTAAAAATAGATCGTACCAAGTTGACTGCCAAGATCACTGATCTTCGAAAGGTCACTGATCAAGCCATGCCTCAGGTCTATGAGTTTTTTGTTCGTGAAACTCCTATTGCTCAAGGTGGTGGTAATGCCCGTGAGCACACAGTATATCACGCCAACCGAATCATAGCAGATTATCCTTATGCCGCAGTGCTGGATGCTGGCCGTGGATATAGAGATGGACAAATGAGGGGCAGTGAGCAAGCCCCGCATGGTATGACTGAACCCACCCGTGAGTTCGCTCAAAAACTCATACCACAACTGATTAAGAAACTTGGGAGCAAATAATGGCTGACATAAGCATAACACTAACGCTGGATGACTCGCAGTATCAAGCCACCTTAAAGAAAGTCGATACCAACACACAGACTCTTGGTGCCAACATCACCAAGACCATGGCAGCCAGCACTGACAATGTCAAAAAACTCACCAGTAGTTTTGAAGATCTAGGACGTCAAGTTGGTCGCATCACTGATGGTCTCACAGGCATAGCCACTGCCTTGGTGGGTGCTAGTATGGTAGGATTCATCAAGAATGCCATTGAAGGAGCATCAGCCACAGAGCGTATGGCCGAGGCCTTAGGAGTCACCACTGCCAAGTTTATGGAACTCAGTCAAGGTGCCATAGCCGCTGGCAAAGACACAGATGCCATGGCTAGAATGATGTTGCGTTTGGAAGCCACTGCTCAACAGGCCAATGATGGTAATCTAAGACTGCGTAACAGTTATGCTCAACTGGGCATCAGCATGGATTTCCTAAAGACTCATAGTCCTGATCAGGTTATGTTGGCTGTGGCTCAGGCTCTTACACAGGTTGAAAGTTCAGGCAAGCGAGCAGAACTCATTATGGCCCTATTGAATCGTGATGCCAAGACCTTTGATTTAGAAGCATTCTTAAAAGGTGCCAGAGAAGCCGCAGGACAAATGGATGGTTTCGCACAGAGCAACGCTGATGCCGCCAGAGCATTCAGAGAAACTGCCGCAGGTCTACAGCAGTTAAAAAATAATATATTGGACCTATTGGATCCAATAACCAAACTCATCGGCGATAACAGTCGTGGTTTATTAGGCAGTCGAGAAGCGGCTCATGCTTTCTTGTCAGTATTAGAAGTAGGTGGTTTGGTGGCATTTACCGCTGCCATTATTAAAATAGGTGGAGCGGTATCGGGTATTATTCCTATTATAGCAGAAATGGCCCTTGCTGTAGCAGGAGTAGTGGCATTTTTGGGTGCCGCCAGTGGGCTTGGAGGCATAGGTAGTTTTCTAATCGGCTTGGCACGATTGGCTGCCATGTTTGAAATACTAAAGCCATCATTTGATTGGTTGGCTGGCAAACTTCAAGAACTCGCTGAAAAATATTTTCCTGGATTACGTCGTGCTGTTGATACTTTGGGAGATAGTCTAGGACTAAAACGATTAGGCAGTCAAATCGATGAAGTTGATGCCAAACTGGCCGAACATCAAAGATTAGAAAAGGCCTACGAGGATTGGAAAAAATCTATAGCCAACGCAGGCAGTTCAGGTACCACCAGTGGACCCGCATTAAATCCACAACTGGAACAAACCAATGCCTTAAAAGAACAGTTTGCTCTATTACAATACAATAATCAAACAGTAGAAAAAAGATTGGCTCTGGAAATACAGTTGGCAGGGGCCAGTGCTGAAACAGCCAAATCCGCATTGGCTGATTTTGATGCTCAAAGAAAAGCCGGAGCAGAACAACTGCGTATTGGTGGTGAAATAAGAACTCTAGAAATAGGTCGTGCCAACAGTGTTGAACCTGAAAAATATACTGCCAGGATCAACTTATTGCGTCAAGAATTAGAAGTTCTCAAACAACACAACAGTATCATAGGTGCGGAAACTGCTGAATTAGAAAGAGCCAGAGAGTTGGTGGCACAACGCAAGATCTACAGAGATCAAGAACTCAAGATAGCCACACAAGTACGAGACATAGAAACATCAATTAATGAGTTGACCATGACTGCCGATGAACAAAAGTTGGCCAACATACAAAAACTCATTGACAAAGATACCGAAGAAATTGCTAAAAAAGAAGAAGCACTCAGCAAAGAAAAACTGGGCCTACAAGAAATAGCCGCTATAAGAAGTCAAGTGGCCGCGGCCTATCAACCACAGATTGACAAACAAAATGAGTTGAATACCACTGCTAGAAACTTCAACACAGGATTTACCAGTGCTTGGAAAAACTATGTGGACACGGCCACCAATGCGGCCACACAGGCTCGAGATATGTTCAATGCTGTGGTCAATGATATGGGTAGTGCGTTGGACAAATTTGCCAAAACAGGTAAACTGAACTTTGGTGATTTGACTCGCAGTATCATTGGAGACCTATTAAGCATTCAACTCAAGGCCGCGTTTGGCAATGTGATGGGTGCCGCAGGTGCCGCCACTGGATTCACATTCACAGGCTTGCTCAGCAGTTTGGGCAACTTCTTTGGAGGCAAGGCCACTGGTGGAGATATTCCTGCTGGAGGATTTGCCTTGGTGGGTGAGAATGGACCTGAGTTGGTTCAAGGGCCTGCCAGTGTGACCACCAACCGAGATACTGGTGGAGCTATGTCAGGCACCACCAATCATTACTATAATATTCAAGCCGTTGATGCCAAATCAGTGGCACAACTATTCTACGAAAACCGTATGACCCTCTTTGGTATGTCAGAACAGGCTCGTAGAGAACTACCAATGAGGGCAAGATAATGGGCTTACAAACAATAATCAACATGGCTGAAACCATTGAAATAGATCGTCGTCGTGTGATGGGCGTACAATACAGCCGCAGTGAAATCGCAAGAATCACTGAAACTGCCACACGGAATCCCTGGAGATTCACTGTGACTGTTCCTGCTATGTTGGCCTATGACGAATATCGCAGTCTTATGGAAGACATTGATAGATTGGATCGTAGATATCCTGAAGTCGTCAGTTTCTCAACTGCCACACAGGCCAGTTCAGGCTTGAGTTATATGTTTGCTTATCAAGGTCAACTATCACAGACTCAACTAGATGCTATCACTGTGGCTTCGTGGACAGGTACCAATCTAGTGTTGAATAATGTACCTGTGTCCAGCACTGGCACAGTGGCATTCCGCAAAGGTGATTTTATTCAGGTCGCTGGCTTGCCTTATCCTGTGACCACACAATATGATGTGCCTTGTCAGACCACATCAACTGTGTCAGTGACCACACATAGACCCAGTTTCTTGGGCACTGCCACCACGGGTCAAAATATCTTGGTTGGCAACGCAGTAGAGTTCAAGATGTTTGTCAACAATATGCCCACTTATCGAATCACCGCAGGAGGTTCAACTGCGTTGGTCACTTGGTCTGGACCTTTTCAGTTCTATGAATACACCGGAGATGTCTAATGAGTGATTTTACTCCTGCTATAAACACTGCCCTAAACAGCAGTTATATTCGTGATGCTGAGTTTATTAGATTGACCATAACCAATCCCAGTTACGTCAACACAGCCACCATGACACTGACCACTGGAACTTCTACTGTTTACAGTATGTCAACCAGTTTCCAAGATGAGATCATCACAGACTTGGCGGGGTATGCCACCACTGCCACTGGCAAGTTCACAGCCTTGGGCGGCCTGGTCAATGTATCAGGACATCAGCGAGATCTCAGTGCCACCAGTTATGACACACAGATAACCTTGGTAGGCATTGATCCCAATGCCATCAGCCGGGTGTTGGAGATTGGTTATAATCCACAGACTGGCACTTATCACGCAGGCATCAAAGGTGCCCGCATACAAATATGGAGAGGATTTTACGATGCTGCTTATACTCTCATTGATACTCCTCAACTGCGTTATACTGGTATCGTTACTTCATACCACATCTCAGAAGAGCGACAACAAGAACTCGACGCATTCACCTTGAGTCTCAACTGCTCTAGTTTTAAGACCGTACTAGAAAATAGATTTGCCGGTCGTCATACCAATGGTTATAGTTGGAACACTTATAATGGCGTCAATCAACTGCCTGTGATAGATCCTGCCACAGGCCTGGCCAGTAATGCCGACTATGACACAGGTATGGATCGTGTTCAAGCCATACATGACACCACATTTAACTTTGGATTACCACTATGAAGATAGATCAAGCCGGGGTGGCTGACAGAGAAGAAATATTTGCTATGTTGAGAGAATATCAACAGGCCAGTCCACTATTGGCACACAAAACTGTCAACGAAGAAACTGCCATTCGTATGGTGGATCTTATCCTACACCGACACAATGGTATCATATTATTGAGTCGTGACAATGACAAGATCACCGGAATGATTGTGGCCTTGTTCACAATGAATCTTTGGGATACCAGCATAAGATATATGGCTGAGTTGGCCTATTGGGTAAGACCTGAACATCGTGGTTCCAGTGCGGCCTATAGATTGATTCGCAAATACAAAGAAATCGGCGACTTGTTGATACAACAACGAGAAATAGAATATTACACAATATCAAAAATGGTCAACAGTCCTGATCTCAACTATGAGAAGTTTGGATTCAAACCTTTGGAAGGAACCTGGATATGCCAAGCAGTTTAATATTAGCCGCCATCTATGGCAGTGAGTTTGAGGCCGCCGCCGCACTGGGCAGTTTTGGATTTGCTGCCGCTAGTTTTGCCCTGCGTTTGGTCACCACCTATGCCATTGCCAGCCTATTGTATAAGAATCCGCAACAACAACAGTTGGGCACGGAGATACAACTAGGGCCAGCCACCGACAACAAACTCAATGTGGTCTATGGTGAACGCTATGCCAAACCCATAGTCACTGATGCCATTATCAGCACTGATCAAAAGACCATGTGGTATGTGTTGACCATCAGTGAAGCACCCACCTATGGAGAGTTCAGCATAGGTGAAGTTTATTATGATGGCAAACTCTTGATCTTTGATCCCGCAAATCCATCAGAGATCACAGGCTGGTATACACAGCCCAAGAAACACTCCAAGGTTGGTGGTACATACAATACCAAGGCCGCAGGCAAACTGTCAATGTGGTTCTACAAGAATGGCAGTCTAGTCACAGGCACCGCACATCAAACCTACACAATGACCAGTGGCGACAGCAACGCAGACATTGCTTCAACTTCAACTGGCTATACTACTCAAGATGCGATATCAGTGCTACAAGACAGTGCCATACCTCAAGAAACTCGTTGGGCCTATGCCAATACTGCCACTGTATCTACCAGCACCAATGCGATTGAAGATGTCAATATTGGTGATACCGTGGTTGTGGTAGATAGTGTGGACAACATACAATATCGATCAGAAATAACCAATCACACAGACATATTTGGTGTGGGCAACTATGTGATATCAGTGGACTCTGACAATAATGTGTTGACCCTGGCCTCGCCGGCTGTGGGTTCATTGACAGCCAGTTTTGGTTTAAATTTGACTCTCCCAGCCACTGCGGGTAATCTTATGACTGGTGCCACCTTTGCCATCATACGACTACAATATGATCAAAACGCTGGTATCTATGGCCTGGGTGGTATGGACATCAAACTAAGTAATCCGCAGACTCAACTGCCAGGCTATGCCATCTATGATTATTTGACCAACAAGACCTATGGATGCGGTGTGGATCCTGCCAATGTCAATGTGGCCAGTCTACAGGCCTTGGATGCGATATCCACACAGACTCTGAGTATTGTGGACACCGATGGCAACGCAGTCACCAATTCCTTTACCTATCAGGTCAATGGCATAGTGGACACCACACAGGATTGCTTGACCAATCTCAATAATCTAACCGATGCTTGTGATTCGTGGATTCAATGGGATGAACGCCTGGGCCAATGGGGTGTTATTATGAATATCAGCCTGGAACAGGCCGGAGGTTCAACTGCCACTATGCGTGTGATCACATCGGATCATATCATCGGGGGTATCAACCTTACTCCCACAGATCTCAAAACTTCTGGCAACAAGATCACAGTGGGATTCCCCAACAAGGACATCATCAACCAAACTGATTATAGATATTATTTCTTGAAGAATGATAGACCTGAACTGATCAGTCCCAATGAACCTGACAACAACATAGATATCAATATGCCTTTTGTCACAGACAGCATACAAGCAACCTATTTGGGTTATCGTAAACTGTTTATGAGTCGTGAAGATGTTGTCATAAACTTCAGTATGGACTATTCAGGCATAGGCATCAATGCCGGAGAAATCATTGCTGTAAATCACGAATGGTATGGATGGGGACC
>Ga0164296_1004362_pt1 | contig 12883 bp, 12 predicted proteins | sample GEODES057metaG_FD_113533 | JGI IMG/M metagenome (GOLD analysis project Ga0164296, IMG submission 113533) | Dystrophic lake water microbial communities from Trout Bog Lake, Wisconsin, USA - GEODES057 metaG | ecosystem: Environmental > Aquatic > Freshwater > Lake | place: USA: Trout Bog Lake...
ACTGGACCCTTTTTTAAAGGGAATACTAACGATTGTTGAAGTCCAAAATCTGCTTGAACAAACCAACGGTCAAGAGCAATTAATTACGGTTACCCGACACTGCGCAGCACCCTACTCCCAGTCTTGGTCGCTTTCCTTAAAACCCAACATCAATCTTTTTACGTCTGAGCCCTTCGTGGTTGATTTAAAACTAAAAATTGAACTAAGCTCTATAGACTCACAAATTCAAATCACCTCCATTGAAACCGATGAGCTAGATCACAAAGTGTTCATAGAGAAGATGGAGATGTACAAACTATTTCATTCGAAAAGTTAAACCAAAAAAATCCCAAAAATCTAATAAAAACCAATAGCCCATAAATCCGCCCCTCCGCCGCCACGCCACAGATTTGCCTAAATTCACTATAAAGCTACTTAGCTAAGCCTTTCAGCTTCTCTACGTTAATTCAGATCTCCTATGAACCCACACCAATTAAGCACCCCTTTATGAGCGACTACATTACCTCGCGTTCGCCTTTTATAGAGTCAGAGCTCAGAAATGCCCTGGGAAACTTCGCAACCGGAGTTACCGTCATCACAACCATTGGCAATAATCGTACAAAGGTTGGCGTAACCGCTAATTCATTTAGTTCTGTCTCCCTTGATCCCGCAATTGTGCTTTGGAGTCTCAAGAAAACATCTTCAAGCCTCAGCTCCTTTGATGAATGTGGTCATTTTGCTGTGCACATTCTTGCGTCCACACAAGTGGATCTGTCTAATCGGTTTGCGAGCAAGTCGCCAGACAAATTCGCGGGGGTTTCTCACGTCACTGGATTTATGGGGATCCCTATAATTGATGACTGTATTTGTGTCTTTGAATGTAAAACAACCGAGCGCATCTCCGCGGGAGACCATATACTGTTTTTAGCTGAGGTGCTCAGTTTTTCTAATCATGCCAAGCAAGGGATTGATCAAGAGCCTTTGCTATTTGTTCAAGGGCAGTATGCACAGAGTTCCCCCGTCGCTTTTGAAACTTTAAAGTAAAAACATTTGGAGGTTGCAGATGAAGAAACTCGGATACTTCTTTACGATCTTTGGCGCCCTCAACATGTTTTACGGCTTCTGGGAGTCGTATTCAAACTTCCCAAGCATCAAAGCGGACAGCTTAATGCGCATTATTGCCAGCGCACTTTGCATGATTGTGGGCGTGATCTTGGTCAGCATCGTTAAAACCAAAGATCCTCTTGAGAATGTCCCTAAGATCCCAGAAGACATGCCAGTTAATTAATTTAGACATATGACAAAGTCCCCCAGAATTGCCCTTATCCACGCAACCCCTCTTGCGGTGTCTCCAATCAACGATTCCTTTAAAAGCCTATGGCCACAGGCTGTTTGTCAAAATCTTTTAGACGACAGCCTGTCTGTTGACCTTGCCCGAGATGGGGAGTTAACTGATGCAATGATTAAGCGGTTTCTTGACCTGACACATTACACTTTATCAGCGGGTGCAGATGCCATTCTCTTTACGTGCTCCGCTTTTGGGCTCGCTATTGAGGCTTGCGCAAAAGAGTCCAATGTCCCGGTGTTAAAGCCCAACGAAGCCATGTTTGAGGAGGCTTTAGGTCTGGCAAGCACGGACAAGAAACTAAAAGTCGCTTTAGTAGCAACCTTTAATCCCTCCATAGCTTCAATGTCAGAAGAACTAAACCAAATGGCAAAAGCAAAGGCGATTGATCTGGATTTGGTGACTGCGCATGTGCCAGATGCCATGCAACACTTGGCCAATGGGGATGCACAAAAACATCATGACCTCATTGCACAAACTGCAGCTCACCTCCCCCCGTGCGATGTGATTTTATTGGCCCAATTTTCAATGGCAGCAGCAAAGGAGACTGTGAGTGCAGTACTTAAAAATCCAAATTTACCTGTGCTGTCAAGCCCCGTTTGTGCTGTCCAAGCTTTGCAAAAGGCTTTAGGCTTTAGGCTTTAGGCTTTGATCACACACATTGATCAAACAAATTGATCAGTTGAATTGAACAGATTAAATTTTTACAAGAAGTGACCAAGATTTTTAATAAATTGACATGACAAATAAACGCGTCTCTTTCTCCAATCTCCAAAAGTTTATACATTCCTCCATGCTCTCCCTTGGTTTGCCCCCACAGGACGCGCAAACAGTTGCAGACTATATGGCTGACGCAGACCTTCAGGGCTCAGATGGTCACGGTGTCATCAGACTCCCCCAATATGCAAGGCGCATATTGGCTGGGGGTGTCAACACCCATCCAAACATAACCCTTGAATCTGAGAGAGCCGCAACTGCACTTGTGAACGGCGATAACGCAATGGGCCACGTCGTGATGAAGTATGCAACGGAGCTTGCGATACGTAAGGCGCGTCAATCAGGGATGGCATGGGTCGGATCACGGCTTAGCAATCACGCTGGCCCAGCATCCCTTTATAGCCGTATGGCTCTTGAGCACGATATGGTTGGGATGTACTTTGCAGTAGGAAATGCCAACCACCTCCCTGCTTGGGGAGGCCTGGATATGCTGCTCTCAACAAACCCGATCTCTGTTGCAGTGCCAACCCTTTTGGAGACACCCATTGTTTTGGATATGGCAACCACAGTTGCAGCTTACGGTAAAGTCAAAGCCAAGGCACAAAAAGGGGAGATGATGCCAGAGGGTTGGATGATCGACTTTGAAGGCAATCCACTTCTGGATCCCAAGAGAAGCGAAGAGGGCTTTCTTCTGCCCATTGGAGGCTATAAAGGGTATGGCTTGTCATTGATCGTGGGCATCCTTGCTGGAACGCTCAACAGCGCCGCTATGGGCAAATCTGTGATCGACTTTAACCACGACGACTCAAGCGTCACCAATACAGGCCAAGCTATTGCGATCATTGATCCTGCTGCTTTTGGCGACCCTAATGCGTTCAAAGAACGGGTAGATCAGTTGATCAGAGAATTAAAAGCCAGCAAAAAAATGAAGGGCGTTGAACGAATTTGGCTACCCGGTGAGCAAAGTCATTTAAAGCGGGCGGAACACTCGCGCTTAGGGATACCGATTAGCGCTGGACTTGAAGAACAACTGCGTTTGGTTGCTGAGAAACTAGACATCGATAAAATTCAGTTGCATTAGTAAACAAGTCCAACTAGACATGGCCAACTAAAAAAAGACAACTAGACATCGCCAACACCTATTAACAACTCATGCCACAAACTATACACAGAAGAACCATTCTCAAATCAGCGCTAGGCGGGGCTTTAGCGACTCAAAGCGTACACGTTCTCTCTGCAAACGAGTACCCGAGCAAGCCCATCAAGATCATCGTCCCACTAGCGGCGGGGAGCGCCGTTGATAGCGCCGCCCGGATTGTGATGCAAAAAGTCTCGCTCAGTCTCGGAGTTGGCATCACAATTGACAATCAACCCGGTGCTGCAGGCCTGATAGGGGCTGACCACGTTGCCAAATCCCCTGCAGATGGCTACACACTTGGAGGGTTCAACGACAGCATCATGACCGTGCTCCCCAATCTGCAAAGCAAAATGCCTTGGGATATTTTGAAAGATTTTGATCCAGTTTCACTCGTCGCAACAGTTGAGTGGGCGCTCGTTGTGCCTTTCGACTCAAGCATCAAAAGTGCTGCTGATTTAATATCTAAAGCAAAGCAAAGTTCAACACCACTTACATTTGCGTCTGGCGGCAGCGGTAGTCCTCAGCATTTTGCAATGGAGCTGTTTAACAATCAGGCCAAAACAACAATGTTACATGTCCCTTACAAGGGGGCTACCCAAGCTGCAATCGGCGTAGCAGGTCAAGAGGTGGACGCTGCATTCATAGGAATAGCCACCGTCACGGCCCTTGCAAAAGCAGGCAAACTGAGAATAATTGCCGTCACCACGCCGACCCGGTTATCACAGTTCCCAGATATTCCAACCGTATCTGAGTCTGGACTCAATGGCTACGAGTTTAACTCTTGGTTTGCTCTGATGGCCCCCAAAGGCACCCCCGTGGACGCGATAAAAAAGCTAGATATAGAAATAAACAAAGCTTTGAAAGATAAAACAGTTATAGATCAATTAATTGCACAAGGACTAACACCCAGAGGAGTTGATGCGCCCCTATTAGCTGTGGCACTTAAAAATCAGCTTGCGAAGTATCAAAAAATTATCCAACAAGCTGGTATATCCGCAGAATAATCGATTCGAGTGATTTGTAAGAGACACGGTTTTGAATAAAATATTTTTCTTAATTATTTCGTTAATTTCACTTAACCAACTCGTTTGTGCAGACTCTTTGAAATGCGTAAGTCATTACACATCCTTTAAAAACAAGGTCAAATACGCAGAGAACGATTCTTACACAGAGATACTCATGTTCGAGCGTGATAAGGAACAAACCATTAAGTCCTCCTTTAACGGCAAACCGATTACCAAGCAAGTGGTCCAAGACGTGGTTGACGGTCAGACCTCGGGTTACTCAAATATCAACAATAGCTTAGTCAGAAGAGTGGTCACTATTTCCCAGGAAAAGATCTCCTCGACCTACTATGCCCAAGACCTTAAACCTTTAGACAATGGCCAACTTGGTCGGGAGATACGAACCGCAGAATTAATGATAGACCGAATGAGTGGAGAGATGTCGCGTACATCTAGCGTTCAAACACAAAATGTGAAGTACCTTACCATCTCCACTGGTATTTGTACGCCTATTGATTAATGTTTACCCATTGTTACCGCAGTTTAACTTCAAATCCTCGTTTAACAGCCGGTCTGTCCATCATGAGTTCATACCATCTTTTTACATTTGAGTAATCAGCTAGATCGACCTGATGTCTCGGGTGTCTCCAAACCCAACCCAAAATTGCAAAATCAGCAATTGATATCTCATCGGCAAAATACGTATGTTGGGCGAGTCGTTGGTCCATGACCTTGTACAACCTTCTGGTTTCAGTCATAAAGCGGTTTAAGCCGTAGCGCTTATCTTGCTCACTCTCTAGACCTATAAAGTGATGCACTTGCCCTGGGGCTGGTCCGAACCCTCCCATTTGAAACATCAACCACTCCAGGACTGCGATGCGTTGATTGGAGCTCTTGGGTAGGAATTGACCAGTTTTCTCGGCCAAATAAATCAGTATTGCGCCGGACTCAAAAACAGATACTGGACCTCCCTCTGGCCCCTTTGAGTCGATGATCGCTGGAATTTTATTATTTGGACTGATCTTCAAGAACTCAGGTTCGAATTGTTGATCTTTGGTGATATCAACAATTTGAACGGTGTATTCCAAACCCATCTCCTCCAGCGCAACAGATACCTTTCGCCCGTTTGGCGTGTCAAATGCAAATAACTTAATTGTCATAGTTTTAGCCCTATTGAGTCTCAAATTTTAATAATACCAATATAACACCCACATACCAATAGGATACCGCAATCACTCGTCAAAACGAAAAGCCACAGCTCTCTCTAAATCGTCTCTGAGTAAAGAGAGGGCCGCATCCCAATTTCCCCATTTCATTTGTCGATAAAGTTTTGTATTTTTATACCAAGGACTTAGTGCTTGATCGGTAAACCATCTCCAGTCTGCGACAAAGGGCAATAGCGCACAGGTCGGCCTACCCATTGCGCTGGCCAAGTGAAGAACCGAATTGTCTATACTGATGACGATATCACAAGCCTTGATCAAGTTTGACAACCCGTTCATATCAGCAAAATTATCAATTCGTTCGTATTGGTGAACTTTAAAGTTGGTTTGGAAAGGCTTCTCACGGTCTTGAGTCTCTAAATCGTAAGAACTCTTTAGCTCGTCCAATTCCTCCTTAATGTCCCCGTACTGTAAGCTCACGCATTTGATGGGAAGGTCTTTAAAAACGTTAATAAGTCGACTTAATTGAATGCTTCGCCTAGTACCTGTTTTTTGATTCACACTTTTCCAGGCCAAACCAACTAGGATTTCTTTTTTTGCGTCCACCCCCAAATCGCTCCTTATTTGAGTGACTTGGGAGGGGTCGTGTTCTCTTAAGTACGCAACGCTAAATTGAGCCGTATAGGCACTGTCCTTGATATTGGAAGCAGTGATATCCAAATAGTTGAGCAAACTACCCATGGGTAGGTGAGCATCATAGTCATTATCACTTAACTCTGTAAATTCTTTAATGAACCTGACCTTGCCCCGCCCCTCAAAAGCGGCACCAAACAACTGATGTAGTCGTGGATCAACTTTGAGAATTAATTCTTTACCTAGAAACTTTGGGTGTCTTAGAAAACTTATCCAAAAGATTTCGTTACCCAGTCCGTGCTCTGCCCATATAAGTACTCGAGAGCAGGCCAAGCCAGAGGATAACTCTGGCTTGGTGGTTTGAAAGTACAGGCCCTTGTTTTCAGGCAAACTCCACCTTCGCTCATAGCCAACAAGACCTGAGTCTAAATCGCCGAGTGTGAGCTCAATGATTGTGATATTCCAGAGTACCTCAGAGGAGTCTGGGTTGATTTGAAGGGCTTGTTCATAACACTTCAAGGCCTGAGCAAAGAGGTTAAAGCGCTGATAAAGCAGTCCTTTGTTGTAAAGTGCTTGGTAAAAAATGGGCTTCATTCTGAGCGCCATCTCGTAAGAAGCCAGTGCCTTCTCCCACTGCTCTTCCTCCAAAAAGAGGTTTCCCATGTTGTTGTAGGTCAGGGCGTTTTGAGGATCTACGGCAAGGGCTCTTTTGTATTGAACTTTAGACTCTTTAAAACGCTTGAGTTCTTTAAAGACATTCCCAGCGTTGTCGTAAAAGTAGCTCATACCAGGGTCTAATTCAATAGCCGCTAAGAAATCCTTTTCTGCATATGGAAAACTTCGAAGGGTGAGTAGTAAATCCCCTCTGTTGTTATAGTAATATGGGTTGGAACTATTTATAAAAATAGCGCTGTTGTAAGCCTTTAATGCCTGCTCCCACTCCCCCAACCTTTTATGAATATTGGCTTTGTTAAAGAATGCTTTGTGGTGATTAAGATTTAAGGACGTTGCTTGCTCATAACTATTTAGAGCTTTCCTCAACTCAAGGGTATCTTTTGCACTTAGCTCCAAAAAACAACCCAATTCAAAGTGAATCTCTGCGTCGTCTTTGGTGTCCACCATTTGAACAGCTTTAGAAAACCACTCTGAGGCTAACTCTAGTTGATTGGCCTGCGCAGCGATTCGCCCCAAATATGCCATGGCAACGCCGCACTCAGGATTGAATTCCAATATCTCTTTGAGAGCTTGTTCGCACGTTGAAAAGTCCTTTTGGCTGTAGAAATTTAAAGCAAGCTCTAGCTTAGAGTCATTGTTCAAGGGTGTTTTCTTTCCATTTTTTTAAATTCTAAGAACTACAAACAATTTTTACAAACAATTTTTACAGACAAGTTTTACAAACGATTCTTTTTTTCGATTTGTGTCGTTAATTTTAGTATATACATTAATGTAAGATCTCAACTGTTTTATATTCGTAAGTTGCAACAAAGAAGAGAGCGTACAAAGAGAACAAAAATATCTTAGCTCCTCGTACCAAAAAATAAAGGCACACCATGAACAGAAATAATTTAGAAGATCGACGTCAATTCATGAGATGGATTGCAGCCAGTCCTTTGTTGCCCCTGCCCTTTGGTGAGCAAGCCCTTGCGGATAGTTTTTCTAAACGCGCAGATCCAGCCCTCTGGCCTGCTGAGTTACCAGGTGATTTGATTAAAAGTCCTGGAGAGGCGGTTAATGTTTTTGATTTTGAGCCCGTTGCATTCAAAAACGTACCCCGCGCCCACTTTGGCTACATGGCCTCGGGTGTCGATGATGAAGTAACGCTTAGGGCCAATCGCGCGGCGTTTCAAAAATTCCCTCTTAGACCAAGAAGAATGCGAGACGTCTCCAAGATCGATATGTCGGTCTCTCTTTTTGGCACTCGCTGGAGGACCCCTATCATCATTGCCCCCACAGGGGGCAATAAAGCCTATGATCCTGAGGGAGAGATCGCGGTCACCAGAGCCGCCAAAGCACGGGGGCACCTCAACATACTCTCTGCAGCCGGGGCGTCAACCATAGAGGATGTTATTGCAGCAAGGGGCGGAGAAGTTTGGTTTCAACTCTACGCCACCTCAAGCTTAACGGTTGCCAAGAAAGTTGTTCAAAGAGTCGAGAAAGCGGGATGTCCGGTGCTTGAGATCACAGCAGATAGAAACGGGGGAAGAAACCAAGAAACCTTTCAACGGTTAAAGAAACTAGATCCCCGCACCTGCTCGAATTGTCATATCGATGGTCCAGGTAGCATCAAAGAGCGTCCCAATTACGACGGTATTGATCTATCGGACATGAAAAGCCCCCAGTCATCCAACATGACTTGGGACTTTATAAAGCAGATGCGCGACATAACAAAAATGAAGATTATCTTAAAAGGTGTCCTCACCCAAGAGGACGCTCTGCTTTGCTTGAAATACGGTGTAGATGCGGTGCACGTCTCAAACCATGGGGGTAGGAGTGAGGACACAGGTCGAGGCGCAATTGAATGCCTGCCAGAGGTAGCGAGCGCAGTCAACAAGCGCGTTCCTATCATTTTTGATAGCGGGATCAGACGTGGCACAGATATCTTTAAAGCCCTAGCGCTAGGGGCAGACGCAGTCTGTATTGGCAGACCCTACCTTTGGGGGCTAGGTGCGTTTGGACAACCCGGTGTAGAGCGAGTCCTGGAACTACTCGAGGATGAGTTCTCAGGCGCTATGAAGCAAATGGGATGTCCATCCATTGCTGATATCAAGCCTGAGATGGTTTACAAAGGCTGATGGATACTGAGGTACTCGACCTTGAAGCCATTTAATCTGTGTCTTAAAAGATGCCGAAGGGGTTAAAAACCAATCGGTAGCCCAAACAATATGATCGCTGCGTAAGCACCTGATAAAGAGGTTGAGAGCGATCCAATCAACAATGCTTTGGGTCCTAAAGCCACTATTTCATTTCGTCTATCGGGGGCCATCGCCCCGAGTCCCGCAATCACAATGCCCAGACTCCCAAAGTTTGCAAAACCACAGAGCAAATAAGTCATCAGTACACGGCTTTTATCACTCATCGCATCAAGTGAGAGCTTACTGAAATCTAGGTAGGCAATAAATTCATTCAAAACGAGCTTTGTGCCAAGCAACTGCCCTGCACTTTGTGTGTCTGCCCAGTCTATACCTAAAGTCCATGCGATGGGTTGCATCACCCAACCCACCAATCTTTGAAGGGTCAAAGGGGCAGAATCAATTTGGGGGAATAGGCCCAACACTGCATTGGCAAGAGCTACAAGTGCGACCAACGCTATCAACATCGCAACCACGTTGGCCATCAACCTCAGGCCCTGTATGGTCCCAGTACTAATTGCGTCCATCAAACCGTTGTAATGCAGTTGTAGCTTGATGGTTTTAGCTCCCACATCGTGCGCAGCCCCCACCAAAGGGATCACCATAATACTCAACATAACTGAGGCGGGTGCACTCATGATAGAGCCGACCAGGAGGTGTCCTATAGCGTCAGGCACGGCATTTTTAAGAAAACTGGCGTAAAGCACAAGCACTGTTCCAGACAAAGTGGCCATGCCTGAGCTCATCACAATGAGCATCTCCGATCTACTCAAGCTCTTCAAGTAGGGACTGATTAAAAGGGGTGCCTCAACCATCCCTACAAATACGGTTGCAACCGTAGCAAAGCTAGTTGCTCCGCTGATCTTAAAAATTCTGCCTAAAATCCAAGCAAAAACGGCAACCACTTTGGGTAGTATTTGCCAGTAGTAAAGCACTGCGGAGAGGGCACTAAAAACCAATATCATGGGAAGTGCCTGAAGACCCAAGATAAATGAATTCTCTGGAGCGGTGAGCTCAAACGGTGTGGGTCCACCGCCTAAGTAACCAAACACAAGCGAAGTGCCCGCTTTGGTGGCGTCTTGAATTGCCAATACGCCTTGGTTGAGAAAGACGAAGACTTGTTGAAAAAAACTAACCTTCAGCAAAAGAACAGCAAGCACCAATTGAAATAACAAACCTTTGATGAGACTTTGCCATGAAATGTCCCCCCGCCTCTCTGAGCACAGATAAGCCAAGAAAAGTATGAGCATAATGCCAAGCAAAGGGCGCAGATTGTCCATAAAGTCGATTGGGTTTGTTTGAAGAGTTAATAAGAGTTAATTTAAGTTCGGGTAACAACTGCGTCAGCGTGTTAAGAGTGATTAGGTTAGTTGTCCCGAAGATTTACTATTTATCGAATACCCTGTAATCCGTTCGTTATTGGGGAAAATACACAAAAATAGATTCATAATGTTGGTGATTTTACTGGACGCACTCCAAAAAATTTTGTCTCTCGCGTCCAATCATCCCAATAACGACTGAATTCTCAATTTAATTTCAAACATGAAACTTTTTTTCTCCCCCACCTCACCCTATGTTAAGAAAGTCTTGATCAGCGCTTTTGAACTCAACCTAGCCGATCAAATAGAGCTCTTGCCCGCTAAAACCAGCCCTGTTTTACGAGACCAAAGCGTGGTGGCTAAAAATCCACTTGGAAAAATTCCAACCTTAATCGCAGCTGATGGTCGTGCGCTCTTTGATAGCCGTGTGATCTGCGAATACTTGAACGACATTGCAAATGGACACCTTTTCCCTAAAGAGCAAAATGCGAAATGGGATGCCCTCACGATGCAGTCTTTGGGTGACGGGTTGCTGGACGCAGCGCTTTTAGCAAGGTACGAAACGTTTTTAAGACCCGAGGACCGTCAGTGGAAAGAGTGGGAGAGCGGACAACTCGAGAAAATACACTCCGCGTTGGTTAATTTTGAATCCCACACTTTATCTGGCTCAGAGTTTCACATTGGCCATATCACCCTACTTTGCGCTCTTTCCTATTTGGATTTGAGATTCGATTATTTAAACTGGCGCACAAGCTACCCAAAATTGAAAGCCTGGTTTGAAGTCGCCTCTAAGCGTAAATCTTATACAAAGGAGTGGGCACTGGCTGAATAATTTGTATCTACCTTCAAACTTTTAAGGTATGCAGGTCGAGTCTTAAAGTAACCCTATGAACATACTTCCAAACTCTGGCGCATTAGGCGCACAAGTGCTGAGTCTTGATCTTTCGCAAGCACTGGGCGAGGAGGAATTTGCACAAATAGAGAATGCTCTTGGAGAGCACAGCGTTTTGTGTTTTCCAGCTCAGCAACTCACCTCCTCGAATTTGAAAAGATTTGCTGAGCAATTTGGCAAACTCGAAATCAATGTGGCCAACATGTACCAAGACCCCGAACATGCTGAGGTGATGATTTTGTCTAACAAAGTGGACAAAGAGGGCAAGGCCTTGGGATTAAAGGACGCCGGACAAGACTGGCACACCGATATGTCTTACAGCAAAGACATTGCTTTTGCTAATGTCTTGTACGCACTGGAGATTCCGTATAGAGACGGCAAACCACTGGGGAACACTGCCTTTTGTAGTACCAAAAGGGTTTACAAATCAATCCCTGAGGATTTGAAAAATAAATTATCCAAGATGACTGTGACCCACGATTTTGCAAAATTTTGGGACAACATGAGAGCTCGCCCCGGCAGCACCAGACCTGAGCTGACAGCTGCTCAACGCGCTGCAAAACCACCCGTCTCACATCCTATTTTCATTCGACATCCAATTTCTGGAGACACAGTTCTTTATGCAAACCCAGGATACGCTATAAGAATCAACGAGTTAAGTGAAAAAGAGAGTGATGAGATTTTGAATTTTCTATTTGATTTACAACTACGCCCTGAGTTTCATTACGAACACAGGTGGCGAGTTGGGGATGTGCTGATGTGGGACAACATTGGTACCTTGCATAACGCAGTGGCAGATTATGAGGCTCATGAACATCGGTTCATCAAGCGCTGCCAAGTAATGGCGGATCGGTATTTCCCACGTGGCACGCATGCACTTCAAGCTTAAGCTTGCTTGTTCTCTCTCAAAGGGGCGCTCTTTTTATTAGTTCCACAACACACAGTTGTTATTTAAATTTATGGCAAAACACACACTCGTAGCCCTGAACACAGGGATGAGCATCTCAAAGCATGTATATTTGCGTTTGTTTTGGCTCGCACTCTGCTCACTCGTCCTAAGCTCCCTTTCAAGTCAGCGTTGTCTTGCAGCTGAGAACTACCCCAACCACCAAATTCGGATAGTCGTTGGTTTTGCAGCGGGTGGGCCAACCGACATCATTGCAAGGGTTATCGCCAAAGACATGACAGAGACCCTTGGTGAACCGATTGTTGTTGATAACAAGGCAGGGGCGAGTTCAATGATTGCGACAAGGGAGGTTCGCAACGCACCTGCAGATGGTTACACCCTGCTCTTCTCTTCATTGGGGCTAAATGTGAATCCTATTTTGATTGGAGAGGCTGCAGGCTTTAACCCTAAAACAGATTTTGCGCCCATATCAAATGCAGCAAATTTACCCATGGTTGCTGTTACGTCTTACAACTCACCCATTAAATCAATGAGCGAGTTACTTACGCTTGCCAAAGCAAAGCCGGAGGCGATCAGCTTCGCCTCATCTGGTCCAGGGGGATCGGGACACTTGGCGGGAGAGTTACTGGCAACGATGAACAAACAAAAGATGCTTCATGTACCCTACAAGGGTAATGGCCCTGCACTGCTCGAGGTGATGGCGGGTAGAGTTGATTTTATGTTTTATCCTGTGATCGGTTTAGCTGAAAATGTGAGCGCTAAAAGAGTCAGCATCTTAGCGGTTGGAACTGCCAAAAGACTCCCCCAATTCCCAGATAAACCGACCATGTCTGAGATCGGTTTTCCGGGCTTTGAGGAGACCGCACCTTGGGTGGGGCTTTTAGCGCCTGCGAAAACACCTACCCCTATCATCAACAAACTGCATAGTGCGATGAGC
>Ga0164296_1004365_pt1 | contig 12879 bp, 13 predicted proteins | sample GEODES057metaG_FD_113533 | JGI IMG/M metagenome (GOLD analysis project Ga0164296, IMG submission 113533) | Dystrophic lake water microbial communities from Trout Bog Lake, Wisconsin, USA - GEODES057 metaG | ecosystem: Environmental > Aquatic > Freshwater > Lake | place: USA: Trout Bog Lake...
CGTCGACGATGGCGAACTTCTGGTTGGGGCTGGCCTGAGCGGCCGCGGCGGTAGCCGCGTCCATGTTGAAGCCAACGGTCACGATGATGCCGCAGTTCTCACCCTCGAAAGTGGTGATGTTCGGCGCGTAGTCCGCCGAGGACTGTGACGTCAGGTACGAAGCCGTCACGTTGCCATCGGCCTTCTGCGCGTCAAGCGCACCCTGCCACGCGGACTGGTTGAAGGACTTGTCCTTCACACCACCGGTGTCGATGACCACGCAAGCCTTGAACTTGCCCGCGGCGGAAGCGGTTGCCGCGGTCAGTGCTGTGCCGACGGTCAACGTACCCACGACGAGCGTGGATGCGCCAACAACGGCGGCGAGGCGATGGAACTTCCTCATTATTTCTCCCTTATGTCTTTGACTCGTGTGAGTCAGTTTTCGCAGATTGCATCCACGCCGTTGTGGGGTTCATCGGGCTGGAAAACTCTGTCGAAGATGAGACTACTCCCCTGACTCAAGGTCAGGGGAGTAGTCAAAAGAACGCTGTGTAAACAGTTCGTTAGTGTCCAGCCGCGGCTGCCGTTTCTGGGCTGGGGGCGGCGTGCGACGAGTGGTGACCCACCTTGGCGGGCAGGGCAATCGAGACCAGGAAGGCGGCGAACGTCACGAAGCCGGCAACCTGGAAGGCCCGCACGTAGCCGTCAACGTAGGCCACGTGCGTCGAGAGCATCGAAGGGGTGCCACTGCCGCGCAACACCGCGGCCGTGCGGTCAGCGGCCACCGTGCCCAGTGCGGCGAGGGAGAGGGATCCACCGATTTGACGCGAGGAGTTCAACACACCCGACGCGAGACCGGCGTCCTTGCGGTCGACCTTGGCGGTAGCCGCGGTGGCCAGTGGCGCGAACAGCAGACCCATGGCGAACGAGGCCGCGAAGGACGGAGGCAGGAGGTCGGCGTAGTAGGTGCTGTGCACCCCAATGAGGGACAGCCAGTAGAAGCCCAGCGTGGCGAAGGCGCTACCGACGAGCAGCAACGGGCGAACACCGGTCTTGACGAGGAGTCGCGATGAAACCTGCGAGCCGATGATGATCGCCACGGCCATGGGCAAGAAGGCGAAACCGGCCTTGACTGGGCCGTATCCCAGAATCTCCTGGAAGTAGTAGGTCAAGAAGAACCACATCGAGAAGAAGGCGCCACCGGCGAGCAACATCACAATGTTGGCCACGGTGAGAGGGCGTGAGTGGAAGATGCGGAAGGCCACGAGCGGGTGGGAAGCAACCTTGGCCTCCCAGAAGACGAACCCGACGAGACCAATGGCGGCCGCGGCCAACCACGACAGGGTGGTTGATGAGCCCCACGAGTGGGTGGTGGTGTTAACCACGGCGTAGATGAAGGCGGTGAGTCCACCAGTAACGAGGAAGGCCCCCGTGATGTCGAGCTTCTGCGTAGCGTCCTGGTTGCGGCGCTCCTGTAGGTACATGACGGCCGCGACGGTGGCAATGATGCCGAAGGGGACGTTCACGAAGAAAACCCAGCGCCACGAAGCCCAGCCGGTCAAGAGGCCACCGGCCAAACCACCGACGGCGCCACCGGCACCGGCGACGGCGCTCCAGGCGCCAATGGCCTTGGGCATACGGGCGCCGTGGAAGGTCGTGACGATAATGGTCAGCGTGGCGGGGGACAAAATGGCACCACCCAGACCCTGGACGGCGCGGGCAATGATCATTTCCGTACCGTTGTGGGCCACACCGGCGCCAATGCTGGCGAGGGTGAAGACGGCCACACCAACGAGGTAGACCTTGCGGCGACCGAAGAGGTCGGCGCAGCGACCACCTAGGAGTAGGAAGCCGGCGAAGGTCAACACGTAAGCGTTAACAATCCACTGGGCCTTGGTCTGGTCCATGTGCAGGTCCAGTCCCATGTGGGGAAGGGCGACGTTGACGATTGAGACATCGAGCACAACCATGAACTGGGCCACGCACGCAATGGTGAGAATGAGCCAGTCTGGGGCGTGACGGTGCTGCGTCGTTGAGGAGTTTGACATACCACCAGCCTAAAGACTCCGTGCAGAAAATGAACCGCGGCGACGTGGGAGACTAGGAGTATGACTGCTCAGTACATCTACACGATGCGCGACCTGCGCCGCTTCTACCCACCGGACCGCGAAGTCCTCAAGGGCATCAACCTCTCGTTCTACCCCGGGGCCAAAATCGGTGTTATCGGTTCGAACGGTTCCGGTAAGTCCTCCCTCCTGCGCATCATGGCCGGCCTCGACGACGGCTACACCGGCGAGGCCCGTCTCACCCCTGGCTTCACCGTGGGCTACTTGCCGCAGGAACCACAACTCGACCCCACGAAAGACGTGGTTGGCAACGTCTCCGACGGTGTTGCCGAGCAGCGCGATCTCCTCGCGCGATTCAACGAAGTCTGTGCCGAGTTCGCGAACCCTGACGCCGATTTTGACGCCCTGCTCGCCGAGCAGGCCACGCTGCAAACGCGCATTGACGCACTTGGGGCCTGGGACCTTGACCGCAAACTCGAAATTGCCATGGACGCCTTGCGGCTACCGCCAGCCGACGCCGACGTGACCACCCTTTCGGGTGGCGAAAAGCGTCGCGTGGCCCTGTGCCGCTTGCTGCTTTCTAAGCCCGACCTTCTCTTGCTGGACGAGCCCACGAACCACTTGGACGCCGAGTCGGTGGCGTGGCTCGAACGGGCCTTGCAGGACTATAGCGGCACCGTCGTGGCCATTACCCACGACCGCTACTTCCTCGACAACGCGGCCTCGTGGATCTTGGAGCTTGACCGCGGTCACGGTATCCCCTACGAAGGTAACTACACCGGCTGGCTCGAACAGAAGCAGGCCCGACTCGCCGCCGAAGAGAAGTCCGACAAAGTCCGCCAAGCTGCGCTGGAACGCGAGCTCGAGTGGATTCGCATGGCTCCCAAGGCTCGCCAGAGCAAGGGTAAGGCTCGACTCAACGCCTTTAACGAACTGGTGGCGGAGGCCGAAGCGGCCGAACGCCGGGCCGACAAGATGGAGATTGCCATCCCCGCTGGCCCACGTCTCGGTGACACCGTGGTGAACGCCACCAATCTGGTCAAGAGTTTCGATGACCGACTGCTGATTGAAGACCTGAGCTTCATGCTGCCCCCGGGTGGCATTGTCGGCGTCATTGGTGCCAACGGTGCCGGTAAGACGACGTTGTTCAAGATGATGGTGGGGCTCGAATCACCTGACTCGGGTGAGCTGCAGATTGGTTCGACCGTGCAGTTCGCCTACGTCGACCAGTCGCGTGACAACCTCGACCCGCAGGCCACGGTCTTCGACGAAGTGTCCGGTGGTCAGGAACACATGGTGGTCGGCAACCGCGAGATTCACGCTCGTGCCTACGTTGCTAGTTTCGGCTTCAAGGGCTCCGACCAGCAGAAGAAGGTGGGCGAGCTCTCCGGTGGTGAACGCAACCGTGTTCAGCTGGCCAAGGTCCTGCGCAGTGGTGGCAACGTGTTGCTTCTCGACGAACCAACCAACGACCTTGACGTCGACACCCTGCGTGCGCTCGAAGACGGTCTGTTGAGCTTTCCCGGTTGCACCGTCGTTATTAGCCACGACCGCTGGTTCCTCGACCGTATTGCCACCCACGTGCTCGCTTTTGAGGGTGACGCGGTGGTGCGTTGGTTTGAGGGCAACTTCTCGGACTACGAAGCCGACCGCCACAAGCGACTGGGCACGGACGCCGACACCCCGCATCGCCTGAAATACAAGCCACTCACTCGTTAGGCCAAACGTCCCGATGGGCGCGTTCTAGGGTGGCGTTATGGCTGGTACTGACTACTCCACGTATTTACGCATTAACGACCTCCTGACGCTGCAAGTCCCGCTAACGGCTGATGCCCCCGATGAACTGCTGTTCATCGTGGTGCACCAGAGTTACGAGTTGTGGTTCAAAGTGATCATCGACGAGTTGGAGCGAGCCACGGCCGCACTGCACACAGCTGAGCCCTGGAACGCACTGGCCCACCTCAAGCGCATTGCCAGCGTGGAGACGCTGTTGCTCCAGCATTTACGAACGCTGGAAACGATGTCGCCCGAGGGTTTTCTTGAATTTCGCGACCCCCTCGACCCGGCCTCCGGCTTTCAGTCATTTCAATTTCGCGCCATCGAATTTTTGAGCGGTGGCGGAAAGCCATCGATGCTCCACTTCTCGCTGTTTAGTGACGAGACACGGGCCTGGTTAACGCGCCTCAGCGAGGGCCCGACGTTGTACTCCGGTTTCCTGCACGCCCTGGCGACACTCACGGGTGTGGACTCGGCCGATCCACTCAGTGACATACGGGCCCTCTACCTCTCGCACGCCACGGCCGAAACTGCCGCCTTGCACGCCGTCGCCGAACTCATGATTGACCACGATGAGTTCCTCGCCATGTGGCGCCACCAGCACATGCTGATGGCTGGTCGCCAGATTGGCCGCCGTCCCGGTACCGGGGGGAGCGAGGGAATGGCGTATCTTGAAACAACGTTGAGTCAGCGGTTGTACCCGCTGCTTTGGGAAGTGAGGTCCGTACTGTGATTACCCGTGATGACTGCCGACTCTTTGACGAGCACGACGCGCTCGGCCACTTGCGCGAGGAGTTCATCCTCGCCGATGGGGAGATTTACCTCGACGGCAACTCACTCGGACCGGTCTGTCGTAGCGCCCAGCGCCGCGTACACCAGGTCGTTGAAGAAGAGTGGGCCAAGGGTCTCGTGCGTTCGTGGAACGCCGCCTCGTGGATGGATATGCCGCTCTACGTCGGCGACAAAATTGCGACCCTGATTGGGGCCGACATCAATACGGTGGTGGCCGCCGATACGCTCACGTTCATGCTGGCCAAGTTGATTGGTGGAGCGCTCGAGCTTCGACCGGAACGCCACGTCATCATCACCGACGCCGCGAATTTTCACTCCGACATCTACATCGCCAACGGCATTGCTGAACGCTACGCCCGTCCCATCGAGGTGAAGGCCATCGACCGCTCGACGCTGGCTGATCACTTGAATGACGACGTCGCGCTCGTAATGCTGACCCAGGTCGACTTCCGCACCGGCGAGCAGCTTGACCTCGAGGGCATCACGGCCCAGGTGCACGCCGCGGGCGCCCTCATGCTGTGGGACTTCGCCCACTCGACGGGGGCTGTGCCCCTCGACGTGACGTCAGCCGACGTCGACTTCGCCGCAGGCTGCGGGTACAAGTACCTCAACGGTGGACCCGGCGCCCCGGCCTTCGGCTACATCGCACCGCGTTGGCAAAACGTAATCAAGAATCCCCTGCCCGGTTGGCTGGGCCACGCCCGTCCCTTCGACTTTGAACTCGACTACGAAGCGGCCCTGGGAATGCGCTCGTTCGTGACCTCCTCGCCCTCAATCCTCGCCCTCGCGGCGTTGGACGGGGCCCTCGACGTCTTTGGTCGCACCACCATGGCGGCGCTGCGCCGCAAGAGTCTTGAGTTGACGGACCTTTTTATTGAGTTAGTCGAAGCGAAGCTGCCCGGCCAATTTGAGGTGGTCACGCCGCGCGACCACATTCGCCGTGGCTCACAGGTGGCGCTTCGTCACCCCGAGAGCTACGGCATCGTGCAGGCAATGATTGCCCGCGGCGTCACGGGCGACTTCCGCGATCCCGACATCGCCCGGTTCGGCTTCGCCCCGCTCTACGTCCGCTTCGTTGATGTCTACGACGCCGTTGACCACCTGGTCGCGGTGATGGAAAACAACGAGCACCGCGACCCGCGCTTCACGGTTCGTAATCCCGTTACCTGAGTCACTGGGTAAAGACGACGGTCCGCTGCCCGACGAGGGCGACGCGGTCCTCGGCGATGAGCGTCATGGCCCGGGCGAGCACCGTGCGTTCCACGTCTCGACCGAGGGCCACAAAATCATCGGCGGTGCGCGCGTGTGAGACCCGAACGACGTCCTGATCGATGATGGGACCCTCGTCGAGTTCCGGCGTGACGAAGTGGGCGGTGGCGCCGATGAGCTTCACGCCTCGGTTGTAGGCCTGGTGGTACGGACGCGAGCCCTTGAAGCCCGGCAGGAACGAGTGGTGAATGTTGACGACTCGACCGGGGAAGTCCCGACAAAACGCTGGGGACAGGACCTGCATGTAACGGGCGAGAACGACGACGTCGATCCGATGTTCGTCGACCAGTGCGCGAAGCATTGACTCGGCCACGTCCTTGGTGGCGGCGCTCACGGGTACGTGGACGAAGGGGATGCGGTGGGTGGCGGCCACCGGGGCCAGGTCTGGGTGGTTTGAAATGATGACGGGAATATCGAGCGGGAGATCCCCCTGCTCGTGCCGGTAGAGCAGTTCGGCGAGACAGTGGTCGTACTTGGACACCATCACCAATGCGCGACGACGGTCACTTTCGCGACGGACCCGCAGTGTTGGCTCGAAACGTTCCAGGTGCTCAAAGAGCAAACCCTGAACGCGTTCAATATCGTCAACGCTGGCACTAAAGCGTGTGCGCATCACGAAGTGATCGGTCACGGGGTCGGTGAACTGGTCGTTCTCAAGAATGTTGCCACCCAGCGCCACGATGGCGGTGGTCGTAGCGAGCACTATCCCCGGCTGGTCGTGACACTGCAAGGTAGAGATGTATATGGTCACTCGTCAAACCCTTCGGTCTCAATGCTGAAACCCGTGGCGCTGAATTCAGCACTTTCGGCCATCACCTCTTGGGTGTGTGGCGACGGGCGCTGAGCGGGCGGCACCAACGTAATGAGCGCGAGGAGCGCGACGGTGAGCAAGATGCCAACCGCGAGGCTGGTCGTGAGCGTAAAGCCCCGCAGCGGTGGAAGTGCGGCCCCTCGAGGGGTCTCGTGCGCAATCACCAAGCCGGCTAGCGCGGAGCCGACGGAGAGACCGATGTTGCGTGACAGTTGGTAGAAGCCCAGCGCGGCGCCTACTTCCGATGGTGGCACGCTGGCCACCACGAATGAGGGCATGATGGCAAAGCTCAGACCCACGCCGAGTCCGGCCATTCCCGATGCGACGAAGGGTTCCCAGAGGGCTCCGTGAAGGAACGTGAAGAACAGGGCGGCGAGGGCAAAGGCCGTCGCCCCGAGCGGCACCGAGAATCGACGTGGGACGAAGCGGCTGAGCCAGGGTGTCAATCGACTGGCGAGGAACGTGGCTGCCGAGAGCGGCACGAGGAGTAAGCCTGACGTGAGGACCGAGGCGCCGAAGCCGTAGCCGGTGGAGCGAGGAATCGTAATGAATTCGACCATGATCGGAATAAAGAGATACATCGCCATTGAAATGACGGCGCCGACGAGGTCAGTTATCGCAATAGTCCGGTTGCGGAGCTGTCGAAGTTCCACGAGCGGGTGCGAACGCTTCAGTTCGTAGATGACCCAGAAGCCGAGCAACACCACGCTGCCGAGCAGTGCGAGCAGCGAGAGGTGAGCTCCCCATCCCCAGACCTGGCCCTGACCAAGGAGCAAGAGGAGACACGACAGTCCGCCAATCAGTGAGGCGGCACCAACGGTGTCAAACGGAGCCGTGGAGTTTCCGTGCGAGTCGGGCAGACTCGCCGCCGCGACAAACCAGGTCAGCGCTACTAAGACCGCCGCGAGCCAGAAGGAGTCGTGGAAGGACAGAACCTGGGCCACGACACTGGTCATGGGGTACCCGATCCCTACGCCGACGGCCGCGGTAATTGACAACGTGGCAATGGTCCGCTCGGCGGCAGCGGGCGGCAGCGTCGTGCGAGCAATGGTCATGCACACGGGAACGAGGCCGAGTCCCATGCCCTGAAGGCCGCGGCCAACGAGCAAAACAATGAACGACCGAGACTGGGCGGCCACAACGAGACCGAGAAAGACGACGGCCAACGTGGCCAGCACAATGAGTCGCTGGTGGCGACCATCGGCCAACCGTCCCATGATTGGCGTGGCGAGGGCGCCAACGAGCAACGTAATCGTCAACATCCACTCACCCGTGGACAGTGAGACGTGCTCTTGTAGTGAGACGGTGGTGATGAGCGGGGCGCCGAGGCTCATGATGAGCGACATCATGGCGGCAACGAGGACGAGGGTAAATGACTGGCGGGTCGCGCTCGTTGTCATGTCGTCCCTTGCATCATTACTGGGGGTAGCTGAAGAAGCCCTCGCCGCTCTTGCGGCCGAGGTGATCATCGCGCACCATCGAACGAAGAAGAGACGGTGGTGCCATGTGTGCCTCGCCGGATTCGGCGAAGAGTAACTCGGCGATGGACAGCGTCGTGTCCAGGCCAATGAGGTCGGTGAGGCGCAGCGGACCCATTGGGTGACCACAGCCCAGGACCATGCCGGTGTCAATGTCCTGGGCGCTGGCGGCGCCGGACTCGAAAAGCCGGATCGCACTCAGGAGGTAGGGAATGAGAAGGAAGTTGACGATGAAACCGGCCTGGTCGGGTGCGCTAATCGCCGTCTTGTTCAGCAAGGTGGCGAACTCGTGGGCCCGTCGGTTGGTGTCGGTGCTGGTCCGGTTTCCCGCGACCACTTCGATCAGCTTCATGACGGGGACGGGATTGAAGAAGTGGATACCAATGACTCGCTCGGGGTGCGACGTGGCGTCCGCCAAGCGGTGAATCGGAATCGAGGACGTATTCGACGCCAGGATGACGGACGGATCGGGGAGTAGTTCGCCCAGTTGGCGGAAGAGCCCCAACTTGAGCTCTTCGTCTTCAGATACCGCTTCGATCACCATGTCGACGCCGACGAGATCGGCCAATGCCAGTGTGAACGTGCAGCGGGCGAGAATGTCGTCGCTCGTCGCCGGTTCCAGTTTGCCGCTGGCCACGGCCCGTTCTAAAGAGGCTGCGACACGAGTTTGACCAGATGCGAGGGCCTCAGGCGTCGACTCGACGACCGTAACGGCTATGCCCGATCGTGCCACAACTTCGGCAATTCCGGCACCCATGAGGCCGCAACCAATAACTCCAATGCGATTCATTGAACGCTCCAACCAGCAATAGACATACGGGGTCAGTCTAGGAGTCCCCCCTCGCGCCCCTGTGCCGCGACGTCGCTATCCTTGACGCAGTGGCAAGGGCCACCACTACGCGAGGAGTCGCCATGAGCACCGTTAACGTCATTGTCGAAATTCCGGCTGGTAGTCAGAACAAGTACGAGTTCGACCACGAGACCAACACCATCAAGCTGGACCGGCACCTCATAGTTTCTATGGGCTACCCGGCCGAGTACGGCTTCATCCCCGACACGCTCGGTGGTGACGGTGACCCACTCGACGCACTGGTGTTGACCGCGTACCCGACTTTCCCCGGCTGCCTCATTGAGTCGAAGATCCTCGGTATGTGCATCATGACCGACGAAAAGGGCGAGGACGCCAAGTTGATCTGCGTCCCGGACTACGACCCGGCCTGGAAGAACGCCAACGACATCTCCGATGTACCGGCCGCGACCCTCGACCGCATCAAGCACTTCTTCACCGTCTACAAGGACCTCGACGAGGGCAAGTGGGTCAAGGTCGAGAAGTGGGTTGGTCGCGACGAAGCGCTGGCCGAGTTGGCCGCATCGCGCGAGCGTTACCAGGGGTAAGCGACGACGAGGGCGACACCCGTGCGCCACGCCCGCTTCGTGCTGGTGTTCACCCAAGTGGTGTTCTTTGGGTCCCTCGTTCTCTGCCTGCATCGCAATTTTTCTCACACTGCCCAGACGGACGGCATCTCCTTCTACGGGGTCAATGCCGCCACGTTGCCGACGCTGGCCACTGGTTTCCTCGTCAGCGCCGCTGGACTCTGGTGGCTACGGCGAGATCTCTCGGCCCTAGACGCCCCACGGTGGTTTCGCGGGGCTCTAGGGGTGATTGCCCTCGGCCTGCCCGGTCTGTTGGCGACCCCCTATACCGAGGGAACTGTCGTGAACTGGTTGCACATGGGAATCGGGGTCACCGTCGCACTCACGCAGTTCGCGGTAACGATTGCCATTGTCCGACGGGACCGGACGGCGTTGTCAGTACTTGCACTCGCAGTCCAGTTTGGTGGTGGGGTGCTGGCCGGAGTGTCGTTGCCGTCGCCCCACGTCCACGCCCTCCTGCAGGGCGAGATTGTGCTCGAGGTCGGTTTCGCCGTCGCACTGACGCAGTGGGCCTTTGGAGTGCATGAACGTCGTCGCGCACCCTACAGTGGCGCCATGACTGATTTTGACCTCACAGATTCCATCGCGATCGCGGCGACGACCGAACGAGTGTTTTCCCTCGTTTCCAACCTGGCCCTCATGGGCTCGTGGTCACCTGAAAACACCGGAGGGCAGTGGCTCGATGGCGCCACGGGTCCAGCGCTAGGTGCGCGATTCGAGGGCACCAATGAGAGCGACGGCCACACCTGGTCGACGGTTGCGACCGTGACGGCGTTTGAGCCCACTTCGCGTTTTGCGTTCCATGTCACGTGGCAGGACATCGACATCAGCGACTGGGAGTTCGTCCTCGTCGAGACCGAATCGGGTTGCGAGCTGCGCGAGTCGTGGTCGGATCGCCGACCACAGTCCATGCATGACGAGGACGCGGCCGAAGGATTTAACCGCGCCGAATTCACCGTGGGCTCGATCCGCACGACGTTGGAGCGACTTCGTGCGAGTGCGGAACAGTCGTGAGCCTCTCGAAGTCCTCGGATTTGGCGCGCGTACTTGACGCAGCCCGGTCGTCTCAGTGGGAGCTCCGTCTCCAGGGTTCGGACATTGTTGCCGAAGCGGACTCCGGGGTCCCTGGCTTGCCGTGGACGATGGTGGCCCGACGAGGTGGGCGGGGCATGCGCGTCTCGCTGTACCAGCCGGGCGACGACATCTCTATTGAAGGGGTGGTCGTAGGCGAGATTTCGGGGGCCGCCCGCGACATGGGTCGCCAGCTTCGCGGCTTGCTGGAAGACACGCCGCTCGAGTCACTCGACTAGCGCCTCGCTTCTAGAATGGCGAGAGCCAAAGGAGTATCGAGTGAACCTCACTATTGAACAGTTCCCTGCTGTCCTGCAGCCCGTGCTGCGGTACTTTCACGTCGACTTCAAGCCCCGCACGCCGCCGCGGGCGTCATCAGTCGCGCTCGCCACTGTCGTTGCCGTCGTTGGGTCGCTCCTGGCCGACTGGCTGCTCGTCAAGATTGGCATTGCTATCTTCCCGGGACAGAAGCACTACCAGCACTTTCAGTTCGCCGACTACTCCAAGTTGACCGTGATTGGTGTTTTGATTGCCTGCGCTGGGTGGCCCATCGTCGCGCGCATTTCGTCCCAGGCGACCTGGCTCTTTCTTCGGATGGCCGTGGTGGTCACGATTGTTCTCCTGCTGCCGGACGCGGCGATCTGGTACCTCGGACAGCCGGCCGCCGGTGTCTTCGTGCTGGTCTGGATGCACCTCGCCATCGCCGTGGTTACCTACCTATCGCTGATCGCGCTGGCCCCAGTGCGTTCGCACCGCCAGCGTTAAACCTGGACGAAGGGGAAACCCTCGGACGCTTCGATGGTGTCATCGAAGCGGGTAATCATTGCTTCGTAGCCATCGATGTGTCGCAGTGTCTCGAGTGCTGATGATCCCCCGCAGACCACTGCCGTGGCGAGGGCGTCGGCGACACCCAGATCCGGCCCAGTGACGCTCGCGCTGCGCACTTTCGTTCCAAAGTGGCGGGCCTTGGGGTTGTAGAGATGAGGCCCACGCTCGTAATTACCCGACGTCGCGATTGCGCCATCGAGGAAGACGGTGGTGGCCAGGGTTTGTGGTGACGTTGGTGACACGATGCCCACTCGAAAGACGTCACCGTTGAGGTCGCGGCCTCGCGTGGCAATATCGCCGGCGGCGTTCACGATGACGCCAACGAATTCGCCGTTGGCGAGAATGTTCGCTGCACGTTGTGCGGCCCACCCTTTGACGTAACCAGTGACATCGATACCCCCGGGCAAGGACCAGGGATCGAACCAGCCGTCACTCAACGTCACGAGAGAGCGACACTCGTCTACCACTTGACGAAGTTCCTCGGGTGCGTCTTCCAAGGCCAACTCCCCGCGTCGGACTCGGGAGAAGGGACTCGTCGGCTTCCAAAGGGAAAAGAGCTCATCGGCGTCGTGCAGGCTCTGGGCTGCTTCGTGGAGGAGGGCGTCACTGTCTGCGTCGCTTCCGTAGAGGTCAACGGTAACCACCGTCCCCATTACCGAAATGCGTTCGTGGCGCGTCGAATTCGTCACAAGGCTAAAGACCGAGCTGAGTCAGCGCGTTTTGCAACGAGGCGACAAATCCGGCGCTGGTGTAGCTCGCACCGGAAATAGACGCAATCGAGGCACTCTGGGCCTTCATTGCTTCGTTAATGAGAAGGGGAATTGACTGGTTGTCGATTGTCGCCGAACGAGGGTTGCCACCGTCGCTGAGGGAGGCGATGGCAACCGCGGTGATGGTCTTGCCACTCACCGTTACCTTCACGCTGAGGGTGCCGTAGTGGTAATTGACTGTTGCGCCGATCGCTGATCGCACGCCGGAGGTCGTGGTCGTCACGGGCCGGGTGGTCGGTGTGTGGTGCACGGTCGTCGTGGTGGTGTGCGCAGCAGTGGTGGTCGTGACCGCGGGGACTGTCGTAACCGTCGTTGACGTCGTAACGCACACCGTTGAGGTGGTCACCGGATGTGAAGTGTGGCTCGCAACATGATGGTTGGCCCCTGCCTGGTAGGAGGTGGGAAGCGCACGGGTAACGACGTTGTCATTGCCCCCTCCGTCATCACCGCCACCGCCAGTACCCCCAGGCAGGTTGATAGTGATGGTCATGGTCGTGGTTGGGTGCGTTGTTGTCGTTGTAACGGGCTGCGTCGTTGTAGTTGTCGGGGGCGTGTGATGCACGGTCGTCGTCGTGGGCGCGGTCGGTGACGTGGTGGTCGCCACG
>Ga0164296_1004366_pt1 | contig 12877 bp, 11 predicted proteins | sample GEODES057metaG_FD_113533 | JGI IMG/M metagenome (GOLD analysis project Ga0164296, IMG submission 113533) | Dystrophic lake water microbial communities from Trout Bog Lake, Wisconsin, USA - GEODES057 metaG | ecosystem: Environmental > Aquatic > Freshwater > Lake | place: USA: Trout Bog Lake...
CAACCGCGCCCCGAAACTCCCATCGCCGCCAAATGGTTCGCCGGCTGGATGCTCGTCCTCGCCGCCAGCGCCGCCATTCTCATAACCCGCTGGCCGCTGCACGTCACAATTTTTTTCGGCATCGGCATCGCCGCCTTCGCCGCGCTCGCCCTCTGGGTCAACATTAAAAACAAACAGCGCTCCACCCTCTTTCAGATTCTCTCCGGCGCCGCCCTCACCTCCAGTTGCCTCGCCACTTCTCTCGCCGCCACCGGTTCGGTGCAGAGATGGTGTTGGTGGCTCTGGCTCCTGCTCGCCATGAACGCCGCCACCGGCATCCTCGTCGTGCATTCCCGCCTCGATTCCGTCATCGCCCTCAAACGCAATCAGCCCGCCGAAACCACCTTCCGCCGCGCCGCCTTCATCGCCATCGGAGTTCTTCTTCTCGCCGCCATCCTCTTCGCCGTCCAACATCTCTGGCTCATCTCGCTCGCGCTTTCGGTCGCCCTCCTCGGCTACGCCCGCGAACTCCGCCGCCAGCGTTCCGCCGACGACCTGAAAATCTCCTTCACCCGCGTTGGCCAGCGTTCGCTCCTTGAAGCCAGCATCTTTGCCATCCTTCTCATCCTTGCCCTCTGGACCCAGCCCAACCTCTAGCCATCGCCGAAACCGTTATACTTAACCCAGCGCATGTCCCGCAAAAACACAATTCGCACCAAAGCCATCGCCGCCAGCCGCAAACTGCGCGAGCTCGGCTCCATTGCCTCCGCGCTGGCCTCCACCGGCCATCCTTACATGGCGCAAATCGTCCCCATGCGCCGCTGCAATCTCTCCTGCGCGTATTGCAATGAGTATGACGACAACTCCGCGCCCGTCCCCGTCGATGAAATGCTCCGCCGCATCGACCACCTCGGCCGCCTCGGCACCTCCGTCATCACCATCTCCGGCGGCGAGCCCACCCTGCATCCCGACCTCGACGCCATCATCGCCCGCATCCGCAAAACCGGTGCCATCGCCGGCATGATCACCAACGGCTACTTCCTCATGCCGGACCGCATCGAGCGACTCAACCGTGCCGGCCTCGACCACCTGCAGATTTCCATCGACAACGTCACTCCCGACGACGTCTCCAAGAAGTCCCTCAAGGTCCTCGACAAAAAACTTCAGTTCCTCTCCGAATACGCAGAGTTCCACGTCAACATCAACTCTGTCGTCGGCGGCGGCATGAAGAACCCGCACGATGCCCTCGTCGTCGCCCGCCGAGCCATGGAACTCGGTTTCACCTCCACCATCGGCATCATTCACGACGGCTCCGGCCAGCTCAAGCCGCTCAATGACACCGACCGCGCCATCTGGGATGAAGTCCGCAACATGGAGAAGAAGAACTACTCCCGCTTCAACCATTTCCAGGTCGCCATCGCCAACGGCCGTCCCAATGACTGGCGTTGCCGCGCCGGCGGTCGTTACATCTACGTTTGCGAAAACGGCCTCGTCCACTACTGCAGCCAGCAGCGCGGCTATCCCGGCACTCCGCTCGCCGACTACACCCGTGCCGACGTCGCCCGTGAGTTCCTCACTGAAAAATCCTGCGCCCCCAACTGCACCATCAGCTGCGTCCATCAGGTCAGCTACATTGACCATTGGCGCGCCCCGCAGACCCGCAGCGTCACCCCGGGCGGCGGCCACACCACCTCGCCCGACCTCGTTCAAATCCGCTAGCCCCGAACTTCAGATTCGCTAATTCCCTGTCTCAAATCCGCCAGTCCCTGCCTAATATTCTGTTCAAAATCACACGTGATTGCTGTCACTGCATGGCTGTCGATTCGCGGCCTATTCTTTTTTCACCAATCTACAATAGTGTTTGTTACAACACCGAAGTATTCCTTAATTTTCGCGTACTCTATTCAAGCTGCGTTGAAGTGATTCCCCATGTCTAGTTTCCAGAATGAAGCCGCGCGACATCTCGCCCTCCTGGAACTTGCATGGATCCATGCCCGCGACGGCAAACTCGCCATCAATACAGACAACGGCATCATCCTCGCTGCCAACCCCGCCTTCTGCCAGATGACCGGCTACGCCGCTGAAGATATCCTCGGCACCCACGTAGCCAACCTGCATCCGTAACATGAACGCGCTATGGTTCGCAGTGAATTTCCGGGGGTATCTTCTACTCATTTCTCGCCGCAAGGTCGTCACATCCAGTGCAAAGACGGCCACATCATTCCCGTCTTCATCACCAACTCTGGCGCGCGTCTCATAGACGGTATGAACGTCTCTCTCGCCATTTTCAGAAACATTACGGATATCGCCGCTAATGAGGAACACCTCGCCCGACAAGCCTGGGCCTTGTCCGCCTACGGCCGTGCCGCTGTCGCCCTCGCGCAGTGCCGCTCCTCGCAGCAACTGCTCGACTCCATCTGCCAGTCCATCACCCGCGATTCCGACTATCTTCTCGCCTGGATTGGCCTCGCCGAACACGACGAACGCAAATCCGTTCGCGTCCTCGCGGCAACCGGCAGTGCCCTCCACTATCTCGACAATGCCGACTTCAGTTGGTCAGAAGACGGGCCCGTCGGCCGTGGTCCCACCGGCAAATCCATTCGCACCGGCAAGCCGCAGTTGTTGCTCGACTTTGACCATGAGCCGACCGTCGCAATCTGGTTAGAACATGCCCGCTCCGTCGGCATCCACTCCAGCCTCAGCGTTCCCTTCGATATTGACCCACAGCACCGCGCCGCGCTCGTGATTTATTCCGCCGACCCCAGGGCCTTCAGTCCCAAAGCCGTTGAAGTCTTCCAACACCTCGCCACCCAAGTCGGCCACGGCCTTCACGCCATCCAGCAGGAAGTTGACCTCAACCAGAAACGCGAGCAGCTGCAAAAAGCGCAGGAACAAATCAACGACACCCTCACCAAGACCATCGGCGCCATGGCCCGCACCATGGAAATGCGCGATCCCTAAACCGCCGGCCATGAGTCCCGCGTCGCCACTCTTGCAGATGACATCGGTCGCGCACTCGGTTGGGGCGAAGACCGCCTGCAGCCCATGCGCCTCGCCGCCATGGTGCATGACATGGGCAAGATTACGATTCCCGTTGAAATCCTCACCAAGCCCACCCGCCTCAGCGCTGCGGAATTCGACATCATCAAGGAACATCCCGAAACCGCCTACAACATCCTTAAAGACATTCCCTTCGCCTGGCCTGTCGCAGACATGGTCCGCCAGCACCATGAGAAGCTCGACGGCTCCGGCTACCCGCTCGGCATCACTGCAGAAAAAATCCTGCCTGAGTCCCGCGTCCTCGCCATCGCCGATATCGTCGAAGCCCTCTCCTCCGCCCGCCCCTATCGCCCCGCCCGCGGCATTGAAGCCGCCCTCGACGAAATTGAAAAACTCGCCGCCGCAGGCAAGCTCGATGCGGAAGTCGTCCGCGTCTGCTGTTCACTCTTCCGCGAACACGGCTACACTCTACCCGGTCCGCATTATTAGCCAGTGCCTTTCCGCGCACTAGCTCGAAAGTGTTACTCCGGCTCGCAGTTGTAATCAGTAAGGTGTTTTGTGTTGAGTATCACTGATATTTTTCAAGCCTTGGATTAGTTTTTCTGTCTTAAGTTCGCTGGCGCAGTTGACGCAAATACGGCCTGGATTAATCCATTGGGTATTCCGAAGGGCGGAACTTCCCATGAGGAACTTTAACGATATTGTGAACTCCTACTCAGCGCCCAGGCGATATGTTCTGGCGTTTCTCCTGATTCTTCTGGCTCTCGCTCTCCGCTTTACCATTGCGCCGGTTGAATATGGCATTCCCTATGTGACTTTCTACCCCGCCATCGTCCTTATCTTTTACATCTGCGGCAACGGCCCGGGCATCTTCTCCATTCTCCTCAGCGCCACCGTCAGCTTCTATATTTTCTTCTTCCCCTATTTCACCTGGTCGGTTACGCCGGAATCCGGAAGAAGCTCCATTGCCTATCTTGTCTCTGCCTGTATCATCGGCTACATCGTTTCCCGTTCACGCCACTTCTACAATCTCTCACTCCGTCATAAGCAGGAAATTGCCGACATTCATCTGGCCCAAAGCAAGGATTCCCTCAAGCTCGCTCTGGATGCAGCGCGCTTCGGTACCTGGCGCAGGTACCTGCAGAGCGGCAGGATTATCTTGTCGGATGTTACTGCGCAGATTTTCGGCTTGTCGCCAGACACGGTTGTGGATGTTGAGACCTTCCGCAAGCTCTTACATCCGGACGATGTACAACGCGTCTCTGAAGCTGCCGCCAAATCCATCCAGGACCATACGCATTACACTGCTGAGTATCGCGTCATCTGGCCTGACGGCTCCGTCCATTGGGTATCGTCCCACGGTCGTACCCACTACCTCCCAGACGGCACTGCGGAGTATCTGTTTGGCATATTTCAGGACATCACCGAACGCAAGCAGATGGAGCAGTCCCTCCGCGAGCTCAATACCAACCTCGAAGCCAAAGCGCGGGAGCGTGCCGAAGAACTTTATAAGGTCAATCTGAAGTTGAACGACACCCTCACCAAAACCATCAGTGCCATGGCCATCACCATGGAAATGCGCGACCCCTACACCGCCGGCCATGAGTTCCGCGTTGCCGCCCTCTCAGATGCCATCGGCCGTGTGCTCGGTTGGAGCGAAGACCGCCTGCAACCCATGCACCTCGCCGCCATGGTGCATGACATGGGCAAGATTTCCATCCCTGCAGAAATCCTCACCAAACCCACCAAGCTCTCTGGCGCAGAATTCGCCATCATCAAGGAACATCCCGAAACCGCCTACAACATCCTTAAAGACATCCCCTTCGGTTCGCCTGTCGCAGAGATGGTCCGTCAGCACCATGAAAAACTCGACGGCTCCGGCTATCCCCTCGGCATCACTGCAGAAAAAATCCTGCCTGAGTCGCGCGTACTCGCCGTTGCCGATATCGTCGAAGCCATGTCCTCCGACCGCCCCTATCGCGCGGCCATCGGTATTGAACAGGCTCTGGCGGAAATTGAAAGACTCGCCGAAGTCGGCAAGCTCGACCCGGAAGTCGTCCGCGCCTGCTGCACCCTCTTCCGCGAACAGGGCTACATCATCCCCGCCCCCCATTACTAAAATTTGGCCCCCATCGCCTCCACCCACTTACACCTTCATATGTAATGCACATCACATACACGGTCATGCATGCAGGTCTATGTTTACATGCAGTAATTGTTTTCCAGTTCCACTTTGAATTTGTGTAGAGCCTTCCCTACTTCTGCTGAGTTCCAAATCTGCCAGCATTCAAATGGTTCAATTGAATGGACACCTCCCCCAGGCGGTAGTCTCCATGTTGAACTTGAACAAGTACTACAAAAATTTGTCTGCTCCCCGTCTATACACTCTGGCCATAATTATTTTTTTCTGGCTCTTGCCGCCCGTCTGGCCTTGGCTCCGATTGCCTCCGGTTCGCAATTCGTCACCTTCAATCCCGCCATCGTCATCGCCTTCTATCTCTGCGGCATCGGTCCGGGTGTGCTGGTTACTCTGCTCAGTGCGGTTGCCGGATACTACATATTTTTTCCGCCGTACTTCACCTGGGTCTACACACAGGAAGCCTTCAACAGTACCCTCACCTTCCTCATCTCCGCCGCCATCATCGGCTACATCGTTACCCGCATCCATCAGCTTTCCAGAAATGCGCTCATCACGCAGCAACAGAATGACGACTCCCGCCTCGCCGAAAGCGAAAACTTTCTCCACCTCGCTATGGATGCGGCCCATCTCGGCGCCTGGCGCAGATACATCGCCACCGGCAAAGTCATCTGGTCAGACACGTGTGTGCAGTTCATCGGTATACCACCGGGCTCCACCATCAATCGAGATTCTTTTCTCTGTGTCGTCCATCCCGATGACCGCGAGTCCCTGAAGCAAGCCACCGCCTACGCCCTCAAAAACCATATCGAGTACCACCACGACTACCGCGTCATCTGGCCCGACGGATCCATCCATTGGCTCTCCGCCGTCGCCCGCACCCACTACCTGCCGGACGGCACCCCGGAATATATGGAAGGAGTCCTCAGTGACATCACCAAGAAGCGCGAGATAGAGCAGGCCCTGCTCAACATGAACGCCGAGCTCGAAGCCAAGGTCAAGACGCGCACCGCAGAACTCGCCACCGCCAACAAAGCGTTGATTAGCCTTTCGCGGCACGACACTCTCACCGGACTCGCCAACCGCCTCGCCGCCAATGAACGGCTCCGCGTCGACTTTATCGCCATGCGTCGCTCTGGCCGTCCCTATGCCGTCCTCATGCTCGATATCGACCACTTCAAAAATGTGAATGATACCTTCGGCCACTCTGTCGGCGACCATGTCCTGCAGAACATCGCAGAAACCATCAGCAACACTCTGCGCGAAAGTGATTTTGCCGCGCGCTTCGGCGGCGAAGAATTCCTCATCCTTCTCCCCGCCACCGATCTCGACGCCGCCACCCACGTCGCGGAAAAAATCCGCACCGCCGTCGCCGCCACTCCAGACCGCGTCGCCGGCACCATCACCGTCAGCATCGGCATCGCCATGGCCACGCCAATACAAAAACACGAAGACGAAGCCGTCGATATGGCGGACAAATGTCTCTACGCCGCCAAGCGCGCCGGCAGAAACCGCGTCGTCACCCGCTGCGACAGCACGCCGGAAGAGACCGCTTCCTTCTCAATTTAATTTTCGTTGGATTTAGTGCGCCATCGGCGCCTCTGCGCCATGCTGCAGCCTCTGCATCAGCATCGGCAGCGGCACCATCAGTGCGGAGATTGTCGCCAGCACGATGATGATGTCCAGATACGCCAGCATTCCCGTCTGTCGCTGCATCTGCATGTAGATGTTCGCCTGCGCCGCCTGTCCCGCCGGCCCCATCACGCCCGATGGCCCGCCGATGCCGCGCCGCAGATAATCCGCCATCTGCTGCACGTAGCTGCGAAACGCCGGATCATTCAGCGTCAGGTACCGCGTCATGTACGCCTGGTGCCGCTGCATGCCGCGCGAAAACATCGTCGTCACAAACGCCGTGCCCGTGCTGCCGCCGATGTTTCTCGCCAGGTTCGTCAGTCCGCTCACATCATTATTTTTGTTGCGCGGTATCCCCACATAACTCAGCGTATTGATCGGCACAAACAGAAACGCCAGTCCTGATGCCTGAAAAATTCGCAGCCCCGCCAGATACCAGAAACTCACGCCCAGATACAGTGAATGCATCATCAGCAATGCCGACGCGGTAATCGTGAACCCCAGCATCACCATGTATCGCGCATCCACGCGTCCCACCAGGAATCCCACCAGCGGCATCAGCAGCATAATCGTAAATCCGCCCGGCGATATCACCAGTCCCGCCTGCTCCGCCGTGTATCCCAGCAGCGTCTGCACAAACTGCGGTATCAGCACCGTCGTCGCGTACAGCGCAAATCCCAAAAAGAACATCAGCACAAACGTCACCGCAAAGTTCCGCTTCTTGAACAGCGTCAAATCAAGAATCGGTTTTCGCCCGCGTTTGATCTGCCGCAGCTCCCAGAAAACCAGCGTGATTAATGCGGCAATGCAGGTCACCACAAAAAATGTAATGATCTTCGATCCGAACCAATCGTCTTCCTGTCCCTTGTCCAGGAAAAATTCCAGCGACCCGAAGCCCACCGCCAGCAGGCCGAACCCCAGATAATCCAGGTCCAGTCCGCGCTTCTTCATTTCCTTCACTTCGCGTTTGATGTGCGGCGGATCTTCCACCAGCCGCGACGTCAGGAACAGTGAAATCACCGCCACCGGCACGTTGATGAAAAAAATCCATCGCCAGTCAAAATTGTCCGTGATGTATCCGCCGATTGTCGGTCCAATCGCCGGTGCCGCCACCACCGCCATGCCGTACAACGCAAACGCCTGCCCGCGCTTCTCCGGCGGAAACGTATCGGCCAGAATCGCCTGCTCGCTCGGTGCCAGCCCGCCGCCGCCCGCGCCCTGCAACACGCGGAAGAAAATCAGCAGCGGCAGCGAAGGCGCCAGTCCGCACAGCATGGAACTGATGCCGAACAGGATCACGCAAATCATGTAAAACTTTTTGCGCCCGATAAAGGTCGTCATGTACGCGCTGGCCGGCAGAATAATCGCGTTCGCCACCAGGTACGAAGTCAGCACCCACGTCGCTTCATCGTTCGACGCGCCCAACCCGCCCGCGATGTGCGGCAGCGCAACGTTCGCAATCGAAGTGTCCAGCACTTCCATAAACGTCGCCAGCGTCACCGTAATGGCAATCAGCCACGGGTTCGCGCGTGGCTTCCATGCGGCGTCGGAGATGGCGTGCTGATCAGTCATTAAATAATTTCTTGGGGATGCAGATTTTTTTCGCGGCCGTTCACGTCTGCAACTTTTTCAGCCGCAGAGGTACAGGTAGTTAGACTCACCCACCCATCCTGAGGATGCAGATTTTTCTCGGCTACAGGATTTTCTCACGCCGCGTTCATCCACGCGTTACGCCTGCTTCGCCAATTTGCCTTCACCCACCGCACTCACCGGCCGCATCTTCGCCACGCCGCGCTGCGGGTTCGGGTTGTGGATCGTCACCAGCACCGCCTTCGCCGGCGTCTTTCCCGCGCAGCGATAACTGTGCGGTATCGACGCATCAAAATACACCGCGTCGCCTTCCTCCAGCTCGTGCTTCACGCCGTTGTGCTCAATCTCCAGCTTGCCCTTCAGCATGTACAAAAATTCCTGCCCCGGATGCGTATGCGTCTTCACATCCAGCTTCCGCTTCGGCACCACAAACTCCGCCAGGTACGGGTCCACCATCCGCTCCGGAACCATGTATCCTAGGTTCTCGAAAAAATACGACGGTGTGTCCACGCCGCTCTGCGGCAGCTTGATGCGGTCCGCCTGGCGATGCACGCGAAACAGCGGCGAGGGGTCCGTCTCAAAAAAATACGAGAGGTCCTTGTTGAACACCATCGCAATGCGCGCCAGGTTTCTCAGCGTCGGCACCACGCGCCCCGTTTCCAGTTGCGATAAAAAACTCGCCGAGAGCCCGGTGTGCTTGCCCATCTCCACCAGCCCCATCGATTTCTTCAGCCGCAGCCGTTTAATCCGCTCGCCGATTTTCTTTTCCGCAATGCAGTTTTCCGCCGTGTAGTCCGTCGGCGTGTTATTTTCTGGATGCACCATTTTTTCACCCACTAAAAAACTTTTTCAATCCTATGAACTAATATAAAACAAGCTACTGGAGGAAACCAGCATGAGAATTCTGCTCGCCGGGGCCAGCGGCACCCTCGGCACCGCCCTGCGCGCCTCGCTTTCCGCCTCCGGCCACACCGTCCTTTCGCTCGTCCGCCGGGCACCCATCGCCCCCCATGAAATATTCTGGGACCCGTCCGCCACGCAGCCCGTCGCCTCCCTCGCCCCGCTCGAATCCCTCGACGCTGCCCTCTGTCTTTCCGGCGCCGGCATCGCAGACCAGCGATGGCGTGCGACCCGCAAGCAACTCCTCCGCTCCAGCCGCATCATCCCCCTGCAGGCGCTCGGCAGAATTTTTTCCTCGCTCCAGCATCCCCCCGCCACGCTGCTCACCGCCTCCGGCATTAACGCCTACGCCGATGCAGCCGACTCCGAAATCACTGAGGCCTCGCCGCTCGGCTCCGGCTTCCTCGCCGCTCTCTGTCGCGAGTGGGAATCCACCGCGCTCGCTCTCGCCACAAATTCCCTTCGCGTCACCCCCATGCGTTTCGGTGCCATCCTCACGCCCGCCGGCGGCATGATAAAAAAACTTCTGCCCATCTTCCGCCTCGGCCTCGGCGGCCCCATCGGCAACGGCCGTCAATATATGTCGTGGGTCTCCATCACCGACGCCTGCCGCGCTGCAGATTTTCTTCTCGCCACGCCCACACTCTCCGGTCCCGTCAACGTCGTCGCCCCCGTGCCCGTCACCAACGCGCAATTCACCCGCGACTTCGCCCACGCCCTCCATCGCCCCGCCATCTTTCCCGCGCCTGCCTTCACCCTCCGCCTCGCCTTCGGCCAACTCGCAGACGAGATGCTTCTCTCCAGCGCCCGCGTCCTACCCGCACGCCTCACCGCCGCCGGATTTCACTTCACCCACCCCACACTCCCCGCCGCACTCACCGCCCTGCTCAAATAACCATTGCCACAGATTTGTGTAGCCCGTGCTTTATGAAGTTTTTCGTTACTTAGCTTTGTGCAGTTTTTCGTTGCTTCTATATTTGTTGCGCGCAGATCAGCCCCGCGCATCCACAATCCCCGCCTCGCTCTTGACTTCGCATTTCTAATCCCTAACCCCTACCCCCTACTCCCTGCCTTTCTGTTCCCTGCTCCACCTTCTGCTAGCATCTCTATGGATGCAACGCACGCCCATCATCGCCGCACTCGCCGCCATTCTGCTGGCCGCCACCGGTTGCGGCCAGCCCGGCCTGCCCATGCCGCCATCGCTCAATCTCCCCGCGCCCGTCACAAACCTCACCGCGCAGCGCACCGGAGACACCATCACTCTCCGCTGGTCCATGCCCAAAGAAACGACAGACAAGCAGCCGCTCAAAAATCCCGTGCCGGTGGAAATCTGGCTGCAGCAAATTCCCTCCGCCACTTCCAAATCTTCCGCGCAGCGCATTGAGTCCCGACCCTACATTCCCGGCGCTCCCGCAGAATTCACCTACACGTTGCCCGCAGACCGCATCCTTCACCACGTCGATGCCTTCACCGTCCGCCTGCTCAACGCCAACTCCCGCACCGCCGGCGACTCCAACCCCGCCTACGTGCTCGACATGCCGGCCATCCCGCCGCCCACCGCCCTCACCGCTGTCTATACGCGCGCCGGCGTTCGCCTCAACTGGTCGCAGCAACTTCTTCCCGATGCAACGAATGAATCCATCCTCGTGCATCGCATCCTAACCACCCCGCCCACGCAGAAACAAAAATCCGCGCTCGTCCTCGACACCTATTTAAATGTTTCCGGGGACCCCGGCGTTGCGCTCGACCCCACCGCTGTTCCCAACGCGGAGTACTCCTACTCGCTGCAACGCACCACGCACTCCACCTACGCCGCCGTAAAAATTGAAACGCTCTCCGTTTCCACCAACGCCATCACCGTCTCCACCAAGGACACATTCCCGCCCGCGCAGCCCACCGGCCTCGCCGCAGTTTTGTTGAATGCCTCAACAATTGATCTCTCGTGGAATCCCAACACCGAACCAGACCTGGCCGGCTATCTCGTCTATCGTCACGCCGATAATTCTGCGGATGTAAAAGTCACCGCCGCGCCCGTCACCACGCCAGACTATCGCGACGCCATCGCCGCGCCGCAATCCGGCCAGCACCTCTGCTGGTCCATCGTCGCCGTAGACACCACCGGCAACCAGAGCCAGCCCTCCGCGCCGGAATGTCTCTCGCTTCCCTAATTACTTCATCGGAACTCCGCCCTTCGGCAGTTGGATATACACCGGCGAATCGCGGTCCACACCCAGCTTGCCGTCCGTCAGCGTCAACACCGCCACATGCAGTACCGAGTGTGCATCGCCGCGCGGCACACTCATGTCCTGGTCTACGCCGCGCAAATTTGTGAAGTAAAAAATGTACGCCGCATCGCCGCTCACCACCACATCGCAATGCCGCCCCACGTTGCGGTCCGTCGGCTGCTTGCCCGGCTCCGCCATCACCCGCCCGGGCTGCCGGGTCCACGTATTCAAATCGCTCGAAGAATAAACATTCAACCCATGCCCGGTGTCGGTCATCATCCAGTACTGCCCGCGCCACTTAAAAACATTCGGCGCCTCGCTGCCTTCATCCGTCACCGCCACGCCGTCAACCTTCCAATCCGTCAGGTCCTTCGAATCCGCATAGTGGATGTGGCTCTGGTCACGCTCGTCCTTGTACCATATGCGCCAACTTCCATCACCCATCTGATACAGCGTCGGATCAATCACGCGATCATCGCCGCCGTTCTTCGCGTACTCGTGAAACTCATTCACAAATTTCCAATGCTCCAAATCGGGGCTCGTCAAATGAATGATGTAGTGCTGATGTTCCCAGTCCGCAAACGTCCCCGGCACCACCGTCACAAACATGTGGTACGTCTTGTTCGTGTAGAGAATGTCCGGCGCCCAAAAACTGTATCCCGGCTTTCCATACGGAATCGCCGCATCGCCGTGATAGGTCCACGTCACACCGCCATCGCGAGAAACCGCAATCCCCAGCGGCGTTCCATGCTCCCACTCCACGCCCTTGCTCGTCGCCGCCACATCTGCCCGCCTGCTCGTGTAGAACATCCACCACTCATGCCGCGCGCGGTTCCATATCAGCGTCGGGTCCGCCGTCCCGTCATGCACGGGGTCGCGATACAACGGCACCGGTGCCGCTTTCCCATTTGCCTTCTGTCCTGCCGCGCCCGCCGCCATCGCCAACAACATCACTGCCCACAACCACTTGCGCATCTGCCGCTCCTGCATTCATTTTTCCCGCATCTTACCCTGATAAAATCATCTCGAGCAAGCCAAAGGAGCAATCATGTCCGCATCTCTTCTCGAACAGCTTCGCAAGATGACCGTCGTCGTGGCCGATACCGGCGACATCAACTCCATCGAGCAGTTCCGCCCGCAGGACGCCACCACCAATCCCTCACTCATCACCGCCGCCGCGCAAATGCCGCAGTACCAGCCCATCGTGGATGAAGTCCTCCTCGCTGCCCGCGCCGCCGCCGCTCCCGGAGCCACCGAACAATCCATCGCCAACGCCGCCTTCAAAGAACTCGCCATCGCCTTCGGCCAGCGCATTCTCAAAATCATTCCCGGCCGCGTCTCCACAGAAGTTGACGCCCGCCTCAGCTTCAACACCGACGCCACCATTGCCGTCGCCCGCGAAATCATCGCCCGC
>Ga0164296_1004367_pt1 | contig 12874 bp, 16 predicted proteins | sample GEODES057metaG_FD_113533 | JGI IMG/M metagenome (GOLD analysis project Ga0164296, IMG submission 113533) | Dystrophic lake water microbial communities from Trout Bog Lake, Wisconsin, USA - GEODES057 metaG | ecosystem: Environmental > Aquatic > Freshwater > Lake | place: USA: Trout Bog Lake...
AGCACCCGGAAGCTAAGTGAGGGTGGGCCGTAGCAGTACTGACCATGGAGACAGGTTGGGAACTCACGGTGGCGCATCGTTTTGCTGGTCCAGGGTTCGAAGGCGCGAAGTCGAAGTCATTGTCTGGTGCGAGGTTTCAAAACCCTTTTGCTTTGCACAGCAATGCGGGCCCCGCCTGCACTCTATTGACGCATGCTTCAATTACTTTTGCTATTGACGGCGTGAAATGGGGTTTTCTGCACACGAAGCGCGTCGCGTCATATACTCGTCTGTTTGCACGAACCAATGGCCCCTTGTCCTGCCTCCCTGCCGCCTCACGTCTCACGTCACCGCCCTCGCCACGTTGCCGATGCCCAGGCCTATGCATGACGCCGTGACGGTGCCTGTCACAGGGTCCGGATCGAGATTCATAGTAGTGCCGCAAAAGTCCCGGAGCTGGCGCAGGAGGCGCACCGCCGCCGGCGTGAGACGGCCCAGCGTGACGGATGACATCGCGTCCGGCCCCACGGCGCAGAGGAGGAGCGCAAGCGCCTGGTGGCTGGCATCCACCGCCCCAGCAGCCGCAATCTCAGCGAGGAGGGCACACGCGCAGCGCGTTCCCACCGCCTCCGGCGTATCCGCTTCCCCGTCCTCGTTCTCTTCGGAAGCGGCGAGGGCATCAGCAGCAAGCGCGCAGCCGGTGGTTGTTTCAGCAACCAAGGACAGGCCATAGCCTGGTCCGCCACCGGCCGCCTTTCCCGCGCGGTGGTCTGTAAAGATGTACACATCCGGCAGCAACGGATTGAGCACTCCTCTCGCGGCGTCTACCATGCGGTTTGCAGCCTGTGGCGAGACACGCTCCGTGAAAGCCACTCCTCGGATGCGCTTCACCAGTCCAGGTTCCGTCCACTTAATGGGCACCTGCAAGCCAGCCTTGAGGCACGGCAACGATATGGTCACCTCGCCGCCACCCTGGGGACCCACGCCGCGGCGACTGAGCGTCAGCTGCACTGCACCAGCAGCCACGTCTCCCACAGCTCGGCGCAGGAGGGGAATGGTGGCAGAGCGCCACGTGTCTAGGGAGCAGTCCAGCGGGTGGTGCGTCACACCACGCAGTGTGATGCTCAGCGGCTGTGTCCACGTGTGGAGCGGTGCGGTGTGCGAGTCAGAGGCTCAACTCTGCCAGAGCCGCCAGCTGCTGTGGGGCGACGTGCACGCGCCTTCTTGCCGAACAGGGCGAGACACACGAGAGGTTCTAGGTAGTAGCCAATGCCACGCGACGGCGCGCAGTCGTGCTCTAGACCTGCGCCGCCGGTGACGAGGCCAGGGATGTAGCGCAGCCTTGTGCCTGCTCGGTTGCAGAGCGCCAGCTGCGTCAAACACTCGCACGTCTCGCCACACGACCTCTCTCTCTGCGCGCACCTGTCTCGTTGATCTCCACCAGCGTGCCGTTGGTCACCTTTTCCAGCAGCCTCAACAAGTTGGCCTCGTAGTCCCGCAGCCCAGGACTGGGGTCGTCGACACGCAGGTCATCCACTCTGTGTGCCCTATGAGCGTGAGTATTCACGCTCGGAGCCACCGGGCGGGTGCGTGATACGAGCGAAGCACGCGCACCTAAGTGTCCGCCCACTTATGTGTGCCAGCACGAGGCGATAGCGCAGAGACTGCGCGCCCCGACAGCGCTGTACGGGTGCCATGTTGCAATGCGCTGATGCTGACAAACTCACATGTTGCGTCCGCGGGTCCGGCGAGGGGCGAACGAGGCTCCACGCCCTCGCTGTCAGTGACGCGTCACACAGGAGGCCTCCTCGCCCGGAGCACAAATAGCCGGCCGCAGGGGGTGGGTCCGGAGGCCAGAGTAGCCGCACAGCGGTGGTGTTGCCACTCGAAAGCATGTGGTCTGTCCGGGCAGGCGATCAGGATCTGTTCTCTCCAGTTCAGAAGGAGGACAAGGAGGACGCTGCCAACGACAGCGCGACACGCAACAGACATGGTGTGTTTCATAACGCGTGTGTCTACATGTCCTGCCCTCCTCCCCGCGCTGGGATGGGAGTGACGCATTTTGCCATGTGCAACCCACTGACTTGTGCACTGTCACGCTCCGCACGTGCCTTGCAGCTGCTGGCGACGTGCGCGTCGAAGAGGTGTTGCGTAGCGCGGTCAAAAACGCGGAGTTCACGCTGCTTGTGGACGAGGTACGGTGCCGACAGCAGTGTTGCTGCCCTCCTAGACCAGAGGCCAGGCTCGTGCAGCCTCCAACGTCCCACCCGCGCACTGTGCGCCACGCCGCTGCGCGCATACGTGCCGCATAGCTCCTGCACGCCGTGCGTGCGTGCGTGCGTGCGTGTCGCTCCCCTGCTCGGTCTGCCTCTACATCAGAGCTCTGCCAGTCCTGGGCAGTGCATGGTGGTCACACCTTCGCCACTCTCACCGGCCTCCCTCGTTGTCCACGCTCGCAGACGCAGCAGCACAAGAGCGAAGAGCGGCAGTTGCTGGACTCGCTGGTGGGCGACACCCCGGCGTGGAGTACGCTGGAGGAGGACGACGCGGCCAGCAGGACTGCGCGAGCACAGGAGCAGGCTGCAGAGCAGCCTGCGGCGGACAGTGGGAGCAGTGCCGCTGCGCAGCCGGGAGCGTTTAGGGCAGCCACTCCTGGAAGTGGAGGCCCGCGGGACGCAGCAGGGGCGTCTGGCCACTATTCTGCCCCGCCAGCTGGTGACGAGGGCCCTGGCGACCACCAAGCTGGGCAGCCAAACGGCGGAGTATACGGCGAGGCAGTAGCACCCTGGCCACACCCAGCACCAACGCGCGGGCCGGCGTCGCCAGGACGGCGCAGGGCGCCTGGCCGCACAGGCACTCCCCGTGCCGGCGGCCATCCACGGGCGGCGAGCCCTGTTGGATCAGAAGGTTCACGCTCTTCTTCCCAGCCGCTGGCGCGCGCGGCATCCCCCGGCGGGCGCGCGACACCAATCCAGGTCCGGGTGCAGCAGCAGCAGCAGCCTCCTGCATCTCCTCGGTCGCCTGGCGCCATGCCTGGTCAGCAGCGGCGACCCAAGCCTGAGTGGTGGGTGCGCAGCGCCGAGTCCGCATCAGCGGCGTCGCCTCCGCCCTCACAGGCTGCAGCTAGCTCAAGGCAGCGCTTCACCGCCCCACTCAGCGCAGCCGCGCTTGCTGCGAGACAAGCGCGCATACTAGCATCTGGGCGGAGCACACCGGAGATGGGTGGTGAATACGGAGGCGCCATGGATGACGGAGAGGATCATGACCCAAAAGCAGAGTTGCAGCGCCTCAAAGCTATCGCCTCGCAGCTCGCAGTGAGGGCCACTGAGGCGAGTCGTCAAGCAGAGCTTGAGCGCCAGGCGGAAGAGGCGCGCGAACGGGCGAATGCGCAGCGGGCAGTCGAGCAAGAACGTGTAGCACGCGAGGTTGAAGCCGTCCGCTTGGCAGCCACTCGCGCAGCGCAGCAGGCAGCCGAGACGAGCGCACGACAGGCACTCAATGAAGCAGTGCAAAGACAGCGTGATGCGGAGCGCGCAGCCGCCATTGCAGCTGCTCAGGCGAGTGCTGATGCCCGCATGCGCAGCGCTGCAGCGGCTGCGGCGGCGGCTGAGGCTGCGCGTATTGCGGCCCAGCAGCGCGTCGCTGCCGAAGCGGCTCGAGCAGCTGCGGCGGCGGCGCAGGCTGCAGCCGAGCAGGAGGCCCGGCAGCGGGCAGAGGAGCAGCGCCGATTGGTGGAGGCTGCCCGCTTGGCTGCCGAGGAGCGCGAGGCTGTTCGCCGCGCTGCGGAGGAGCAGGCGTGGCGGCAATTGGAGCTTGCTGAAGAAGCGGCTTGGTCCTTGGTGTCCGCGGCGCAGCACGATGAGACGGCACCTGGCAATGAGGGGCAGCCATCACTTCCTGAAGGCGAGTACGCGCTCCACGCAGCTGCGTGTCGCCGCGCGACTGAGGTGGTCGCTCGCCGTGTGGCTGCTGGAGAGCTGACCACGCATGCGGGAGTGCAGGCCGCGTTAGAAGAGGCGACGCACGAGGCGTATGCACAGTTAGTCCAGCAGCAGCAGCAGCAGCAGCAGCAGCAGCAGCAGCAGCAAGGTGCTCGCCGGAATAGCTCTGGTGGTGGTTCAGCGGGAGGCGCGCTGTCCAGTGACGGACGGATGCGTTACAATGCGTACACAAAACAGGAGGACCTTGATGCCGCTGATGTTGCCCGGGCGCGCGCGCATGCGCGCATGATTGCGCAGCAAGAGGAGGCGCGTCATCAGGCAGAGCGGGAGGCGCATGAGCAGCTACACCAGGACGCGGCTGCTGAAGACGAGGCAGCGGCGATGGCAGACGAGGGGGCCCCCCCGGTGGGCCGGGACAGCACTACCGCCTCGGACTCACCCTCTGCGCAGCGCACCGATGGCCCAGTCGTCATTGACGCATTTCACGTGCACGCGGCGCTCCTCGGGATGGCGCCGCACGAAGTGGGAGCTGTAGAGCAGAACCCCCTTCCTGAGGCAGCCCTGCCCATCAACGAGGCTGCACGACACGCAGAACAGCCACCGGCAGCATTCTCGCCCTCCGTCGCTCAAGCGCTGCAGGAGAAGCTGGAAGAGCAGCGACGGCAGCAGTGGGCCGCAGCGGAGGCTGCGCGGGTTGCTGCCTTGTGGGCAGAGCACGACGAGATTGAGGCCAAGGCTGCGATTGTGCGAGCAAGCAGGTCTCATGAAGAAGAGCAGCGCCAGGCTCTGCTGCGCATTCTTGCGGGCGAGCCCGACGAGGAGTTGGCTCAAGCCACAGCACAGGTGTTGTCGCGCTCAACCAGTCCCGTCATTGGCGCACCTGGCAGTCCTCGCGCGGCGCAGTATGCGCCCGGGAGCGACTTCATGCAGGGCGTGCTGAGACCCAGACTGGAGGCTGCGCCAGAAGGCGGGGATGGTGGCCACGAGGCGCCTGTGGAGGCTGCAGCGTCGCCAGCGGCAGTTACTGCTCCTGAGCAGCCTCAGCTGACCGTGGCTGATTACATGCGTGCTGCGCAGACGGCGGCGCGCGACAGTGCAGCTGCCGCGCGCCGTGTGGCTGCCATTTTGGGGGACCCAGAGGCACGCGAGCAGGAGGCGGGGTCGCGAGAGGCGTCCGCAGCGGCAGTAAACGACGCCTTCACACTCGCTCGAGATGCGGAGTTCGCGGCAAACCAGCTGCTCACACTCGGCTTGCGCTTGCCAGCCTCAGATGCGAAGAGCAACGCGGCGTTGAATCCCCCGTCTCCACCCGCAGTCGGCTTCGCCGCGGCCAGTGTGGCGCTGCTGCAGTGCGCCACGCAGTGCGAGGTGGCAGCCGTGCAGCTGGGGCTGCCCTTGCACAAGACCAAGCCACAGGCGCTGGCAGGGCGAGCGCATGTCCTTGCAGCCGCTGCCGTTGCCCTGCAAGCAGCCTGCAGCGATGCGGCTCACCAGGAGGAGTACGTGGCTGCGCTCCACCACGCTCGGCAGCGCAAAAAAGTGGAGAGTGAAGTGCGCGCGGTGGCGGAGGCAGCCGGGGAGTTGGCATCGCGATCGGCGAAGCACGCGCTGGCAAAGAAGCAGCAGCAGCAACAAGAGGCGGCCGCGCGGCAGCGCGCCGAGGCGTTGCGTGCAGAGGAGGCGCGGCAGCGTGCTCGCCAGGCGGCCAGGTCAAGGGGCCGTGCTCGTGGTGGCGCCCTGACGCTCCCGCAATGGGACCAGCCAAAGTCTCCATTCTCGCCCAGTGTCCTGATGGCCAGTGGCATGCCCGCCTCCGCCATTTCACCGCCGGCGTCGCCGATACCACCAGAGCAGCCGGAAGTGGACGAAGAGACGGCCATTGCGAGGGCCAGGGCGCGGGCTGCGGCCATCCAGGCCGCAGAAGAGCAGGGCCTGGCGTACGAGGAGCCGGAGCCACCTGCGCCGGCTGTGGTATATGTCAACGACAGCGAAGATGCACGGGCCGTGGCATTCGCAGCGCAGGCAGAGGCGGCAGCGGCAGCGGCGGTGCTGAGGCCGCACTCCGGAGGGCGCCGACGGCGCTCCTCCCCGAATGCGCGTGGCGGGCGATCATCTCCTCCGACTGCATCATCTCCGCACGGCGATGACGGCCAGCCTGCCATCGACTTCAACACGGCGGAGCATCGTCTCCGCGCCTTGGAGGCCGCCATGGAGGCACATCGCCTGCTCGCCGCGGACCAGGCCATCCAGGCGCTACCGCTGCATTCCCGCATGCAGGTGGACCAAGCCGTGGCTGACATCACCGCTGCGGCAGACGGCGATGACGACGAGTCGCCCACTGCAGGGCGGCTGCAGCGGGCGCTCCCTCCCCGAGAGGCGGGTGTGCCCGTGCCTCGATCCATGTCCGCCACGATGGCAGCCGCCACGAGCGTGGGCGAGAGCGCATTGCAGACGCTGCAAGCCATAAGAGCGAACAGGAGGGCATTTCAAGCAGCGTGAGCTCTCCTCCTCTGGTGTTGTGTTCGATCCGAATCACTATTCATCGATCATTCGCACGGTCTTTGGCGCCTCCGGAATGCAACTGTGCACCATCTCGAGCCCTCGTGGCCACCGAATCTAAACGTGGGGTATGTTCGCACCCGGTCCACCTCTTCAAACGCCCCAGTGCCTGACAACTCGGCAATGAGCTCGTCCACGGTGCTGTTGCAGCTCGTGATGACCACGAGTCCGCCGACCGGTAGCACCCGTTCCAGCGTGGCGGCATAGCGTGCGCGTGCGGCCTGGCCATCAGGCGATAGGCCCACTGCGTCGAGTGTGCCTTTGTCAACCACGAGGTCAAAGCTCGCATCAGGCAGTGATGATGCACACATGTCATCCACCTGACAGAAGAAGGGAAGCGAAGGTCATGCATGCCGTTCCAGCGCGTCTTGAGGGAGAATGCACAGGTTTGGTCACACCTGGAAGCGGGCAGCGACCCCTGCGGCAGCAGCCACTGCTGTGGCCAGATGCACTGACTCGGGCACATAGTCCACGCCTGTGAGGTCGCCAAACCTGGCAGACAGGCACAGTGCACCGGAGGAGAGCGTGTGAGAGAGTGTGCAGGCCAAACAAAGACCGTCTCGCAGAGCGCGGGAACGCCATCGGCACAGCCGTGCGTGTCGCGGGAATTCAGCCAAGACGCACCCTGCACGTGACAGAGCAACACACAGTGCGCCGTTGCCGCAGCCGGCGTCTAAGACTCGGCATGTCCCACTCTTGCGGCTGCCTGGCAGCTGGTTCGCGTCCACCAGTCTAGCCACGAACGCCACCAGCGTCGCCTGTGTGTCCTCGCCGAACCACACCTCGCCGCTGTCGGCGCCACCAGAGCTGCGGAAGGTCTCCAGCTCAGCCTGGTACGTGGAGCGCCAGTGCTCGGCCGTGCCCAGCACAGACCCCTCCAACTCCTCGTCATCTGACATGGCTGACCCGCGCCGAGGCTTGCGGAGTTTCAGATAGCAGATGAGAATGCACGCGGGGAGGAAAGCGCCTTGAGAAGGAGTGTTTCCGTCTTGTGCGCATGACGTCACCGCAAGCGCACAGTGTAGGACGCTTCGTGTGAGCGAGTGTAGCCTTCGTGCCGACTCGGGGCAGCGCGAGAGCCATGGTGCACTGAGTGTGCCTGTCCTGCCGTGCACGTGCGCCAAACGCAGTTGACAGCTTTCCCGGCCGCCCCTCTCTACCAGGAGCTGCTTGGGTGCAGGCACTGATAGACGGGGTTACATTGGCGTCCATGGCGTCGCAGCCTGGCCCGTTGTATAGCTTCCCCTGGGAGAACCTGGGCTCCTGGAAGGTGGTGGTGCTGGCCCCTTTTGCCGCGACTGTGACGCTGGGCGTGGACGATGCAGACAACTGGTGCTGGCACATGCTCCTCATCGCCTGTCTGCGCTACCTCCACGCGCAGCTGTGGCACACAGCCAGCCGGTTGCACGCGGTGAGTGCAGGGACGCGCATCACGGCCAAGCCGGTCGAGTTCAAGCAAGTGGACCGCGAAGCGAACTGGGACGACTACATCTTGCTCCAGGCGTTGGTCATGACCGCAGTCCACCGCGTGCTGCCGGGCTTCAGCAGCTTCCCCGCGTTCAGCGGTGTCGGTCTGCTGCAGTTGCTGCTCCTCCATGCTGGACCCACAGAGTTTGTGTACTACTGGGTGCACGTCGGCCTGCACTGGCACCCGCTGTATAAGCGGTACCACAGCCACCACCACGCGAGCTTCGTGGCGGAGCCGATCACGGGTGCGTGGCCCGCCAGACGGGCGTAACTGAACACCTCGGCCCAGGGTCTTGTGGCTGTCAACACACCAGCCACTGCGGCGCGTCACACAGCGCGCAGCGCAGCGCGCGACTCACCTTTTGGGGCGCGACGCATGCACACGGGTCGCGCGGCGCACGGGGCAGCAGCACACGGCGCGGCGCGCGGCGCGGCGCAGGGACCGCTGTTTGTGGTTTGGTTGCGGCCCCAAACACACAGCACCTTGCGCCCCTTGGAACGCTCTCTTACTCTCTCCCTCCCGCTAGGCTCTGTGCATCCGTTCGCGGAGCATCTGGTGTACACCGCCAATTTCGCCATCCCGATGCTCGGCACCTGGGCCTGCGGCGGCGCCAGCTGGGCCATGTTCTATGGCTACCTCCTCGGCTTTGATTTCATGAACGCCATCGGGCACTGCAACTTCGAGTTCGTGCCGCTCTGGCTGTTCAGGGTGCGTGTGCGACCAGTTGCGCGCAGTTGCGGGGTGGAAACCAAGCCTCTCTCTGTGGGGGGTGTCTGTTTCTTCTTTCCTCCTGCTCCTCTCATCCTCCCGCCCCGGCTGCCTCCTCATCTGCACAGGCGTTCCCCCCGTTGAAGTACCTGGTCTACACGCCCACCTTCCACGCGCTGCACCACAGCCAGGTGAAGACCAACTTTTGCTTGTTCATGCCGCTCTACGACTACATCTACGGCACCGTGGACCCGCAATCAGACAGCCTGCACGAAGCGGCGCTGCAGGGGAAAGCCGTGCCGGTAGTCGCCCCGGACTGCGTCTTTCTCGCCCACGGCACGGAGGTGCTGTCCCTCCTCCACCTGCCGTTCGCAAGCCGAGGACTGTCCCCCTACCCGTGGGCGCCGCAGCCGCTGCTCTACCTCCTCTGGCCGCTGTGTCTGCCGCTTGCGCTGGCGGTGGCCTTCTTTGGCCGCGTATTTGTGGCGGACAAGCACCAGCTGCGTGACATGAAGCTGGAGACCTGGGTCACGCCAGCCTTTGGCCTGCAGTTCTTCCTGCGCAGCCAGCATCAGCGACTGAATGCCCACATCTCAGGCGCGATCAAGGACGCAGACGCGTCGGGGGTGAAGGTCATCGGCCTGGGGGCGCTGAACAAGGCCGAAAGCCTGAACGGCGGCGGCAAGTTGTTGGTGGACGCCATGCCCCACTTGCGGGTCCGCGTCGTGCATGGCAACACACTCACCGCAGCGGCTGTGCTGCGCAAGATCCCGGAAGGAACGCGGCGCGTGTTCCTCACGGGCGCGACGAGCAAGCTGGGCCGTGCGTGTGCATTGTACCTGTCTGCCAAGGGCGTTGAGGTGCGCATGCTCACCACCAGCGACCAGAGGTACGATGCCATCGTCGCGGAGGCGGGGAATGCCACACAGCGGGCGTTGCTGCGGCGGGCAACACGAGTTGAGGAGGGTGCAGACTGCACTTGCTGGGTGGTTGGCAAGCACTTGTCACCAGCAGAGCAGGCGGCGGCGCCGCGGGGGACGACTTTCCACCAGTTTGTGGTGCCACCGCTGCGGGAGGCGCGCTCAGATTGCGTGTACACCGACTTGCCGGCATTCAGGCTGCCCAAGGAGGCGCGAGGCCTGCGCAGCTGCGAAATGACCATGCCCCGGGGCTGTGTGCACGCATGCCACGCGGGTGCGTTGATTCACGCGTTGGAAGAGTGGGACCACCACGAAGTTGGAGCTGTGCCGCCAGACCGCATCGACATGGTGTGGGAGGCGGCAGGGAAGCACGGGTTTACGATGCTGTGAGGACGCGCAGCATCTCATTTATTACTAGAAAGTTGACAACATCACACCGGCTGAGTCTCCATCAGGCGGCTGCACACGCAGTGGCGGTGCGACCCTCAGCCAGGGGGTCCAGGTGAACGGACCTTTCATGTACTGTGGGTAGCGCACGCCAGCACCTCAGCAGCGGACTTCTATTTGGCGCGATGCAGGGCGCACACACTGCCGCAACGTGGTCATCGCCGATGCCGCCGTCACCTTCTGTTGTTTGACCGCCGAGGTTGAGTAGCCAGAAGTGCCAGCCACACAGCTCCGTCTGCTGGCCTGCATGTGTTGCACGCGTGTACAACTCCGGTGCGAAGTGAGAGGAGACGCCGTGCTCCAGGTGAATGCGTCCGACAAGACTACTACCTGACGCACGAGCCACCCTCATGGAGAAGCCAGCCAGCGGTGCAGCCGCGATTCCACGACCCAGAGCTTTAACATACGCCTCCTTGAGTGTCCACAGCTCCACGAAACGAGCGCGCTTGGAGGCATCATCAGGTAAGGCACACAGCTCGGCATGCTCATCAGCACTGAAATAGCGCTGTGCAAGGCGCTCCACAGACGACGATGGCTTGCCATCCACACGATTGCGCAGCTCGATGTCCACGCCGACGTCGCCGTCCAGTGTCACGGCGCACAACAGCGCACCCTGTGTGTGTGCCACACTGAAGTGCAGACCGCGTGCAGACTCCAACAGCGGCTTGCCGTGGCTATTGCTGCTCAGCTGCAGCGCCTGCACGAGACGCTCAGTGAGTCAGACACCATTGTTCGTCGCGGGTGGGTGGCCAGTCAGAAGGACGCACTTCCGGTGGCTGGCCACAGTAGCGCGCCAGAGTGAGTCGAGCCAACGCACGGCTCAGGAGACGCTCAGTGCGTACAGCTGCCGACGAGCTACTGTCGACGTGCGCCAGCTCGCTGGGCGAGAGAACACGACGGTACGTGTCTAGCAGGTGAGGAGTTGCCTTGTGCCCCGCACACACAACGGGCGTCAGGGAACTTTCATATCGCGCATACGCAAACGCACTGGCGCTCGGAGCACCCGTGGCGGTAGGGCAAGAGCAGGTGCACTGACGCGCGGTGGTGCACCGTACCAGGACGTCAGCAGTGAGCACCCAGTGGAGGTGCACCTCGCCTGGCGCTAGAGGCGTCGGTGCCAGTCCCGCGGCTGCGCTTGCGTGAGCAACGAGCGAGCGGGTTGCTCGAGACGTCGTCTTCCGCGTGGCGCTGGCTGTCGCGGACACATGCTTGCAACTCTGGCGATGTGCTTGCACCAGCACGCGGCGCTGCAGAGACCGCATCATGTGGCGTGGTGAAGCTTCATACGAACCCGCGCCATGGATGGACTGGCGAAGAGAGTGTCCCACTGGCAGAAAAATTGCCACTTCTTTTTTCGCGGCGTCACACCATCTGCTTCGTCTCTTCTGTTGCCACAGCCTCGGGGCTGTTCGGCCTTGACTTGCCGAAGAGCGTCCGTGCTCTGGGATGGTTGTAGCCTCCCCACGCAAGCAGGAGCAGAACGAGCAGCAGCGCCGCGCTCCTCCCCATCCATCCCTGCCGCGCCGTCCCCTCCGTCGCTTCCGCTCCGCCTTTGCGACCCCAAGGCATGCGCGCAGCTGCGTCGCGCGGCACATCTGGGTGCATGGCAACAGCCCATGGGACTGCCACTGCAGCTGCTGCCCACGCTTCAAGCACCGCATCGTGCTGCTCCCTTCCCAAAGGATTGAACATGCGGAAGCAGTCATCGTTGCGGGCTGCGCTATCCCCGTAAATCTCCCATGTCATCGCCACTGGCACGCTGAGATTCGCAAACACATAGTCCGTAGCGGTACCGTGGGCCAGGTAACCCACCGCGCCACCACCTGACCCAGTCACGCAGTCGGCGCAGAAGCGGCGCTGCATCGCGGCCAGCATGGTTCGCAGAGCATCCCCAACACGGCCCTTTGGCATGGCTGCGACGTGGTCGTACGGCACAAACAGCGCGCGCATGCCGCTGTGCACATTCACCCACCCATGCGGCTGCCACTCAGTCAGCGCGTCGCGCAGGAGCACCGCCTCAGGCTCGCTGAAAGGGGACGTGCCCGCAGCCTCCTCATACGGGTCGTAATCTGGCTCCTTGACGCCCCAATGGATGTCCCAATTGCGATTCGGGTCCACGCCCCGGCCGTTCTTGCGCAGACACAGCTCCCCCGCCTCCACCTTCGCCCTACCACCAGCGTTCTCAAGAGGCACAACCTTAAGAACGCTGCGCCGCAGCGCCGCCACCATATCTTCGCCGCCACCAGCGAACTGCGCTGCCACCTCAGGGCCAGCTGCGAGGACGTCGAGCAAGCGTACAGCCACATCCGTGGTTATTAGCTCCCTCCCGTGCTCCCCAAAGTTGAGCCACACCCGCAGCTGGCGCTCTGGCGGCACGTCGCTGCCGGCAGTAAAGTCGACAGTCACCACGTCTATTGCCGCCGAATACCTGGGGGTGCGTTGAGAATAAAGCGAGGTCAGACGGGCACCTAGAAAAGAGCGCAGCCCGGGCCTTGTGCACGCGCCCGTTGAGCTCCGCATGGAGCGTCTCCACCTGCATGATGTCTGGGTGCGCATCCACCACGTCTCTGACCCGACGTGAGGTGGCCTCTCTGTCGTGAGTCGACAATAATCATCGCATCGTGTTAGCTGTGTGTCCCGTCCTCGGTCTTGTCACGGACTAGACTGGACGCGGACGCACGCTGTAAGGTAGACGCTGAAGTCCGGCGTCGCCAAGGCTGGAGACGCCTCTGCCAAAGCTCGAGCTGTCGTGCTGACAGGTCCATGGCCAGTTTGCGCAGCAGCAACACGTGCAAGGAGGAGCAACAACGCGAATGACCCCCAGTGAGCGCGCCTATGTCCTGGCACCATGC
>Ga0164296_1004368_pt1 | contig 12872 bp, 27 predicted proteins | sample GEODES057metaG_FD_113533 | JGI IMG/M metagenome (GOLD analysis project Ga0164296, IMG submission 113533) | Dystrophic lake water microbial communities from Trout Bog Lake, Wisconsin, USA - GEODES057 metaG | ecosystem: Environmental > Aquatic > Freshwater > Lake | place: USA: Trout Bog Lake...
GATGAAGTAGACTCCAGAGACAATAGGCCGTATAACGGGGTTTGCGGCTTCCCAGAGGGTCTTGAGGATTTCGGCGGTTAGGCAGATATCGCTATCCACCCAGAGGAGCCAATCGCTCGTATTAGCGTCGTACCAACCGTCGATAAGGACTTGGCGCTGGCGGCCAATCTGATTACCCTGAACGCGCACAGCTTGCTTAACGCTAAAGCCCGCAACCTCAGGTAGGCGTAGGATGGTGTAGACCAAGCCCTGTGTAAACTTGCCGTCTGTAGTGCCGCCATCGCACCAGCCGATAGTGAGTGAGTCCTTTTTAGATGCCATTACTTGTAGTCCTTTGGTTGACGGAATTTGTTCTTATATGAGTCAAAGAATGATGTACGCAAGCGCGTAGTAGTCTTTACTTGGCGCTTGTACTCTTCTTCAGAGCCGAGTTCCATCTTCCATGATTCGCGTTTAAAAGGAATGACCTGTGCCATTGGTGTACCCGCGGGTATAAGTCCTTCAAAAGACCAATCATTCAAAACAAATGGAAAGTTTACTGGAGCGTTATACTCATCAGTGTCCACAATGCCATCAAGGATGGTAAACATAGATGGTCGGTGCATAGGCTGAGTAAAAAGTACTGAGTAGCCTTTGGGAGTTTGGATAGCCCAAGGGTTAATCCACTTAGGATAGGAGCCACCATCTACAAGATTGTTACGGTTAGGGTGCGTCGGCGCTTGTGTTACTGGGTGAAAGCCAAGAGGACCAAAGGAAGGCCACTCATACCAAGGAACAACCTTGCCTTCGTTACTTGGGTCAGGCTTTTGCGACACCCACACATCGGCATAAGTATAAAGAATGTAGCCACCAGTAATAGCATCAAAGACTGGCATACAGCGCTTAATAGTGCCTGTGGTGTGTCCGTCACCAGTGGGTTTCTTTTCTCCGCCCATGTACGACTCTAAGTTCTTGTACCAATCAGGTACAGAAGCAGATGCGGGTTTTGGTCGAAATTCCTCTGGAACACCCATAGTGTCCGTAAAGGTAATGATTGCCATTTGGTAGTCCTTTGGTTAGGTGGTTGGAAGTTTACACCTATAAGTGCTAGTATCACAACTATGAGCAAAAAGTCTATTATCTTTACTCCACGAGAAAAGATAACGTCTCTTGTAGGAGTAGCTCCTACCCCAGCTGTTTCCCATGTTCCCGACTGGTATAAAAGTATACCGCAACATATAAACGTTGAACAACTACGTCTTCATGGGGGTCAGGTTAACTCCACCATAAAAGGTTGTAGCCCATTTTTAGACGCCCTAACCGCTGGATACATGGTCACCCTAGACAGCGACGTTTTAGTTACATGGAGCAATGGCTACCCACAGTTTAATTGGAAGGGCAATAGGGACATAATATCGTCACACAGCATTGAACAGACTAGGGGACTAAGCGCTCCACAAGGATACTTTCCAGAAGTCGTTAAATGGCAAAACTACTTTCAGGTATCTACTCCACCAGGGTACTCACTGTGGTGCACGCATCCGTCCAATAGGTTTGACTTGCCCTTTTTGACGTTAAACGGCTTTGTAGATACGGACCTGTTGACTTTTTCTATTCATTTTCCTTTTTTTATCAAAGATGGTTTTGAGGGTGTGCTTGAACAAGGGACGCCAATAGCGCAGCTAATACCCGTAAAAAGAGACAGTTGGGAATCGTCCATAGGTGAGTTTAAGGAAGACGAGGTTATTGCCTCAAATGAGATGTACAAGAAAAGGATAGTGCGAGGATACAAGCACTACTTTTGGTCTAAAAAAAGGTACGGATAGCTTACGAAAGCAATACCCAGACTTTAGTTTCTTCGTCCCACTTATATGGCTTACCGTCTGTAGGCATAGCGACAGGGGGCTGCCATACATCGTTAGAGTTAAGTACCCATGAAGCAAAAGGCTGTACCCCAACAAACTTGCTCTTAGAGGAGTCGTATGTTCCACCAATCTCTGCTGGATTGGCGTCCGTGTACTCTATGCAAGTTTTACCTGTAAGTTCTTCAGCAATAGCACGGGATTCCGCAACAATTACGTTAGTCACTACGCCGTTTTCTACAACCGCAAATTCAGCCATTAGAATCCTCGCAATACGTAAATAACTCCAGCGGTACCTGCTGCACCGCTTCCGCTGTTAAGGGCTGGTCCTCCACCCGCACCAGCTCCGTACCCTGTTCCCGACGAAGATTGGTTTCCACCAGTTCCAATACCAGAACCTGAGGGGCCAGCTGAGTTACCTGCGCCTCCGCCACCCGTGGTACCAACTACTACAGGGTTAAACGCTGAAGCAACACTTGCCGATGAGTTATTGCCTAGTCCGCTTATGTATCCATATCCCTTACCCCCACCAGGAGTGCCTGGTGCGCCTCCGTTAGGTGTGCCCAAGGTGTATGAGGATGGGGTGCCTCCTGGCCCACCGCCGTTAGAGGTATATGAGCCAAATGTCGTAGCGCCACCAGTTCCGTTGTAAGCAACTCCACCCGCACCAATTGTGTAAGAAGTCGGGCCATTTAAAACCATGCGTGCACTTTGAACGCCACCAGAACCTCCACCCCCTCCATTAGAATATCCCTGGTTGCTTCCATCTCCAGAGTAGCTTCCACCGCCACCGCCAACAATCACCGCATAAACGGGTCCAGTTTGATTGTATGTTCCGCTGGTTGTCAACGTATCGACGGTACCACTTAATGTGGAGCTAATTGACTGTCCCACCAACTGGATATTAATAATTGTGTTAGTTCCTGAGGAAGTCCAATAAGCAATTTTTGTAGGAGCTGAAGCAAGGCTAACGGTTACTGTTCCTGAAGTTGTCACTCCAGATGCCAAAAGAGTGGTTCCTGAATAAAAATCTACATAAGTTGTTACAGATGTTGCACATGATATTGTATAGGTTGCTGCTATGTATGCAGAGACGTTTGTTGATGTGTAAAACGTATTAGCTGCGGTAGCAGTATAAGTTTGTGCAATAGTACTGGGAGAAGATGAGGCACCAGAACTACCTATTGTTGATGAACCCATACTAGATTACCTCCACACCTGAGATGTTAAAAGTAACAGCTGTGGTTGAAGCTGAGCCCGAAATAGTCTTAGCTGGGCTGTTAGCTGGGATAACTTGCTTCAAGTCGATAAAGGTAGTTGAGTTAGCCGATAAAGAAACCGCAGAAGCTACTGCCACACCATCGATGTTAATTGTAAATGTTGAAGTAGATGTGGCGGTATTGGCTACGGCGATGTTAGTTACAATCGCGGTAGCTGAGGTAGATGACACTGTGTAGAGCGTCGTATTGGATGTTGCCGCGGCTGCGCGGGCCATCACTACTGGTGTTACTGCCATTATATATTCGCTCCCATGATAGTCATTATCTGTGCATCATTTCCCCAGCGCATACCATTTGTTTGTGTTGAGTCTGGGATAAGTCCTTGTAACTTTCCGCCAACGCCCAAGCGGGTAACCGCTCCAGCGCCAGTGGCAACAATAAGGTCGCCAGCAGTGGTTACAGTCGAAGACTTAACCAATGAGGTGTCGGCGCCTGCGTAGTTATCCCACGAGGTTCCATTCCATCTTTTAACTGACATTTAGATATTCTCTCAGTTCGTTGGTTCTGCTGCTGGGCTTACTGGCGCTGTAAACTTTGAACCATCATAAGCCCAGCCAATTCCAGCGGGGTTAGCGTCCGTGTGCTCTATACAGGTTTTTCCAGTAGCTGTTTCAGCGTCTTCTAGAGATTCCGCAACTACAGCGTTGACTACTACTCCAGAGTCAATAACTAAATATGTTGCCATTATGCACTTAGTCCTCTCAAGATATACACAACTCCCGCACCACCGCTGCCGCCAGTGCTGCCTGCGTTACCTGCCTGGCCGCCGATTCCATAGTTGCCAGTGCTTGACACTACAAAAGGGAAGGGGGACGAGGCTATTGGTGAGTTGGCAAATCCAGCGTTACCTGTTACTCCCCCACCAGCACCACCAAAAACAAATCCACCAGTTGCGCCTGCTGAGCCGTTTCCGCCGCTAGGGTATCCGTTGGCGTTAGTTCCAGCTCCGCCGCCACCTGCGCCTCCGCCGTTAGCAGTATAGTTGCCGATATTGGTCGCGCCACCAGCGTTTCCAGACGCTCCGTAGACCCCCGTTCCACCAGCACCGACAGTGATGGTAGATATTCCAGTCAAGCTCATTGTACCCGCAACCATTGCACCTGCTCCAGCGTTACTTCCCGCCGCGCTGTTACCCGCACCACCAGCTCCGCCGCCGCCAATTGCAACAACAAAGGCGGTACCATTCTGTGAGTAGGTGTTAGTAGTGGTAGTGATGGTATCTAATGTGCCGCTTACTGATGTAGAAACAGGCAAAAGTCCAGTCAAGGTTATGACTATTGATGTATTTGAAGCACTGGCGCTGTAATAGATTTTTGTAGCAGCTGTTGCCAAGCTTATAGATACAGTGCCTGAGCTTGTTACCGTATCCAAAACTTTTGTGGAGCCGTTCCAGAACTCTACATAAGCAGTTACAGAAGATGTGCAGGTAACTGTGTATGTTCCAGGAGTAAACGAGGTGCTTGACTCGTACACGACTGAAGTTGAGGCAGCGATAAAGGACTGCCCTACAGTAGATACGCTAGAACCGCCCAAGCTTGAGTAACTAAGTGACATTAGGAGACTCTCCATCCATAAGTAGAACCTGTGTATACGAACACTACGCCCGCATAATTCTTGTCGATAACCAGCGTCTGCGATGAGCCGTTGAGGTTAGAACCGTTGTTATTGACAGTAATGTTATTAGTTGCGGCGTTGCCTGTCGCGTCAAACACGTGCAGTTCATCTCCCAACCGCGGGGAAGCAGGCAGGGTCAAAGAACGGGACGTAGTTGTATCAACAAAATAGTTGTGTGCATCAACTAGGGTGATGTTGCTGCTTACCGCTTGCGAGGTAAATAGCCCATTAGCCCTGTCTCTAGACTCTGTCATTTAACTTCCTTTACGCTTGTGGTGCTGTTGTACTATCAAGGTTTCTGGCACGTGACATTACTCAGCTCCTGATGGTTTTTCAACAAGTGGAGGTTGTTCAAAAGTTCCGTTAGAGTATCCAAGTCCAATAATAGCTGGATTAGAATCGGTGTACTCAACGCATTCTTTTTCATTGACTGATTGGGCAATTTCTAAGGAATCAGCGACAATAGTGTTTATAACAATACCGCCCTCAATAATTGCAAAATTAGCCATTAAACACCCCTCAGTACAAATACAGCACCAGTACCGCCAGGGTTTCCAGTTCCCGTAATATTGTTTGAAAGGCCTGCTCCACCCTTACCGTAGTTTCCTCCGCTGTTTCCAACTACAAAATTGTAAAGGTAAGAAGGGGTTCCAGCGCTTATGGACGCACCGCCACTATTGCCGTTAACTACGTATCCACCAGAGCCGCTTCCGCCACCACCTCCAGTGTTTGGGTAAGCAGGGCCACCTCCACCGCCATTGGCCGTTAAGTTAGAAAATGTAGTAGCTCCTCCCGCACCACCAGGGTTTTGCCCACCACCAGACGCTCCACCATTACCCGCTGCTCCAATATTGTAAGTGGTTGAGGTGTTTAAGGTTAAGAGCGCTGAAACACTTCCACCACCACCGCCTCCAGAGCCCGCAACGTTGTTGTTGCTGGAGCTTCCTCCGTTACCGCCGCCGCCTCCGCCACCTACAGCAACTACGTACACGTTTCCTGTTTGGTTGTACGTTCCGCTTGTAGTCAAAATGTCTACAGTTCCACTGGGTGCGCTTGAAGGAAATCCAATTCCCGACAAAGCTATATTGACCACTATGTTGCTTCCAGTGTTTGTCCAAAAGTCAATTTTAGTTGCTGGAGAAGCTAAGTTAAATAGTGTAGTTCCAGAAGATGTTACAGCAGAACCTAGTAGAGTACTTCCACTGTAAAAATCTACATATGAAGTAGTGGTGCTGACACAAGTGATTGTGTAAGCTCCAGAAATTAAAGATACAGAAGCCGTATACAACGTGTTTGAAGATGTTGCAGTAAAAGTGCTTCCTACAGTGCTTGGTGATGAACTAGATGCAGAAGCGGCGTTAGATACTGACATTATGCCAACTCACTTCCATAAGCGTGGAATGTAATGGCGCCAGCGGTACCTGTTGTAACGTTGATGACGTCTGTGGCGGCCAAGGTGATTCCAAGGGTAAAGAAGGTAGTGTTGTTAGCTGTGATAGGCACAGCTGAAAGAAGCACGTTAGTTGTTGAGGTTGCCGCGCCCGCTTTGCAAATCCACACGGTAGCTGTTGCTGACGAAGTGGTGGTGTTAGCCACGGCTAAGGTGCTCACTACAGTTGAGGTGTTAGCAGGCACTGTATACAGTGCTGTAACGGACGTGGTGGCGTTAGCCTGTCCTAGAATCTTTGGTGAAAAGGCCATTTAGGCTCCCATCGTCATAAGTTGGAACGCAAAAGCATTTTGGTCAATGCTTGTTACGTTATATGTTCCGTTACCAGAGCCAACGAGGAGCTGACCCGATGCCGTAAAGTTTGTGCTAAGAATTGCTGCGTTAGTATTAACGTTCAAGAAGCTGATGACTGAGACGGTATCGCCAACAATCAAAGCCGATGATAAAACAATCGATGTTCCGCTGGTAGCTGTGTAGTCTACGCCGCGAACAATCTCAACACCGTTGATGCTAACGATTTCGTTTCCAGGCACATAGGAAAGGGTGACTGAGCTGTCATCTGAGCCTGAAAGAGTTGTCTCGCCGCCAGTCGATGTGTACTTCCAACGAGCTAGGTAAGCTGTAGCACCAGTCGCGTTGTCAATCCAGATGTCACCAACCGATGGGCTGGAGGGTGCGGTTGTACCAACATAGATGGAGTTACCAACGGCGCCGTCTGTGACGTTGACCGAACCACCAGCGCTGACGCCTACACCAGTGACTTTAGGGCCGTAGCTCTTAACTGCCATTATGCTATTGTCACTCCGCTGATGAGTAGGTTGAGGGTAGAGCCTGCAGAAGCTAGTGCAGCCACTGCGTCTCCTGTAGCAAGTACCTGAGAGATGTCAAAAACCAAAGTTGAGTTAGCGGCAACAGAGACACCACCGATGATGTTGTTGGCTGCAGAGGCAGAGTTGCCTGAAGGAACAACTGAAACGGTCACCGTTGCAGCTGAGGTTGTTGGGTTAGCGACGATGATTTCCTTAACAACTGCAGTTGTTGCTGAGGGAACCGTGTACTGGGTGACATAAGAAGTTGTAAGCTGTGTTGGTCCAGTACCAAGACGCGCGGGAGTATAAGTGGCCACAGTGGTCCTTTCCTAATTAGATACTACAGTAAGATAAAGCGGAAAGATTTACTGCCTAAACCTAGTTTTGGGATTCGCCATTTTCGCCTCGTCCAGGGGTTGCATACACCTTAATAGATGGGCGCTCTGGGTTGTTCAATATATGCACAAGTTGGGACTTAAACTCCATAGTACGGTTCATGGTGACCACCTATTGAACTGAAGGGCCTGGGTTTTCTTGCCTTGAACTGTAGGAGCCTGGACTCTGCGTAAGGCATCGTCCATCTTCCTGCCAGCTAAACCTGTAGGGCGCTTAGGAAGCGCTTTCTTCTTAGGCTTGGCCATTGCCAAATGGATTGGCAGTTACGCCCGTTACAGGGGCGGTTGATGGCTTAGCAGGCTTCATAGACTTAGAGAGCGCTGCCTTGGTTACAGGGGTGAACTGGTCGCTGCCGCTAACGGTTGCGCCTGTTGGAACCTGTGGGGTCGAATCAGTAACAGTTGGGGTAACTTGCGCCTCAACAGGAGCTGCGTGGTAAGCACCCTTAACATCTCCAAAAGTAAAGCTAGCAAACTTCTGTGTGGGGTCAACCTTCATAAGCTCTTCGCGCTTATGGCTAACCATCTCTTTGTCACGTTGATGTGCTTGCTGGGCAGAGTACTCGCCAATAGCGGCGTGCAACATAGAATCGCCTACAGACGCGGCTGTAGTAGCGCGGGCTTTCTTTTGGCCCTTACGGCCCATCTTGACGCCCTCTAGTAAGCTGTCAGTTACAGCTTTGACAGGGTTGTCTTGCAACCCACCGAACATACCGTCTTCTGCGCTCTTTGCCATAAGACTATTATCCTGAAAATGGCAGCAAAAACTACCTAAAGGTTATTCCTCTAGGTGTTTATCTTCGCACTCTCGGGCCAGGGATGGGACAACAAAAGCTTTGCCGCATATCTCGCAGTTCCAGCGGTCCTTGGGCACTAGATAAGTCCCAGTAGTCCTTCAGGGTCATGAACGTGTACCGAGTTATCTACCAGCTTCTTACCCGCTTTACGGGCGTGATGTCCGCAGAAGAGAAGCTCTCCTGCAAGGAGGGTTGCAATAATCTTTGCCTCAGCGCCGCAAGAATCACAGCGGTCTGTGCCCCGCACTAGCTCTCGGGGAGTGAATTCCACCTTAGTGACTGCCATCCTTGCCTCCTAGGTTTACTTTTGGTTTTCTTTCTTACCTGCTCGACGCTTGTTTTCTTTAGCCACGTTCTTGCTCTTAGATATTACGCGTAGGTTTCCTTTGGAGTCATTACTCTTATTGTTGTCCTTGTGGTCAACTTCTTGGTCTTTGCGAAGCTTCTTGCCCGTACGGGTTTCGTGGTCAACGCGGGCTTTGTCGGATGAAGTGGTCTTCCACTTGCCATCCTTGCCTTTTGTCTTAAAGACATAGATAGGGCGGCCACCATTCTTGTCAGAACCTTTATATGGGCCAAAGCGCTTACTTTCCGCCACGTTGCTCCTCGTCTAAGTAATTAAGTATAGAAGCAATCATAGGGATTCCCTGAGCCCGCGTGGGAGCTTTGGATTATGCCCAGCGCCCTTTTGACGCTTTAAGAACTGTCGAGTTGGCTCAACCATTACTTACTCTTTTTCTTAGATACCGCCATGTTATCAATAAGGTTAGGGTAAGGACGACCAGCTGCTTTAGCACGTGCTTTAGCGGCAGACTTCTTTTTAGATGAAAGGTGCTTAGACTTCTTCTTGGGGTCTGGGGTATCCCATACTTCTTTAGCCATTACTTCTTCTTTCCCTTGTTGCGCTTAGAAATAGCCGCAGCCTTTGAGACAGCATCAGCTTTAGATGATGCGCCCCACGCCTGTAGAGATAGAAGCAAGCGTGTTGGCTCGCCATTAGGCTTGTGCTCTGGTCCCTTAGCGTGGCCCATACGAGCTAAAAAAGATGCGCGGCGAGGATTATCGCCAGACTTTACAGGAGCCTTGAGGTTATGACCCTCAGCTTTAGCGGATGCGCGACCCTTAGCGTTCAAACCGCCCTTAGGGTTCTTACCTTCTTTGCGTTCCCATGCTGGAGATTTAGCCATTACTTTGCTCCTTTGTGCTTTTGATTCTCCTTGCGGTGCCAATCACGAACATCTTGGACGCCCTCTTCAACAGTCTTAGCGCCAGCTTTATCGGTCAAATTAATCTTGTCCCACTTAGGGTCGTTCTTACCAGCGTGGTCTACGATGATGTCGCCATTCTTCTCATAGACTGTGTGCATCATTCCACCTGTAACAACTTTTGCTACTCGGCGTGAGTCATGTGCTCTATCTTTTGCCATTATGCTACTCCTGTTCCTCGTTCAAAGTTATTCATGGATGGGTTCAATACATCAGTAGCTTCTGGACCAACAAGATAGCGTTGGTAGCTATTGCGGGGAGCTGTATATTCGCCAAGATTGCTGACGTTCTCTACGCCTTCCCATTGACGGCCTTGGAAGTGTGGAAGGCCTCTATGACCTAAACCAGCGTTATCGGCGCGGGTTGGGCCATAAGCTGGGTCATAGATATCCATAACTAAAGACTACCAGTCGTATCGTTTACGTAAGCTTCATATGTCTCAGTAAGCATCATCAGTAGAGCCGCTGAGGTTTTAGGGTGAACTTCTTCAAAGTGACGCTTCCAAGAGAATACGTCGCGCATAGATGAGCTTGCACAGCCGTTATTGATATCGCCCCACATAATGGCAGCAAACCGCCCGACATCGTCGGGACGGTCTTGTTGGTCTAAAACCCATGGGGTAAACATGGGATAAAAGGTATCAAACAGACATGCTGTCAGTACCGCTAAACGTTCTTGAGCCTGTCAATCAGTTCGCGGTTCTGCTTAATCTGTGCTTCGAGGGTTTCAATCTCCTCTGGGGTGAGCTTGTCCTTGTTAGCCTCATAGAGGGCAATGCCTGCCTCAAGGTTCTGCTCGAACATCAGTAGGTTCATAGCATGGCGCTCTGCAAGGAATCGAGCCTGTTCTTCTGCTCGCTGCTTACGCTTGTCTTGTGTCTTGCTCATCGGAAGTCCTCGCATTTGTGGGTATCTGGCTTGTCATAGGGGAAAAAGTACGTGATGCCGCAACCATGACAGACTTTGCGGATACCTGACGAGTAGCTGGGTCGTGTCCAGCCGTACATGAGGACTGCGCCTGTAAGTAAGCCAAGGATGCCTGTAAGTAGAATCACTTGACGCACCAAACAATCAGGCAGAAGACCGAGATTAGTCCGATGATGATGTAAGGAAGTATTGAGTCGTCTTTCATTTCTTTATATCCCAGTTCGTTTTCTTGGCGGCAATGTAACCATAGATACCAAAAGCAATGGCTACCGTGTCAACAATGACTATGTAAATAAGTGCGGCTTCAACCATTACAGCTCCACACTAATCCAGAAGAAGATGAGGTCTATGCCTATCTGATGCCTGTTAATAGTAATGCCCAAGGTAATGGCGTTAAAGGCGTAGCCAAACGACCACCACTTACCCAAAGCTCTCTTCTCACCGTAATACGTCATTGTAGCTCCTCCGCGAGGCAACCACTCATCATTCTTCATCAGTAGCCTCCTCTAACCGCAATACATATCCATTCTTAGCACAATAATGTACCACGTCACTGAGTGAGGATTGGAAAAGGAAGTCCAAGGCGACCTCTACCAAGGCAACCTCTTCGCGCAACTTTTTCTTTTTTCCCATTAGTAGCCTCCTAAGCAATCGTTGGAATGTGTATGGATAGAATATTGAAGTAGATATTCGCCCTTGGTAGGGGCAAAGAGCTCAGTGCCACATGCACCACACTCACCTGACCACTCTTGCGCAAAGAAATCATAGGTCATCGCAACCACCCACCCTATCTGACACATAGTCGTGTACTCGCCACCAGAAGCGAGACTTCCAGTAGCTTAGGTTCTTTTTGGGCTTTTGTACAGTACCCATGCCGACTCCTATAGAAAACCATTCAATAGGTCGGAACTCCAGCTTTGGAGAATACGAGTTTAGGGTAATAACTTGATATGGCTCATCGTCGGTCATACACGTGACCCAACGACAATAACAATAAAGAGAAGGCCAAGGAAGAGTTTGCGCTCGCGCCAATCAAGGACAAGGGAGAGGCCTATTTGACCCTCACTAGGAATCAGTACCTTAATGTGCTTCTTTCGAATAATGGTATTCATTGTCCGCCCCACCCTCCGCCTTTAAATTGTATTCCTGGTACGGAATATACCTTGGTCATATCATAACCACACTTAGGGCATGGAACTAACGGCGATTCCTGCATACCGTCCCGTAGGTCAAGCGCCACTACAGGAGCTCAATCTTCTTTTCTAGTTGAGCACGCATAATTCGTGGGGACGCAAAAGTTAACACTTCTCTCCAATAGCAATCCATGCAACCACAATATGGTTGACCTGAAAGGGTCTCCACATCATCTTCTGAATCTACGCTTTCTTGTACAACCATCATATAGTCATCTAATTCTTTTTGGAATTGCGACGCCCAAATCTGGTCGTGAATAACAAATGACTCTTCGCTCATTGCCCGCCCCATCCAGAACCCTTGAAGTGGATTCCTGGAGCAGAATATACCTTGGTCATCGCATATCCGCACTTAGGGCATGGCACAGTCGGCGTGTCGTTCATACCGTGTTCTATCTCTAATGTTTCGTCGCATTCAATGCAACTGTAATCGTATCTAGGCATGGCAGAAGCCTACCATGTCTTTTCTCGAGCGACGCGATTTTGTATTACACCTAGCGGATGAGGAAGCCTACTCCTGCGGTGATAATCATGCCGAGGAAGCCGCCAAGGACTACACGGGCTATGTGGTGGGATTTGTTATCTAGGTCACGTCCGCTGAGGATGCCAGCGATAAAGAGGCCGAGTAATGTGACAGCTACTATAGAGAGGTTCTTGGAGGGAAGCAGGGCTCCGAGCAGGGGAATAAGACCACCTACGGCATAGGAGAGGGATGAGGCTATAGCTGCTTGGATGGAGTCCTTACGGCTACCTTCTGCTCGTACGGATACGTATTCTCCCACCCCCATGGACATCGCTCCAGCGACTATGCCTGCGGTGGTGATGGTAATGAGATTACCGATATGGGTAGCTGCTACTCCGAGCATAAGTGCGGAGATAGATACTAAGCCGTCATTAGAACCAAGGATTGCAGCGCGAAGCCATTGTCTCATTCCTTGAGTGTAGAGATGCGTTACAGGCTAAATCAGGCCCAAGTCCTCTAGGGTAATGGCGTCGTTCTCAGGGTTGCGGCAATGGGAGAACTCATAGATGTATGTGAAGATGGGAGGCATAGTTACCTTTCATAACCCCAGCCGTGTGGTCTGCTTACGCTTCAGGGACGGCTCTGGGGTGTTCAAGATAAGTATATATCTTTGTGCACCAAGTAGGAGTCGAACCTACAACACCTAGTTCCTAAGACTAGCGCCTCTACCAGTTGGGCTATTAGTGCGTGGTTGCGGGAGTGGGATTTGAACCCACGACCTAGAGCTTATGAGGCTCCCGAGCTTCCGAGCTGCTCTATCCCGCGATAAGTGACCTCCC
>Ga0164296_1004370_pt1 | contig 12870 bp, 8 predicted proteins | sample GEODES057metaG_FD_113533 | JGI IMG/M metagenome (GOLD analysis project Ga0164296, IMG submission 113533) | Dystrophic lake water microbial communities from Trout Bog Lake, Wisconsin, USA - GEODES057 metaG | ecosystem: Environmental > Aquatic > Freshwater > Lake | place: USA: Trout Bog Lake...
ATCTTCCGACCAGTGCGACCGCGTGGATCAATTTCGTCTGGATTTCTGTTCTCGGGCTGTTGTGCTTCACCTTGCTCGGGATTGCCTTTTCTTCCCTTGCGAAAAATGGTGATTCCGCTCCCGCCCTCGTCACGCCCGTCGTACTCGTCGCACAGTTCACCTCTGGCGTGTTCATTCAGTTCAATACCCTGCCCAAGTGGATGCAGGACGTCGCCTCTCTCTTCCCGTTGAAGTGGATGTGTGAGGGCATGCGTTCGGTCTTCCTTGGTGGCAAGGCCGCTGCCCTGCAGCCACACGGCTCCTACCAACTCGGTGAAGTAGCACTCATGCTTGCGCTCTGGTCCGTTATCGGTGGCGTCTTGGCCTGGCGAACCTTCCGCTTCGTCGATAAGAGCTAATCAGGAGCAACCCAGGTTGCTCGTTCTCAATTGAACGCGAAGACACCGCCGCCCGGAACTGCCTCACAGCAGTCCCGGGCGATGGTGCCCTTTGGAGAGAAGGTCTCTCTCGCTAACTCAGATTGCCTCTGAGCCGCGTTCTCCTGTGCGAACCCGCACCGCTGTCTCAACGGGCAGGACCCACACCTTGCCGTCACCGATCTTGCCGGTGCCAGCTGATTCCACGATGGCGTCGACGACCGCATCGGCCTCCGCATCATCAATGAGAATCTCCATTCGGAGCTTGGGTACGAAGTCAATTTCGTACTCCGCTCCTCGATAGACCTCAGTGTGACCACGCTGACGACCGAAGCCCTGGACTTCAGTAATCGTCAAGCCATTCACACCAATGCTCTTGAGCTTCTCTTTCACGTCATCGAGCTTGAAGGGCTTGATAACTGCAACGACCAATTTCATGGGCGCATCTCCTCTCGATCAATCTTCGTTGTAGTTGTGCGTGACATTGACGCTCAGGACCTTGAGAGCGCAGTAACTCGCTCGGCGAAGGTCTCACGAGGGTAAGCCTCTTCATCGTGGATGGCGAGGTCGCCAACTTCAAGCACTTCATCCTTCTCCCGCAAACCACGGCAGACGAACTTGACGATGTAGAAGAGGATGGCACTCGCGATCGCCGTGTAACCGATAATCCACACAGCAGCGAGGAACTGCTCCCACAGTTGGTGCATGGAACCGGTGTAGAAGTACCCACCAACCGAGAAGGCGCCAGCGGCGTCGTAGACCTTTCCGGAAACGCCGTATTCGATCATTCCCGGATCAGCAACAAGACCAACCATCAAGCCTCCGATCAGGCCGGCGATGCCGTGTGTGTAGACCACACCGAGGGCATCATCAACCTTGGAGAAGGGACGGAGCTTGCTGAGGTAGTTCCACGCAACCCACACAACGCCTGCGCAGACGACACCAACGATGATGGCGCCATAGCCGTCAACCCAACCAGCAGAAGGCGTGATACCAACCAAGCCACAGATCATGCCGTTGATCGCACCCAAGAAGGTCGGCTTGTGCTCCTTCGTAAAGAGCATGTCGAAGAGCATCCACATCAACAAACCAGTCGCAGTTGCGATGTTGGTGTTGAGGACTGCAGACGCTGCGTCGACACCGGCGTAGTAGGGGTCACCACCGTTGAAGCCGTTCCAGCCGAGCCACAAAATGCCCGCACCTACGGCCACCATCATGAGGTTGTGAGGAATGGCGTGGCCCTTGTCTCTCGCCAGACGAGGTCCAACAATCGCTGCACCCACGAAGCCGGTGACACCAGCCGCCAAGTGAATGACGTAACCACCGGAGTAGTCAACGGCACCCTTCTGAGCGAAGAATCCGCCACCCCAGAGGAGTGCGGCGTTCACGCAGTACACAAAGGTGATCCACAAAGGAACGAAGAGCAGCCATGCCTTGAACTTGAAACGGCTCAGCAAGGAACCGAGGAAGAGCAGTGGCGTGATCGCTGCGAACACCAGCTGGAAGTACGCCAGCGTCGACGTTGGATAGTGGAAGGGAATCAAGGTATTGGTCCCAGAAACCGCTTGGTTCTGTTCTCCAAAGTGACTCACAATGGGATGTGGTTTCCCAATCAGCCCTGACCAGAATGATCCAGTAGATCCCAAGTGGGCTAGTGGTCCGAACGCCATGTTGTAGCCCCAGAGCACCCAGACCAAAACGACCAGGGAAAATCCGGAGAACGCCATCAGCATGGTGTTCACTACCCACTTCTTCTGCATCAATCCGCCATAGAGCACGGCGATGCCGGGGAGGCTCATGAGCCCCACCAAAGTGGCCGCAACCAACTGCCAGGTGTTATCCCCTGTATTCAGCCAGCTCGGGTATGCGATATTCGTGACTGCTGCCAGCACGATGCTTCTCTCCTCTCAGGTAGGCGGCTCCCGGGCACTCGGCGCCCCTTTGGGGAACCGAGAAGACAGCCCTTCTTCCGACCGGTACGCCTTCCATCATGGTGAGTGGGGATTTCGCCCCTGTCGCTGGACTGTTACAAAATGATGAACAGCATTTCGCGAGCAATTTTTTTCTAGGAGCGGTACGCTTCGGACTATGGCACCAAGCGCGAAAGACCAAAACATTGCTTCGATTTGGCTGTTTTCGGAGTGCTCCGCCAAAGAGATCAAATCGATCTCTTCGGTCGCAGACGCCGTCACGGTCCCCGCTGGTCGGGTCCTCGTCAAAGAGGGAACTATCGGACGTGAGTTGTACCTCATCGTTTCGGGAACCGCCACGGTTTCTCGGAACGGGAAAAACGTTGCCACCTTGGGCGCTGGACAGCACTTCGGCGAGTTGTCATTGCTGGACCGACGTCCACGAAACGCAACGGTGACGTCGAAGACTGAGATGGAACTCTTCGTCATTGGCCAACGTCAGTTCAACGCACTGATTGACACGATTCCGACGTTGTCAAGGAAGCTGATTTCTGCCATGGCCGCACGCATGCGCGAGCAAGACGCAAAGGCAGTTCACTGAACCTCTCGTTACGCGAGGCGCTCGAGCACGTCTCGGGCCGCCGAGACGGGGTGTTGGTCACCTTGGGTGGTGACGCACGTCCTCAGTTGTCCAACATTTTCTTTGGACTCGAACAAGGAACCTTTCGGGTGTCGGTGACTGATTCGCGAAGAAAAGTGGCCAACCTGCGCCGTGATCCCAGACTCTCCCTTTGGGTTCCAGGTGACGACTTCTTTCACTGGATCGTGTTTGAAGGTGCTGCCGAACTTTCTGAGGTGGCGACATCTCCAGATGACGACGTCGTCGACGAACTTGTCGAAACCTACCGGCGGATCAACGGGGAGCATGGCGACTGGACTGAGTATCGCCAGGCAATGGTCGCTGACCGCCGCCTCGTTCTCCGCCTCACTCCAACGCGCGCCTACGGAATGTGGCCCTGAGCAACACGCTCGTCAGGCGTCGATGACGTCTTCCCTCGCTTAATTCAACAAGCGGGAACTGTTGACTCGCCCTCGCTAGCGCTCTGTCTTGGTGAGGGACCGCTCAATGACTTGAGTGATGTCCATCACCTTGACGTCGTCACCCTTGCCATTTGCCTGAACTGCGTCATCAAGCATGATCATGCAGAACGGACATGCGGTCGAGACAATGTCGGCTCCCGTTCCAAGTGCCTCTTCGGTGCGCTCCATGTTGACGCGCTTTCCAATGTTCTCTTCCATCCACATACGGGCACCACCAGCACCACAGCAGAATCCGGTTCCCTTGCAACGGTGCATCTCAACAAGCTCGACGCCGGGAATGGATTCCAAGACTTCACGAGGCTGTTCGTAGACACGGTTGTGGCGACCCAAGTAGCAGGGGTCGTGATAGGTCACCTTGCCGCGGTAGCCACCACCTGGGTGGAGCTTGCCGGCCTTGACCAAGTGACTCAGGAGTTCTGCGTGGTGGATCACCTCGTAGTTGCCACCAAGTTCTGGGTACTCGTTCTTGATCGTGTTGAAGCAGTGGGGGCACGAGGCGACGATCTTCTTCGTTCCCACCGAGTTCAACGTTTCAATATTGGCCTTTGCCATTTCTTGGAAGAGGTACTCGTTACCGAAACGGCGAGCAGGGTCCCCAGAGCATGATTCCTGTGGGCCCAGAATGCCAAAGGTCACCCCAGCGCGGCGAAGCATACGGGCGGTTCCTTCAGCCTGCTTCTTGCCGCGGTCATCCAAGGCGCCTGCACAGCCGACCCAGTAGAGGTACTCAACGTCATCGGGGATGGTTCCAGTAATCACGGGGATGTCGAAGTCGACGTTGTCAGTCCACTCCGTGCGCTTTGCTCCGCCAAGACCCCACGGGTCTCCTTGGTTCTCAAGGTTCCGGAGCAAGAGGCCAGCCTCAGCGGGGAAACGCGATTCCATCAAGACCTCATAGCGGCGCATGTCAACAATCGCATCAACGTGCTCGATGTCGACCGGGCACTGCTCGACACACGAGCCACAGGTTGTGCAACTCCACAGCACATCTGGGTCAATTACTGTGCCAACCAGCGTGTCGGCTTCTGCGGCTTCGTCGCCCTTGCCCAGGAGTCGATCAGCAGAGGCAAACATGTTGTCGCGCAGCGCCATCATGACGAGCTTCGGACTCAGGGGCTTGCCAGTGTTCCATGCGGGACACACTGACTGACAACGACCACACTCAGTGCAGGTCGCAAAGTCCAACATTTGCTTCCACGTGAAGTCTTCAATCTTGCCGACACCAAACACGGTGTCCTCTGTGACATTTTCCATGTCCATGTCGGGCGTCTTGTCGAGTGCACCCAAGGCACGAGGCCGACGCGAGGTGCCGACGTTGATGGGAGCCAAGAAGATGTGAAGGTGCTTGGAGTACGAAACAAAGACGAGGAAACCTGCGATGACAGCGACGTTGGCCAGCAAGAAAATGTTCTCAATTGCCGTCGCAGCTGACGCCGGAATGATCTTGGCCAAGGTGTAGGAAGCAAAGGCCCACGCGTCATTCTGGTAGGGGAAGTAGCCAGTCTTTTCCTGTGCGGCGCGGTAGACAAGCAGCGTGATGATCACGAGCGCAATCATCAGCAACACCAGCCATGCAGCACCTGTGTGTGATCCGTAGAAACGACTCGAACGCTGCTTGCGCGAGGGTGCATTCTTCAGTCGGATGATGGAAAACACACACAGTGAAACCAACACGGCAACTGCAAAGAAGTCTTCAATAAAACCGACCGCCGACCAGTGCCCAATGACGGGAATGGCAAAGTCACGCTTGAACAAGGCGCCGTACGCTTCGATGATGGTGAGCAACAAGATGGTGAAGCCCCACATCGTGAAGAAGTGCGCCAGTCCCGGAACTGTCCACTTCAAGATCTTGCGTTGGCCGGCCACTTCAACGATTTCGGCCTCTGCCGCGCGGTTGTAACCCTGATACGGCCGTTTGGCGGGTTGCCCCGAACGGATCAACTTGCTCAACCAAAAGAAGCGACGACCGGCCACTGCAAAACAAAGCACAGTGACGCCAATTCCGATGATGATTCGCGCTGTCATCATGAGCATTTCCTCCTAAATGGAATGAGGCGGTGGTTTGACTCAGGCGGAAGCGCCCGAGCCGCCCTTACGAAAGTTGTCTGCATAGCGGCTTGGGGTTGGGCCCCACTGGCCGCGGTACTTCGATCCAAGACCATCAGAACCATAGGGGCGTTCTGCCGCAGTGGTCATCTGGAAGAAACTGATCTGGCCAATTTTCATGCCGGGATACAAGGTGATAGGCAAGTTGGCGACGTTCGACAACTCCAGTGTGAGATGTCCATCCCAACCTGCATCGACGAATCCAGCCGTGGAGTGAATCAAAAGGCCAAGACGACCAAGGGACGATTTGCCTTCAAGACGGGCAACGAGATCATCAGGAATAGCAACCCGCTCCAAGGTAGAGCCGAGTACGAACTCACCTGGGTGGAGAATGAAGGGGTCATGTGGACCCACATCGATCAACTCGGTGAGTTCTTCTTGATCTTCTCGCACATCAATCACTCGAGCTGAGTGATTCCGAAAGACGCGGAAGTACTGGTCAACGTGGAGATCCACCGATGAGGGCTGGATGCAGTCCTCCCCCAAGGGGTCGATGACAATACGTCCTTGATCAAGGGCTTCTTTTATAGAGCGGTCAGAGAGAACCATCGGCCCTACGTTACTTGGATGTGGACCCTCGAGGGTAGTTTGCAAACCTGCAAGAACACTCTCGCCGGCGTGCTTCGTCATTTCGCAGTCTTGATCCCAAAACTGTGCATTTTTGGGCACGCTCTCGACAGCGCGTTAACCAGCGCTCTCGGCTCATTCCCACTCAGTTTTCACTGCTTCGCCAACCCTTTGAGAGTCGCTTAGGAGAAGCGCCCCATTTTCTTGTAAAGAGCGATTTCCTGCTGCAGGTAACTATTCCTATACCCCGCGCTGCTGTGTGACGAACTCATGCTGTCATGAGCGGCCTTTTGGAAGAGGCCTGAATCAAGTGGGCTCATCGATCGTTGCGGACTCACGGGTGCGAGCAAAGAATCTCTCAGGGACTCCGAACCCACGGCTCCAGGGTTGACAACGCTCTCGGCGTAGGGCTTCGTCAATCTCACGCTGCTGCTCGCTTGGGTTGGAAGGGGGAGGTTGCCCATGAGAGCCTCAAAAGTGTCATCGCTCAGTCCAGAGGATTTTGGAGCTTTCGAGAACGTTCCCCACCAGAGGCGCTTTCCAAGAAATCCCATTTTGGTCGGCTCATCTACTTGTTGCTTAAATCCGGCCCAGGTGAGTTCCGAACCCACGTTTTCGAATCCCTGACTCTTCAAACCGGTCAAAATGAGTTTGGCTTTTGCTGTATTGCCTGAGAAACCGGCAGCGGCTGCTTTATGCAGTCTTAAGAGCGTCGGAGCTGCAGTGAGTCGAGACAATCCAAAAGTGGCAACGCTGATCCCCGTACTGATGGCCGAATTAATGCCTGCTTGCGCCCAATCGATGTTGCTCCAGCCATTGTCGATGCCCTGACCAATCGCAGAAGCTGCAAAATCGACTGCGGCCGTGGTCATCATTGTGGCTGCTACAGCCAACAATGACGCCGAAAGGCCACCGGTCACCGGCACTGCAACTGCCGCAACAACGCCGACCACCACACCAACAAGCATCGAGAAGATGTCGCCGAATGAACCGAAGTTTCCGGTTGGGTCAGTTCCATCGACGGGGTCCCCATCGGCATAGGCGTAGAGGTTGGCCGAGGAGAGTTCTGAGTCAGGCTGCAGGAACCGACCGCTTTGTGCGTCATAGGTTCGCGAACCCAGCTCCACCATGGCGGGAGCTACGGCGATTGTCATGCCGCCTTGTCCTGCGCCCCAACCTTCTTGATCCAACACCAAACTCACGGCGTCAGTGGGAGTGGGAGCTGCAGCAGCCGAATTCCACTCACCCCAAGGGTCGTAAGAGTTTGTCGGGCCTGGTGCAGCGCCCGTTGATCGCCAGGCGACTGAACCATCAATTTCGGGATAGGCATACTGCGTGGGTTGACCCTCGTTATTCAGTCCCACCGTCACGCCTGACGCGAGGCTGAGCACTTGGCCCACGATTTCGTTTTTGTCGTTCAACAACAAGTCGACCCCTGAGTAACGAACCGAAATGGGGCCCGTTGCTGCAGTGTGTGACTGGTGTTTCGTGGTTGTTGTCTCTGACGTTGTGGTGGTTGATGAGCTCGTGGTTGTGGAACTTGTTGTCGACGATGTGCTCGAAGAATTCGTGCGGGAATCCGCACCCGTCGCCCCAGTAACACCTGCTGCTGCAGCCGTCGTAGTTGTGGAACTCGTTGTCGACGACGAGCTCGATGAATTTGTTGTGCCCTCTGCTGAGCTCGGAGCTGCAGGTGCCGGACTGTACATCTCCTCATCCATGCCACTCGGGCCATAGGAATAGGTGACTGATGCTCCGTCCTTTGCGGCGCTGAGGAGGTCACCTGCTGCGTCGTAGGACAACGAAGTGGCGCCACGTTGTGTCGTTCGACCAGTGGCATCGCTTTGGAGTGTCACCGGCGAACCACCGCTCGACAGTGACGTCATGACGTCGCCTGCTCCGTAGGTAGCGTTCGTGGCCAGACTTGCATTTGTCGTCTTGTGAACGCTTTGACCCTTCGAAGTGAGTGACGCGGTGAGACTTGCGCGGTCCGCGTTGGCTCCCTGAGCTCCTGAATACGAGGCTGTCCACGAATTGGCCAAGACTTCAAGGGATCCAGTTTCGGTCGCCTTGGTGATCTTGCCGTTCAGGTCCGCTCCGTAACACTGGGTGGCGGTCCCGTCGGGAGCCGTGGTCTCATGACACAAGAGTCGCCCGCCGGCTGAATAGGTTGCCTTGTCCGAGGTGCTCTTCCCGTCAGGGAAGCCATAGGCCAGTGAGGTGAGCTGCAGATTTGCACCATAGCCATAGGTCACTTTGACGCCATTGGCCAACGTTGCAGACGATGTCAGTCCGGTGGTCGGATCAAAGGTGACATTTTCGAGATTTCTGCCGTCCACGGCGGTCTCTGTGATTTGACCTTGTGCGTTATAGGCAAAGGTCTCAGTTCGGCTTGCACCGGTTGACGTGGTCTCCTTCAATGAGGTCAGTTGATCGCTCACCGGGTCATACGAGTAGGTCGTCGTCGTACCCCACTCGTCGACATCTTGGAAGATGCGACCCAAGAGATCACTCGTGATCACTTCGACGCGAGACGTCTCAGATGTGCCGACAGCCTGGTAGCTCTTCATGGGGTTATTGAGATACAACGAACTTCCCATGGAGCCGGTCGCTTCACCCGTGCCGGAAACTGCGGCGAGCCCAACGAACGGGTTATGTGAGGACCCACAGGCCACCGTCGAACCTTGGGTACTTTGACTTGTCGCACCAGAAGTGCCATGAAGAGAAGTGGTTGTCGCTATGCCCGGCCGACTAATGCTTTGAACAAGACCTCGTTGGGGTATCGCCGTCGTGTTGTCACAGGCGATCGAAGTGTTTTGCGTACCTGCGTAGTAACTGATGGAGGTTGTTTCACCAGCGGCGTTCGTGCTCGTTGCTGGTGAACCGTCGGCGTTATACGTCGTCGATGTTGTCGTCCCGGCCGGTGTCTGCTCCGTAAGAACTCTTCCCGTGGTGGGATCCACGGTCATCTTGACCTGAAGCTTTTGTGCAACTCCAATGGCACTCGGAGACGTCGCCGAGAGCGAATCAAAGGTCGTCTCGGAGGTGGCATAACCGAGGCTCGGCCGAAGCGAACTTGTCGGCACGGGACCCGAGCCGCCGTTTGGCGTGGTCACCACAATCTGCACAGCGGGTGCTGCGGGACCCGACGTCACGTCAATACGGATACTCGCTTGTGCGTTGACGTCAAGGGTGATGGTGCATGAGGGGAGGCAGGGTGCGCCGTTGATCCACACTTTGGTCTGTGTGTGTTGATTCGTGAAGGTGTAGGAACCCTTTGTCGTTGCAAGATAGGAACCAGTGAGCCGAGCTGACCAGCCACTTGCATCTGGGGTCACGCCAGGAGGTGGGCTAGGAAAGTCAAAATTCAAACTGGCCGGCGCGCGACCCGTGCTGTCAAACACAGGCCCAATTGAGCCAGATTGAGGAGCGCCATCAAAGTCTGCGTTTCCGTAATACGTCGTCGCCAGGCCGATCCACGGATTCCCATTTGCATCTTGGTCATAGGCCGTCATGGTCTTTGGGGCCAGTGAACTCGTGAGTGCAGCGGTGGTTGGACCAATCTGTTCGATTGGTTGACCTGAACTGTCATAAATGGTTTTGGTGACAGATCCTCCAGCAGCGTTCTTCTCCTCGAGGAGATTTCCTGTCGCCGTATTCCAGGTCATCGTTGACTTCCCGCCAGAGCCAGTGCTGGACCACGAGGGCAACATTGTGGCTATCGATGAAGAGGTTGCGCCTACTGGCGTGCCTTGAACCGTGGCCTGGAAGTTAGGGGTGTAACTAAAGTTTGTGGCTACCCGACTCTGCTGTGCCGATGTCTCCGAACTTCCCGGAACAAGTCCAGCCGGCGGTGTAATAGAGGACACGCGTCCTTCGGCGTCATACGTCATCTGATAGAGCGCACGAGCATCTTGATTCCCAAGACCCGCCACAGCGCCGGAGGCGACGTCAGAGGTGATCGATGGAGGGCGAAGGGCAACGAGGCGGCCTGAAGCGTCCCATTGATAATCAGTGACTTGGGCGTTTTCCATTGCACCGACACCGGTAACAATGCGACCAATTCTTGGTCCCGCCGGTGTCTGGATGTAGTAAACGCCGTAATTTTCACCAGCCCAGTCGGTGGCAGCGCACAGCATCCCTGAAGGAGGAGTAATTGCTCCGGTGATGCCTGTGATCGAGGGGCAATTGGGCGAACCTGCGTAATAGAAATCAAAGGCATGACCTGAAGAGGTGGGGTCGATCAGCGCCTGGAGTCTTCCGTCACTCCATTGCTGCTGTAGCAGCAAGCTGCCTTGACTCCAGATTTGTGCAGGCTCAGCCAAGGTCTTTGTTGCTGTCGTGGGAGTAAAGACCGTGACCATGCGGTTTTGTTCAGTTGCGGTCCATTGCGTCGAACCATCGGGAAGAGTCTCTGGCACGAGGGTGGTGACGCTGCCATTGGGCCAGGTCTGATCCGCACCAAAGTCTGGTGTGTAGCTGTCGCCAGAGGCATCCGCTTTGATGAACGTAACCGTCTCGCCCGTTTGTGAAATCAGATTGACCGAGGAATCTGAGTTGACTTTGAGGCCAACCCAATTCGAGGTGTTTGATCCTGGCTCAAGTTGCCACCCTGGAGGCAGGTCGGCTTGGCGAGCGTTGGTAGGTCGATAGACCAGTGAGAACGCTGCGCTTCCCTCTTTCGTGGTGACCGAGTTCGACGAATAGATGGTGACCGGTTCACCGGAAACTTCAGTCACACTGAGTGGTCCGCTTGTCCACAAACTTTGCGCCCCAGAGCGTTGTGTATCGACATTCATCGTGAATTTGGGTGTCGCTACAGAAGGATTCGACACTGATACTGCTTGCCACCTGTAGGTGTGACCTTGAACGAGTTTCCCTGCTGCGACGGTGGCGGACGCGGTTCCGCCATTGACCGACACTGTGGTTGACCACACTGTTGTTGGATCATTTGATGCCAAGTTGGTGACCGTGAACTTCGCCTGACTCACACCTGAGGGCACTTGTTTCCACGTGAGGACTGGCTGCAGTGATGTGGCAACACCAAGGCTCCCGTCAACCACATCGTTTCGCAACACAGGGACGCTCACACCCGTTCCCGATTGAACCGACAACAACGGCAAGGTCGTTGGGTCCCATGACGCAAGTGACGATGCGCCTGCAGCAGTCGCTCCTGAGGTGACTGCGACCAAGGTCGAGCTCAGCATCACCGCAGCGACTGAGAGAGATGTTCCGAAACGCCGCATGCGATGGTGCATATACGTCCTTCTAAGGGGTGACAATTGATGAGCGTGAGAGAGTTCGCGACAGTGCCTGATGAGGAAACGACGAGTTTTAGCTGACCGTCACGACAATACGGTTCGTGCCTTGTTCGACTGCTTCAAAGCGGTCTACCGAGCACGTCAGCGATCCACTGGTTGAGCTTTGGCCCACGTTGCAAAATGAGCCCACACTCTGATTTCCTTCCTTGCCCTCATCGGTCGTCGCAGTTCCTTTTTGGGGGATATGAATGTTGATAGTGATCGTGGTGCCCGCCCGTGGCCCAGAGGTGAACCGATACTCCACTTTCATCGTCGTGGCTTTGTCCTTATTCATCGTCAAGAGACCAGTATCGGCTGACTCACCGGGTGAACTTCCTGCATCGATTCCGGTGCTATCAACCACAGGAGTTGCCGCTGGGATTGTCGCCAGAGTGTGGGTACCGGGAATTGAGTCAATACCATTCGTGAGACTGAAACTGCCTGGGACTTGCACGAGTTGACCTGTCACATAATTCCGAATGACGACGACGTAGGGACGGTCAACGACATTCCACGTCCACCACGCATCCTTCGAGACACCCTCTTCTCGGGGCGGCCATTGATAGGTGCAGCTCAGATACTCAGCGAGGTAAGTGCGGCAGTCCGCAGCATTCGATCCACTGAGGGGAACGCTCAGCCAAAACGTCAACGCACCATTACTTGTTCCAAAATACTTTGAGTCACCCGAGAAATGGACGGTGCCAATTGCACCGCTGAGGTCAGCGCTGACATTCGCAATGTTCGCACCACCTCGTGATTGAGGCGGGATGACCGGCGTACTGACGTAATTCGCGCAATTCCCACAGTCGCCTTCCTGGAATCCCGTGTAGTCCAGATTGAATCCGTTTTCGACGTTTGGACTGAGTGATCCAGGAGCAAAACCTTGGGTTTCGTTATTGAGAACCGCACATGCGGAACGATAGGAGCCCGTATGGCACCAAGAGGGGCGCTCAGTGGCTCCAGCGGGCGGTGCAGCGAGTCCCACCATCAAGAAACCGCTGACCAAAGTGAGTACCAGTCCAGCCACGAGGGGCATTCGTCTCGTGTTTAAGAACTTCAACATCTTCGTTGCTCCTCGCGTAGTTTTCAGAAGGGAAAAACTGCACCGAAAGTAGCAGTTCCACGACCCAATGTAAACGCATTGACATTTTATTTTTACAAGTCTCAAGGCGTCTTCTTCAGCATGAATTAGTCCTGAGAAGCGACGTGCGCGCTAATTCGGCATTTCCAGCCCACTTGTGCAGCAAAGAGAGCATGCTTCTTCCCGGCCTTGGAAGATGGGGTTCCGAGAGGCAGTAACTTAAGAGGTGATTTGCGGGCGTAGTTCAATGGCAGAACATCAGCTTCCCAAGCTGAATACGCGGGTTCGATTCCCGTCGCCCGCTCCAATAGGTTTGGGCACAAAATTGAGGATTTCTTAGAAGTATTGGCAACTGCCCGAGGAAGAATTGAACCCGGGCCTATCGTCCG
>Ga0164296_1004372_pt1 | contig 12867 bp, 9 predicted proteins | sample GEODES057metaG_FD_113533 | JGI IMG/M metagenome (GOLD analysis project Ga0164296, IMG submission 113533) | Dystrophic lake water microbial communities from Trout Bog Lake, Wisconsin, USA - GEODES057 metaG | ecosystem: Environmental > Aquatic > Freshwater > Lake | place: USA: Trout Bog Lake...
CTCCAGACCTGGCGTACTCTCAATGCCTTCTGCACGCAGCGCTTGAGCCAAGAGTTTGTCTCCCAACTCCATGGACTCGGTTTGGGCCATGGTCTTTAGAAAGTGCCGTATCTTGGAGCGTGCACGCCCTGTTCGTACAAAACTCAACCACGACGGGTTGGGGTGAGGTGTGGGGGTGGTGACGATTTCAATCACGTCGCCATTTTTAAGCTCGGTGCGAAGGGGCACTAGTTCACCATTGATGCGAGCTCCGTTGGCATGGTCGCCAATGTTGCTGTGTACGGCGTAGGCAAAATCAAGCACCGTTGCGCCTCTGGGAAGTGCCATGATTCGACTCTTAGGAGTGAAGACGTAAACTGCATCTGGGAAGAGGTCAACTTTGACATGGTCCCAAAACTCTGCAGCGTCATTGGTCTCGTTTTGGATATCCAAGAGAGACTGCAACCACTGTGTGCCCAGGCGCTGTGCCGTCTCACTCTGAGGCTCTTGGGATTTGTAGAGCCAGTGCGCAGCAACGCCTTTTTCTGCCACCACATGCATGGACTCGGTGCGCATTTGGAATTCAATATTGATCCCTGAAGGCCCCACCAATGTGGTGTGTAAAGATTGATAGCCGTTTAACTTTGCAATCGCAATGTGATCCTTGAATTTGCCAGGAACGGGTTTGTAGAGTTGATGCAAAATACCCAGCGCCGTATAGCAATCGATGACGCTTGGCAAGATGAGTCTCATGCCATAGATGTCGGTCACCTGCGCAAAGCTCAGGTGTTTATTCGTCATCTTTTTGTAGATGGAATAAAGTGTTTTTTCTCTGCCAAAGACCTTGAGCTGCAAGTTGTGTTTTTGAAAGGCAAGTTCTACCTCGGCTTGCACTTTTTTCATCAAGTCTTTGCGTCGATTTCGGGATCGCGTGACCGCTTTCAAGAGCACTTGGTGACGCCATGGCATTGAATAACGAAATGCCAAATCTTGTAATTCGCGATACGTTTGGTTGAGTCCCAAACGGTTGGCAATGGGCGCGTAGATCTCCAAGGTCTCGCTCGATATGCGGCCCCACTTGATGCGTGGCATATCCGACATGGTGCGCATGTTGTGTGAGCGATCAGCAAGCTTGATCAAGATCACCCGCACATCACGGGCCATGGCGAGGAGCATTTTGCGAAATGACTCTGCTTGACCTTCCTCGCGGGTATTGAACTGGAGCTTATCGAGTTTGGTTAAACCATCCACCAATTCGGCCACCGGCAGACCAAAACGTTCAACTAAATCGAGTTTACTCACGCCGCAGTCTTCCATGGCGTCGTGCAATAAAGCAGCCATCAGGGCTTGGGGGTCTAGACGCCATTCTGCGCACTGCATCGCCACTGCAATTGGGTGCGTGATGTAGGGCTCACCACTGTTTCTTTTTTGACCCAAATGAGCTTGATCTGCAAAGCGATAAGCTTTGCGAACCAAATCTATTTGCTCGGGACTGAGGTAGTCTAGTTTTTGAATGAGCGCAAGAAAACTCGCTGCTGCAGCATTGACGGCGGCGGCACTCGAAGGAGCCAAGACGGGTTTGATGACGGCACTCATGGCCTCTACTGTACACCTTGTCTTGCAAGAGGTGTACTAAGTGTCACTGATATAAGGGTTTTGTAGGGAGGTTGGCCTTTGAAAATCAAGGCCAACAAAAGCGTCAAAGAGCTTAAATGGAAGGACAACTATAAAGATGCAGATTAACCGGGTACTTTTTTGAGCATTTCAATGCCAACTTTACCGTCGGCGATCTCTCTCAATGCTGTGACCAAGGGCTTATTCTTACTTTCAACTTTGGCGGTGTGGCCCTGGCTTAACATGCGCGCGCGGTAAGTCGCTGCCAAAACCAACTGAAACCGGTTGGGGATTTGAGTCAAACAATCTTCAACAGTGATGCGTGCCATGATGTTATTTTCCAGAGGTTGAGAGGGGTTTTAAGCCAAAAGCGCTGAGTCAAGGGATTTGTAGCGCGCTGAAAATATCAGATCGAGCCCTTCTTTGGGCTTCGAATTTAAGACGTTGGGAATGAACGATCGTTTTCAGATCGAACAAGGCAGTCTCAAACATTTCATTGATTATAACGAAATCAAAGGCTTTTGCCTGTTTCATTTCTTTTTCAGCGTTTACTAGCCTCACTTGAATCACCTCCGGGGTGTCCTCACCTCTTCGCTCAAGCCTTGCTTTGAGCTCTTCTAGACTGGGGGGAAGAATAAAGATCAACACCGCATTATCAAAGAGCTTTTTAATTTGAACAGCCCCTTGGAAGTCAATCTCCAAGATCACGTCTCCCCCTTGTGCAATGCGCTCTTGGATGGTTTTCTTGGAAGTGCCGTAGAGATGATCGTGAACGCTGGCCCATTCTAAAAAGGCATTCTCGGTGATCAAATCTTGAAACTCTTGGGCCGAAACAAAGAAGTATTCTCTTCCATGCTTTTCTTGCCCTCTGGGCTTACGAGTGGTGTGTGAGATTGAGGGCTGAACTCTAGAGTCGAGTTGCATCAAGGCCTTGACCAGGCTAGATTTTCCGGCACCGGACGGGGCGGCAACAACAAACAAATTACCCGGATAATTGGTCATGGTGAACAAAATGAATTCAGCGGGCCACCATTGTAATACAAAAGAATGAAAATATCATCTTTCTCAATGGATTCCATGACCGATTCGAGGCGCAGTCGCCTCTCGTCTAAGAGACCCCATGGGTGAACACATTAAGCTCAGGGCTCAGTTACTCTAAATTTTGAACTTGCTCTCTCATTTGCTCAATCAAAACCTTCATCTCGATAGAGATATTGGAGAGTTCTAGCGTCGTGGACTTGGAGCCCAACGTGTTGGATTCGCGGTGTAACTCTTGAATCAAAAAATCCAACCTCTTGCCTACACCAGCCTGGGGCTTGTTGAGGGTCAAGCATTGCTCAATCTCGTCCAAGTGAGCGTCAAGTCGGGTCAACTCCTCTGCGACATCAATCTTGATGGCAAAGGCAGTGGCTTCACTTAGAGCGCGTTCTTGCACGGATTGGGGTAAAACGCCAAGATCATTTGATGGGTTGTCTTGCCCAAGCGCTTCGCGCCAGCGCTCTAAAAACTTCTCCCTTTGCTGTTGAACCAAAAGCGGTACCATGGGTTTGGCTTGAACCACAAAGGCTTTGATCTGCTTCAAACGCTCTAGTAAGGAGTCGACCAATCGATCACCTTCTTTTTTCCGTGCCTGCAGTAATTGAGCCAGTGCTTGCTGGGTCAATGAGCTTAGGCACTGTTGGACCTCAGCTTCAGGGGGCAAAGCGTGGGAGTGGGTTGAGTTTTGCTCAGTGAGTTTTAAGATCTCAAAGCAAGACAAGTCCTGCGCATTGGGGAACTGGGCCCTCACCAAGTTTTGTGCTTGTTTAATTTGTTCAAGCCAGCTCATGGAAGGAGTTTTGAGCAAAGCCTGTTCAGTGCTCTCTGTATAGAGTCGGATATCGATTTTGCCGCGTTTGAGAGTTTTGGTGAATTCCTCACGCAGCATTGATTCAAAGGAGCGAAACTCCTCAGGCATTTTAAAGTTCAGGTCTAAAAAACGAGAATTCACAGCGCGAATCTCTAAGCCTACACGCATCAACGATCCTGCTGGTAGAGTGATTTCGCTTTGCGCGCTCGCATAACCTGTCATGCTGAAAATGCTCATGGATTGTGTTCTCTTTGGGTAAAGGACTTTGACAAAGCACAAGGCCCTGAAAAAAATGGAATCTTAGCCCCTGCCACTGCGTGGCTATTGAGGGCTTTGAGGGGCAGTTGGCGATCAGTGGCGAAGAGTGGTGGCCATTTCACCAGAGCAAACCAGAGCAAACCAGAGTCAAGCAGTGTTGACTTGACTTAGAAATGGAGGCTATTGTCGACAATTGAATCAATCGACAAAACATCTATTCCTCCGCACCAGTTCAACTGAATACCGGAGTTTAAGGGATTTGACCGAGTTTGAAGAGAGAAATGTAATCTTAGTAGGGGACTATGTTGCCACTCAAGGCTCCCACCAAGTCCAGTGTTTGTGCTCCACCCGTATTCAAGGCAACGCCACTTGAGATGTTAAGGTTAGTCATGAAAGGTGAGATGGCAGGGACGGTAACGTTGGAGACGGACTCAGTGCTCACGGCCAGGGAGTTGCTTGGAGCTGGTAAATAATTGAAGGTCATTGAGCTTGGATTTTTGTTGACCGAGACATAGTATGACAAGATGCCCAATGCATCTGCTGCCGTGACTGTCCCGTCGTGATTCCAATCGGCTGCAACAAAATCGGAGGGCAAAAGATTGGCTACAGACCCAGGCGCTTTACCCAGCCCTTGAGGTACACCTAAACCCGCCGCGATCGACATGGCGGCCAAGGCATCGTTGACTGACAAAGGCGTTGATTGGGCCATGCCCGGGTTGTTGAAGGGGTACAGGCTCATTTGACCGGCTGGTAAATTGTTGATGCTGTATTGGCCACTGGCGTTGGTCTCAGCCGAACCAAAATAAAACGCTTGGCCAACTCCATTCGAGTTTGTCGGTGTGCTCACACTGTCGATGGAGAATTGGCCACCTTTATTAAGTTCATTGATCAAGGTAACGTTGATGGTGCCCAAGATCGGGGCCGCACTCAGGTTGGAGGGCGAATATTGTCCCGAGATGGTGAGTAAGTGTCCATTGCTGGTGTTGGTCGAGACACTGAAAGCGGCATTGGGCGTGAAAACGACATTGCTTGCATTGTTGGGCAAATTGACGACCAAGGAATAGTTTCCTTTGGAAGCGGTTTGTGCAACGACATCCAAATTGATATTGGCATTGGGGTTGGTCGGAGTGACCGCCACGGGTGGGGTGGTGTAGGTGTTGAGGTTCAAGAAGACATCGCTTCCTGGGCCACCTTGAACTACATAATCAAAATCCGTCCCTGGCATGGTTATCTTACTGGGGTCAACCGAGAAACTGGTCTGAGGGGTGCTGGCGTTGTTGTTGTATTGGCTGTAAACGAAGCCCGAGAGAGAGTAGACCTGAGAGGTAAGGTTGGTGGCAACACTGGAGGGCAAGGTGGAGCCCACTGCTTTATAAAAGCTATTGTTGATGGACAAGTTGCTCAAAGTCGCATTGATGGCGCTCAAAGAGTTCGATTGTGTGGTGAGTGTGACGCTGGCCAAGGGTTGGCTCATATCCGTCACACCATTGACCGACGCCCATTGGTAGGTAGCGTTGGAGCCATCCAAGGCCAGATTTTGTTGTGAGATGGTGCCGCTTAGTAGCGGAGTGATGTTGGTGATCAATGCCTGGTTGGTGGGGACATTCAGAGTAAAACCCACGGCGCTCAACGCTGAGCCGGCAATAAAGCCTGGGTCAGCGTAGAGGTTGAATGTTTCTGTGATGCCAGTGTGGATGAAGCTAAGGGTGTCCCCGGCAATGTTGGCGCTGAGCGGGCCAGACAAAGTGACCGAATTCAGACCCACTGAGCTCACTTTGAGTCCTGCTGTGCTGCTAGGACTGATGGTGTCTACGACGATATCACCCACTTGCACACCTGCACTTGAGGTCAAAGTCATGCTCGATGAATTTAGGGATCCGTTGGCAGTGGTCGAGGTATTTTTGGAGTGAGTGAAGACCAAACTGTCCGAGGTGAAATTGGGCGCCACCGATTTGGAGAGGGTGATGTTGTTGCCGTTCACCGCCAGCACAGTGTCACCCAATAAGTTGGTGTTGTTGGTGCTGGAGCTCAAATCGGTGATCAAGTCTCCCACTTGGATTGCGCCCACGCTAGGCGATGTGACCACTAAATTGGTGTTGTTGGTTAAAGTCCCCGAGGTCGAGACCGTACTGGGGGTCAAAACGCTGGCCAACTGCGCGTAGACTGGACCGTGCAAGATCGAGGACGGATTCAAGCCCGTGGCGGTGCTACCCGTATAAGTGGTGGAGGTGACGGCTGAAGCCAAGAAGCCACTGCCATTGTAAAAGGAGGCTTGTCCTAAAGCCGAGGTATAACCATTGGCACCCAAGACATTGGATGAGCTCGTGAGGTTACTAAAGTTATAGTAGTCCGTGACAGCGCTTTCGTTGATTTGCGCCGAATCCAGTGTTTGAACACTGGCCAAGGGAAAGAGTCCTGAAGCTGCTGCTGATATTTGAGTCGGAATGAGCTCAATGGTGTTGGCCGTTGGACCGGGTTCTAAGTTAAAGACTCCCGCATTGGGAAACTGAGTCAAGATCGAGCGTGTGATATTGGCGCAGGTCAGCGATGCAGAGTTCACCCCTTGCGCAATATCACTGCTTTGTACGGTGTAGCTGATGTTTGTTGTGCCCATCAAACTGGTGGGCACCGTGATAGTGATCACATCACCACTTTGATAGCTCACGTTGCTACCCGTGGCGGTGGTGCCGATGGTTAGCAGTTGGATGTTGGGATCTGCCGCGTGGGTGAAGGTGAACGTGCCGTTTCCAGCCAAAACACCAGTAGGAGCCATGGACAATGTGACCGTGTTTCCACTCACCGCAATGACTCGATCGCCAAAGGGGATGTTGGGTCCCGTTATAAAGTCACCCACCATCACGCCGTCACCACTGACAGTTGATGAGCCAGTAAAGCCGTTGAGCGTCACGGGTTGTGTGAAGCTCACAATCGCTACGCTTGAGGACACTGTGCCATTGAGCGTTAACACATCGGGGTGAGAAACCACCAATGGGCTACTGCTCGTGATTGGGTTGCTCGGTGGAGCGCTCAAGGTAAGCGTTGGGTTGTTGCTAGGGTCACTCCCGGTGCTTTGAACTTTGGTGTTGTTAACGATGTTGGCGCCAAAAACATAGTCTCCTGCCAATACTCCTGTAGCGTTGGAGACAGTGAGCACGGCTGCGTTGCTGCTACTGGCGGTGACGAATGGGTAAGTGGACCCGGCGATCAAGGGTACTCCCGAGGGCGACAAAGGGTGAACGAAAGTAAGCGTGTCATTGATTGGGACAACACCTGCAACATTCAAACTCGATACATTGGGAGATGAGAGCGTGAGGGTGTTACCCGAAATGCCAGTGACGATTTCTGGGGTAAGTAAGCTAGAAGTGTCTGTGACAAAGTCACCAACTTGAATGCCAGCACTGGAGTAGACATTCAATGTAGCAGCACCTGGGGTAGAGGCACTGGAGGTTTGGGCTTGCAAGTTATTGAGAGCACCGGGGTGGGTGAAGTTGACGGCTGTGCCTTGAGCAACGGGTGCTGTGATCAAAATGGGAACAGACAGCGTGACAGTATTGGGGCCAGTGATGGCTGTCACCGTGATGCCCGAAGAGATGTTCTTGCCTGAGACACTGTCACCAATTTCAATGCCACTCACAGACGCCACATTGAGGGTGGTCCCCGTGGAGACGGTGCTGACACTGGTGCTGTAAGTGTTTGGGTGCACAAACGCCACCACTTCCTTGGCCGAGAGGTTGCTGAAGTTGGTGCTGTTGGCAGAACTCGTGAGCGAGGTGTAGTAAACAGTGCCAGCGCTGGAGATGGCGTTGACCACGGCGTTACTCGGAATGTTGGGGCCTGTGATGGTGTCGCCGATTTGAATTCCCCGCACTGACACAGTCGAGTTGGTGCTGGTGCCATCGGTATAAGTGGTGATCGAGTTTTGACCCAAAATACCTGTGGCGTAGGCCGTGGTGACGTTGGCTGTGGTGGCCGTCTCCAAGTGGCTTGGCAAGACGAGTGATCCCACCGAACTAGCACTCAAGGCCGTCACGACCGAGTGGGGATCCGCTGTCAGGTTGATCAGCGTACTGGTGGTTTGTGGAGTATTAAAAAGTAATAACTGATCAATGTAGCCATTGAAGTTGCCCGGTGTCGAGACAGCGTTTGAGAAAGAACCCAAGGCCAAATAAGGAGCGGGTGGATTGGAGGTGAAAGACGCAGTGGCCGGAGAATTTGTGACGGCAGCCCCGTCTACCACCATGATCACTTGTCCCGATGTGGTGTCATAACTTAGGCCAACGCTGTGCTCTGTATTGACTCTAAAGGACGGAGAGACCAACGGATATGCACCTGGCACATTCAAATTGAAGGTGAAATAACCATTCCCATCAAAGACCAAGGTGAGGGCTTGGGCTTGGCCTTGAATCAAGGTCTCGGTATAACCCGGGGTTTGTGCTGAAGGGTTCACAGTGATCAAGACACCCCCCGACATCTGCGCCCCTGTGATGGGGTTCAGAACAGGCATTAAGCCCGCAGTGTCGTTCGATCCAGAGAGTAAAATCTCTGCTGGATTTGAACTGCTGGCGCTTGTCAATTTAACGCCAGCGAGAATGGAAGAGGTGGCCAAAATGGAGTCCCTTGTGAGCGTATGGATGATGAACGCCATGCGCCTTTTTCAAACTCCCTGAATGGGCCGAGAGAAAGAGTTGCTGCATATGCGTTTTCAACCGCCGTTTTTCAATTGCAGGCAAAATCCTTGATGGAGCGCACTCGCGCGTTGCCTCCATGGGCAAAGATTCGCCTCACAGGAGTGTTAAAGCAATTTCGATGCCCAAGAAGTTGGCCTCTAACGGCAAAGAGTTGCCGTTTCAGCCCTTGGAAGTTGTGCAAAGCGTGAAGAGAAGGCGCATAGGGCCAAGTGAGCGACGACATTAAACGTTTAATGGAGATCTTGTTTTGGAAGATGTCGATGTGGTGGTCATTGGAGCTGGGGTTGTGGGCTTGGCTGTGGGCCGGGCTTTGGCCGAGCAAGCCCAAAACCAAGGTCAAGGCCAAGGCGCAAGTGTCTTCGTCTTAGAGGCCCAGGGAGCCATTGGGACTGAAACCAGCTCTAGAAACAGTGAGGTCATTCACTCAGGGATTTATTACCCCAAGGAATCTTTGAAAGCCAAGCTGTGTGTAAAAGGTCGCGAACTGCTCTACGATTACCTGATCGAGCGATCTTTGCCTTTTGCCCGTCTTGGTAAATTGATTGTTGCCACAACAGCTGATCAAGAGAAAGTTTTAGAGGGGCTGCAAAAAAAGGCACTGGACAATGGTGTGATGGATCTTGAGCTATTGTCCGCCCTCGAAGTTCAGCAGTTGGAGCCAGCCTTGAGGGTAAGCGCTGCTTTGTTATCCCCGAGTACGGGAATTTTAGACAGCCACGCCTACATGCTCAGCTTACAAGGAGACTTGGAGAGAGCGGGGGGTCATGTGATATTGGATACTCAAGTTACTCAAGTAGAGTTGCTGGATCCTTCCAATGATTGTGGAGCAATACTAAGCACCCGGGACGGTACGCGTATTAAAGCTAGAACGGTCGTCAATGCTGCGGGTCTTAATGCACCCAGTGTGGCCAGGCTCTTTCATGGAGCGGATGCACCTTTTTTACCGCAAGCGCATTTTGCCAAAGGTAATTATTTTGCGTTGAATGGCCGTAGTCCATTTTCTCGGCTCATTTATCCTGTGCCCGAGGCGGCTGGCTTGGGAGTGCATTTGACACTGGACTTGGCTGGGCGGGCTAAATTTGGACCCGATGTTCAATGGGTTGATGATCCTTATGATTTGGTGGTCAATCCAAAGCGTGGAGAAGTTTTTTATGAGGCAATCCGGCAATATTGGCCAGGCTTGCCGGAGGGATCTTTGGTTGCTGCTTACGCAGGTATCCGGCCCAAGATCAATGCCCAAAATGAGGCTGCCGCCGATTTTCAAATTTTGGGCCCTGCCGTTCATCAATCGCCCGGGGTGGTCCATCTCTTGGGTATCGAATCTCCTGGGCTCACCAGTTCACTGGCCTTGGCGCAAGAGGTCTTGCAGGTGCTTCAATGCAGTTGATCACTGCTCAGTTGGTCACAATATAGCCACGGGCTTTTAGGCACTCTTTGTTAAAGGACTTTGTTTGATCCTCAATGCTTCTAATGGCGATGTTGGAGCCCGTCATTGTGCCAATCAATAAAGATGCGGTTCGATCGGTACTGGCCAAGGCACCAAACAAAAAACCCGATACAGCGCCGTAGGCCAGATCCCTCTCAAGGGTATATTCTGGCTGAGCATTTAATCGGGCATAGGACTCACATTCCCTCACATCATTGGGATTGATTTTGATCAAGCCGTCAAAGTTGTTGATCTCGGCATGGTAGGGTTGTACCGCGCAAGAACACACCAGTGCAGTGATGCCCAGAAGAGTGAGTCTGTAGAGCGTTTTCATGACTTAGTAAGCGTAACCCACTTGAAACTTGATGATGGGGAAGAATCGAAGGTTAGAAACGCTGGCACTTAGTTTTTGGCTTTGTGTGTTCAGATCGTTTGTGATGTTGGTTCCTTGAAATCCTTTGAGAAGACCCGGTGTGGCGGTGATCACACCATTCATCTTGCCAAAATCAAAACCCATGTCAGTGCTAAAACGCATGCCCGAAGTTTTGGTGAGATCTCCAAACCCCCAACCTAGGCCAAGGTAGGGCATGGTATTGGGAAAGGAGATGTTGGCGTTGATGCCTTGTCCAGCGCTCACCGGGTAGCTTGTGGAGCCCAGCGTAATGCGTCCAGAAGTGGGGTTGCCTGTTAATGTGATGTTGGTGGGCTTGATGTTGACGCCTGTAGACAAATGGAATGATGATTTCCAAGGATGATAGTCTCCATACAGGGCTGTCGTTGTTAAGTTAAAGTTGCCACTGAAATTATTGCCATCTTGGGTGGTCTGCAATGATTTACTCAGATTCGTGACCTCGCCGCGCAAAACAAATCCGTTGGGCATCTCTTTACCTAGGCCCAAGCCCAAACCTCCGGTTCCCAAGACAGAGTAGACCAATAGGTTGTTGGCCGTGTCTTGTGCATGGCTTGATCCAATGCCATGGAATCCGAGCACAACCAGACCCAAGCAAGACAATAATTTTTTGGTGTGATGAATCACGGTCTTGGTGATGTGTAGATGTTTTGAGATGTGGTGCATGGTGATACCAGTGTGAAAATGAATGGAATTGCTGTCAAATTGCCTGCTCAAGAACGTCAACTCAATAGGGTCGAATACTTTTTTAAATCACTTGACCATAGACATCGACCCCAACTCTCAAGAGTTGAATGGCAATGAGTTTGCACCAGAGTATGCTTGTCGCATGAATAAAACTAACGTTCAATAAATCGGCTCGAACAACAAAAGCTTGAGGGTTTTTTAAAAGGAATTTCCGTTTAAAAGTGTCTTGGTGCACGGCTATGTCAATGGTGTTCGAGGGATGCGCGACATGCCCTTGAGAAAGTGGGCATGCAAGTGTTGAGTCTCAAAAGGTGGCTTGAGACCTCAGTCGTTTTACTCTGCAAGCACGCATTGGTGAATGTTGCGAAGTTTTGTGCAAAGTTTTGGAATTCAAATTCTTCATGAGCATGGATGAACTTTCTAAGGCATCACCTTTTCATTGATTCAAACTTTGTTACTTCACCGACTAGTGTGGCTTTGCCGGTTGATCAATCAGACGGTAGAGGCTTTCTCGAGCTTCACTTGCGGTTAATGCAGTCAAGATGTCGTTACTTTTGTTGTGTGTGTTCAAGGACACTACTGATAGCAAATGAGCCGTGGGGGGCCAACAGCCCGCGCGAAACAATCGAATTAATATTAATCAACCCATTATTTGATTTCTTGCCTTTTGTTAACTGCGAGCAAACGCAATCAAATCATTGAGCTGCCCCTGATCGGCCGCTCTCAAGGCTGTCAGGTATTGATTGCGAAGCTCACTAACTGATGTGATGCTAGTTTCACCTCCACCCCACGTTAGTCGTGGGCGCCCTTGTCGCATGGTTAACAAATCTGCCATCAAGCGAGCATGGCGTCCGTTGCCATTAGGGAAGGCATGAATCCAGACCAACTGGTGGTGAAACCGCACTGCCATTTCATCGGCATCGTAGACGTGGTTCTCAATTTGATATTTTGAATCGTCCATCAAGTTGCGCAACCTCACTGCCACTTGCGTCCAGTCCACGCCAATGCTTTTATTGCTAAGGCGAAATGTTCCTGCCCACTGCCAGGTCTTATCAAACATTTGGCGATGCAGTTCGCGAATGAATCCCTCGTCCAGCAGGTTTCGTTTTTTCTGGCGTGCAGCCCAACGGTCCCCCTGAGCGATGTTGATTTGCTCCCATGCGTTTAGATCGCTTTGAGTGGCAATGTGCGTCGGTATTAATCCTGTGGCTTCGTCTGGATCGAGAGGGGTTGCCCCAGGCGCGTAATGAAATTTCATTTGCAATATCTCACCACAGGTTGCGACGTGAACCTTCAATTAGTTCTTTGATGATCAGTTCAAGTTGAAGCTTGTTCTCTGGCTCCTGCACTGCTTGGTCCTCTAGCGCCATGGAATGTGCAATCGGGCGCAAACGCTCACGCGCAACTGTTTGTGCTCGGTCCTTCACTTGCTGAACCAGGCTGGTCCGAGGGACCAATGCATATTGCAACTCGCAATCCAGGGCCTGAGCTAGTTTGCGCAGGCTGGCCAACGTGATGGCGTCTGATGCTTCTGCGCTTTCGAGTTTGCGAACACCAACAGGAGTCATGCCCAGTCGACGGGCAAAGGCGGCGCCAGACATGCCCAAGGACTCACGAATAGCACGCACCCACCCAGATCTAGGGCGTGCGCTTAACTGTGCCACTCTCCAAATCTTAAGATGTGCGTCCATTTGCTGGAGCTGAAGATCTCGGAATTTCTTGTCCATACCAACCCTTGGGTAATGTTTCGATGATAAAATAATAACCTATAAGTTATTAAATGGAAATAATAAACAATCCTATGAGTTATCTTTTATTCGATAAATCAATACTTATAAGTTTATCTAATTTACACGTCAAATGCGCGAATCAAACATCTGAAAGAGTTTTAAGTGGGTGTTAGGGGTGAGGACTCGATTACGTTACTTAAATAGTTGAACTTTCAGCACAAAGAAAC
>Ga0164296_1004374_pt1 | contig 12864 bp, 19 predicted proteins | sample GEODES057metaG_FD_113533 | JGI IMG/M metagenome (GOLD analysis project Ga0164296, IMG submission 113533) | Dystrophic lake water microbial communities from Trout Bog Lake, Wisconsin, USA - GEODES057 metaG | ecosystem: Environmental > Aquatic > Freshwater > Lake | place: USA: Trout Bog Lake...
AATGATGTACATTAGGTTCGGCATACTACAATCTTCACCTTGCCAGCATTGACCATTACCCAATATGAATTTAATTTCTTGCTCAAGTAAAGGTATCTTTGGTTCTTTCAACGCTTCTATTTCGGCTTGTTGCTGGCGTAGCATTTCAATAGCTTGTTTAACTGCTGGTAAATACCCAACAGAAAGCATCTTTTCAAACTCCTTTAAATCAGCTAGTTTTAGTGCTTTATCCATGATTCGCATACTCCCCTTGATATTTGTTTCTAGCTTCAATAGCAACCAAACCAGCTAATTCAATGTCTTTAAAATATCCAAAGTGCATTTTTTTGCATTGGTGCATAAATTTAACTTCCCAAGACTTGCTTCGTTCATCCCAATTAACATTTTTATAACCCGATTTATTACTTTTATTAGCTTTTCTGTTTGCTTGGTTTTGAAAAGCATTAGCTGGGCGTAAATTTTCAATACGATTGTTAAAAGGATTTCCGTCAATATGGTCAATTTGACTTGGCAAATAACTATTAAAAAATAAAAAAATTAGCCTATGATGAATATATGTTTTTCCTTTAAATGCACAAATCCTATATCCAGCGTTGTTTACTGTTGTTTTAAGAGCTTCACCAATAACAACTTTTCTATTGGTTTTTAAAATCCAATATAGTTCACCATTTTTGTATTCAAAATGCGCTCTTAGTTCATTTGCGTTCATTTTCTCACCTGTAAAAGTATTGGACCGAATCTATAAACATAGTATAAATCGCCACCATTAAAGCGCACTGAGTTCCACTGTAATGGCTCGCCTTTAAACCACGGAGCCTTATAAAATCGTATGTTCATTCACCATCCTCCACCATAATACCATTATCTCGGCGGTAAATTTCCTCGTCGGTAAACACCTTGGCTATGTGCTCAGGGATGTGGGTCTGCGTCATGCGGATGTTGTGGATGTGCATGTTAGACAGCGAGCACACTGGGCGGTATTCCAGTGGTGATCTGCCATCCTTGCCACGACAACCCCAGTGAAAATCAGTACGGATCTTTTCGTGTGGGTCTGTGTCATACACGCAGGCATCTGTGTGTGGCGCGTCATCGTGCACGTTGGTGCGCTGGTAATCTAGCCCCCCGTCTATCATGTACTCCTTACCATTGGCGTCTACGTAGGTCTTGTAGTCGTGTCTGTTGTAGCTCTGCATCACTGTGCCGTCCGGTGTGATGATGCGGTTGGCTAATAACTTAGGCTCCTTCTTAAAGATTGCGTCCCCCTGTGCGTTGAACTGCTCCTTGTTTTGTGGGGTAATTTGTTTGTCACCCTTACTTCTGTCGTGCTTTGTCATGCTATCTCCTAAACAATGCTGTTGATTTACGTCTGCCGTATACACGGCGGATGCGTAGCGCTTGTATCATGCCGAATGTCTTGTTGCGGTGGCCTTGATGCGCCCTACGGATTTGCTGCATCTTAAACCGAATCCAGCGCAGACGAAAGCGCTTCTTGCCGGCAAAGTGAAGCAACGTCCTACGCCGACCAAACCCCCCAAACACGGAGGTGAAGTCGTTGCGCTTAATAAACTTGCGGCGGTTAAAAGACTTCTTCATTAAAGGATTCTACACTATCAACATACTTTTGTGCTCTTTCGTTAAGTTTAACTCCACGGTATATGTGCATTCTAACACCATTTGACTTCTCTTGGCTAGCTTCCACACGATATTCTTGAGTTGCAGCTAAAAAACGACGTTTAAACGATAGTTCGTTACCTGGCGGCAAAGACTTACGTAATGACCAATGCTTGAAGCATGTAAATACATCATCCTTAGATACGCTACCAGCTAAATCAAATTCTAATGCTTCAGATACAAATGAGCGTATTGGGTTACCGATGTCTTCCATCAATTCAAGCAAATCTTTGCCTGAGTCTGGCTGGATAAAGTGCCCACCACGGGCTAGTCTACGCTTTAACCCCGCCATTGACCAGTTAAATATGCCAGCCAATTCCTTATCTAGCTTAACAGATAGATCTGTATCTTCTTTAGCATAAAATGAACGTGACATTTTGAACACTACCATACGTCCGGTCAATGCGTTGGAGTTCTCAGTTAGTTGAAGAACCTCGTTAGAGTAAACAACAATGCGAGTAGGCAAATAACCAGACCAAGCCTCTTTGTTTTTTCTGTTGACAGTAACGGTATCACCACCCACAATACGCAGAAGCTGAGATACAACAGCAGATCTGTTTCTCTCAGGTGCTCTTGCGTCAGTAAAAGAAGCGAGGAGCTTACCCAGCCAAGGCTGCAAACCAAATGTATCACAAAGTTCCTCCAGTTGTGGTGCGACCGTATTGTGCTGCCCTAACAGCGACACTAAGATCTTGTTAATGGTTCCCTTACCTGAACGGCGAGGCCCAATGATGTTAAAAAACTTTTGTTGTTTAGTCTCACCAGATAGTATATAACCAAACATCTCTTGTAGCGCTTCGATAGATTGTGGGTCATCACCCCATATAGAATCTAAAAACTTCATCCATGTGGGGCACTGTGCTTGCGGGTCATACACAAAGGGTAATGAGTTCTGTGTAAAGAAGCCTAGTGAGTGCGGGATAGTTACGTAGTCTTTAAGGTGGAAAATTCCGTTTTTAAGGGAAATAAGATCGCAAGAGTCTGGTTGATCTCTAGCATATTGCTCAAGCCAAATTGGAGGCTTGGTGTTCGGATGATTTGGCAAGTGACAGATTGACTTAACGGCATCGAGCGCCGCAGAGACGGATGCTGGACTAGGGTTAAAACTTTCGAGCGCACCCTTCTTTCCCGCCTTTTTACATTTATCCAAAAAGCTATAGAGCTTGGATCTAATTGTTGCTTCTTCAATGATTTCATAGTGGGTTCCTACATAGATAAAAAAGTCCTGCGCATAATGCACTAAGGTGTAACCTTCTTCAGATGAAAACAGATTGTCTAAGAATGTGCGAGCATGGTTCATTGTTCCTGCATCAACAATAATTTCTCCACGATTAAGTGCTTCTTGTCTAGTTTGAATGTTAACTTTGAAGATCAGCGAGCGTAGTGTGGATGTCGAGCCTGACTCCCGTTTAAATGTGCCCCATTTGTAATGGCAGGACATCTCACCGATTGCCTGATACTCTGGTGATGCTCCGTCTGCGTAAGACCAGCGATCCCATAACTCGCAAGCCTCAGGGTCACCTCTGAATTGGTGGTGCAATGCGTAACCGACTGCCATCCAGTCTGTGTACCCGCAGTTGGTAGATGGTAGGTGCGCTAAGATCTCTGTCTCCACTCTAGCTAGGTCGTAGTCTGGCACAGGGGGTTTGTAGTCAGCAAAGTCATCCCCAGTAATGTGAACTGTTCTGTCAGGAATGATGGTGGATAAGTCTTGCTCCTCACTTGGGATGGTGCCCGAGATGAGCTGACCTGTTACTGTAAAGTAGCGGCCATGCGGGTAACACTCAAACCCAATCGAATGGTCAACGTGAGCTGTCTTTATAGAGCCCCTAGTAAAGATCTTTACACCCGTGCCAGATGGACTAACCTCCATGTAGCCGTTAATTGATGTAGCAATATGCTGCATTGCAGCATTTGTGAAACTCTGCAATGTGGCATCATAGCAGTCATCCAAGTCCACCCCAATGAGGTTATCGTCTTCGGAGAAGACAAAACCGACGCCGGAAAAGCGGTCTGGGTTGGACTCATAGGCAGCTTGTACTGTGAGAAAGTCTGCCCATGTTGTTGGGTTGGTTGATGAGGCAGATTGCCCCGATGCTTGAATTGGTAATTTAGACCAGCGTTTGTTTCCTTCTTCACCCACTTCGGTGTGCCGCCATAGAACCCAGCGGGGGATTCTCTTTAGCTCCATGGGGATGTTGGAAAACTGAACTGGTAGTGCTGCAGGTTTTTGCACGAGGATTCCTTTCCGTTTTTCCTATTGTATATGAAATGCCCGGACGAAATCAAAAAAATGTTAACTATATAGCTAAAATGTATAAAAAACTCATCCTATATAACTAAAAGTTTGAAAAGGACAGGGAAGACATAGAAGACAGGGTATGTTTACTCTTTATTATATTTTTTTAAATTAAATTAAAAATTAAAAAATAAGTATATATACCCTGTCTTCTATGTCTTCCCTGTCCCGTAAGCTGAAATCTGTGAGATTCTTGGAAAATTCTACACCCGTCTTATTAGAGCTTTATGTCAAAATCTAAGCGTTTTGCCATTTGATATGCCCATTTTCGGAAAGCATCTCGGTTTTCGCTGGTTTGCTCATCTCGGCTATCCCAATCAGCTTGGAGATGGTGCTTACCTTCGTGGTCGTGAAACTCCACCCTTAATAGGTTGCCGTCTTTGTCATATACATCGGTTGGTATAACTTGCATCATAACTCCTTAACTTTAGAGGGCTTTTCTTCCCAATTATCTGCTGGCACTCCATAATCCCCCCTAGATGACCTCATGCGTTCATCGTTCCTAAAGCGGGGTTCTACACTAAGCCATTGTTTAAACGCTTCCACATACTCCACATACACATCATTTACTACATACAGGGGGTGGTTTAAACCTACTATATCTACTGTATGGGAGATATCTGATGCCCTAACCCAATTTTTAGCTTTCTTGTTTACCTTATCCCTTGCCATAATGTAGCGGTTGTATGCTCTTGTTTGTTCGGGGTTTAACTCAATCATCTTGCTCATCTGCTACTCTCTCGGTGTTTAAATGGTCTATGGAAATAGGTTCTCTTGCCATGAATCCTTGCAATTCAGCTATCCTTGCTTCGGATACCTGCATTATCTTGGCTAATTCTTTGGTTTTGGGCTTACGACCTAGTATTTGGGTTAATGCCCTGTCGTTATAGCTTAGTCGCTTAATCGCTTCCATGATGTTTATAGGTAGCCTGATGATGTTTGCGGTGTTATCTAAATCCCTACGCACCCCCTTTTCAATGAATGTCTTGGCATAGGTAGCTAACCTAGAATTATTGGTTGGTTTCCATCGCCTAGCCGATACAAGTAGGGCTTCGTTACCCATCGCCACCATATCCTCAACAGGCACTTTGCCATGATTCCATGCGGTCATCTTCCTGACGATATAGACCACGAATCGTAGGTTGTGGGTTACTAGGGTGTCTAGGGCTTTCTCATCACCTTGTTGCACTAGCTTGGCTAGTCGGTGTTCCTCTTGGACTGAGAGGGGTTCGATACCATACAGGGCTTGTAGGTAGTCGGAAAGAATGTCGTTATCAATCATAGGGGCTTTTTTTGTGGATAAGCCCCTATTATACCACACACGCACCAAAATGGTGCGTTTATTACTTTTGGTAATGCCTATATGCTACATACAGATAGGAAAGTAATAAAGCCCACCATGAATTGCTCACCACCCACCATAACCCCTTAACTACGTACATTATGGCTATGACAGGTAAATATACAAAACTTGTGATGATCTCAATCAAAATAAAGCCCTTCCTAGTAGTTTAAACGCGTCTTTAAAATTGCATTTCTTTCCCAGATTGCGTTTTGGTTTCTGGGGTGAAGCCCACACTAGCTCACCGAAATCATCATACTTATTCGATGACATAGAACACCCTGTCTGATACTTTTTGCCCTACACCCTCTACGATGTCCCCATCTTCGCATATCTGCAAGACACAGATTCGTTCACTAATCCATTGTGGAATTGACTCTCTGTTTAAACGATGTGTAGGGGGTAAATTTTTTTCGGTCTGTGGCATGGCAAAACTATATAGGGCTACTGTGTCATCATCATAGAATCTAACCCGCCATATCTGTTCGATTGGTGTGCATAATACCTCGCCTATCATCGCCCTAAATTCAGATCGGGGAAACACAGGCTCTCCACTACCCTGTTCCATGATTAGGTAATCCATTCGTTCTATCCCTATGCTTGATTTATACATTGTTTAAACTCATTATTATATCAGCAACTTCTTTGGTTATAGGGACAACATAGTTTGTTTGCGATCTAGCGAAAGTTAATACACCTCCCCACCGCACCTCAAAACTTCGTGGCGGGTGTTCGTCAAAGTTAATCCATTCGGGTAGGTTGGCTACTCCCACCCACCCATGTTTTTTGTGTATAAGGTATGTTATCGGCATGGTTTAAACACCTCTCATTATATCAGCTACCTCTTTGGTTATCTTGGTTAAGCAATCGGTTGGTATAAGGGCGGGGGCTTTATAGCCCTCGCTATCAAGTGAAGTTATTTGGCAATACATGGGGAACATCAGCCATACCTGACCGACTACCCCATGATTTGCCACCACCCAATCGCCAATGTCTAGGCTATTATCCAATATGCACCATCGTTTTGTTTTAGACCGATGTCCTCCACAAAATCTTGCTTGTCGGTAATATCTAGGACAAACAACTTACCCTTGATGTCATCAGGCAATTCGTCTTTTGCTCGGATAGTAAATGGCTCGGCTAGTTTATCCCCCATCAATCTATATTGGACTAGGTTGTTCTTGACCAATACAAAATAGTGGGGTGGTTTGTAATTCCTATACTTGTCGATGTTTGCCTTGTTATTCATAACATATTCTATCATCTGTTTAAACTTATCGTTCTTGGGTTTGTAGTCTAAGTGATACAGATTCTCGATGTCATCAATAAGATGTTGGTAGCCATCGCATACATTTTGCCGTAATTGCCAATTCATATTGTTGCGTAAACTGTCTATATTATTCTCAAACTCTCGTTTATGCCTGTCTGCAATCTGATTGAATGTAAAGGGCTTTAATACCTTTTTGGCAACACGAACAATGTTCTTGATGTTGATAGAGTATTTATGCTGACCATCTCCATTGTAAGTATTCCTACCATCGTTGATATTGATAGAGGAGATACCATACTTGGGCTTATCTGTTTCCCGATAAAAATTTGACACCTCAATAACACCTATATGGTTGTTTAAATCATCTGCGTGGAATATTTTAAGTGCTTGGCAAACACCATCGGGGTGCTTTTCTAAATTAACTCCCCACTTTTCCATGCCACCATGTTTAAACGATATGTCGGGGACTACCTTAGATATTTGATTGGCTAGGTCAATCAAACAATCTACTGTATCAACATCACTAAATTTGCTTGCTTTAACATCGTATTCGGGCATTTTCTTTTCCTTATCTATACCAAGATTTGTAGCGGTCAATACATACCTGACCTAGTGGGACTTCGATTGCTTTAAATGGTTTTGCTAACTCGAATAGGTCTTTAGTAATTATTTTTTCTAATTTACCTCTATGTTCGACTGTTGCTTGTTCGCCATAAGTGCGATATGTAATTTTATACTTATACTTTTCCACCATATCAAGCCAACTGTCAGGAATATTGCCCTCGTTGGGTTTAAACAATGCCATTACCTCATCAGGTGAAACACTACGCCAATCATCTTTAATGATGGCTCTATGTATGGCATTACCCCACCCATGCTCGGCTTCAACAATGCCTGTCATCGTATCGTAGTATTCCAAGAATGGTTTGATGTCTTGCCTTAATTGCTTGGTCTTTTCTTTGTCGATATGGTGTTTAAACTGCCTATGCAATATTAGTGGTTGCCATTCTGTTGCACCTTCCTTGCGTTGGAAAACAATATCACCCTGTTCAATGGTGTAGTGCTTGTCTTGGTATCTGACATATTTATTAACATAGTAATTAACCATACTAAAACCACTCGGCATATTGAAATCATAAAACCAAAATGTTGATGGCGATGATAGGTAGCGTGGGTATATCTGCGTGGGGTCTTTACTATCCCATGTTTTGCGTGGGGTGTGGATAGTCATAAACTCCATGCCCTCGTTTAAACTCCAAGTGATCGCCCTGTTATGAGTTGGTCGAAACTTATAGCCATCAAAGGTAATGTAATACTCGGTGTCGCTTACCTTAACAATGCGTTCTTGCGACCTATCTCTACGATTGATTGGTCTAATGTTATCTGCCTTTCGCTTGCCTTGAATTGGCTTAGTGTTCTCATAGCGTTCTTTAACTTTGGCAAATGTAAATGCCCCGCCCTGTGCTGATTGCACATCGTATGGACTGCAAGATGATCTCCAGTATCCCATGATGTTTAAACCTCCACTTTAATAGTTTGACCGATTGGTGATTTGATGTCGCTTGTGATTGTCCACAAGGTAGGGCAATTCCATTGTCCACCCCAATCGTTCCCTACATACCCATCTGTGAGAATGATGGCACATACAGGGTCTATCTTATGCTTACGCATATATTGGGTGATGCACTTCGGACTTGTGCCACCACCACCTTTGGGCTTGGTTGATGATGTCATTCTATCGGCATCGTTTAAACCATATACTTCATGCCCCGCTACTTCACAATCCCAATATAGTAAATCTACCTGTTCGGGGTTCATATTCTGCATGACACTAGCCACCTCACTAATGAATCGGTTAAGGACTTCACCATAAATACTACCTGATGTATCAATAGCCACCACCACTCGCCCCATTGATTCGCTAATGGTTGATGGCATATAGATGTCATGCTGAAGCCATCTGCGGTTGGGTTTTCGCCATGTCGAATCGTCTTTACCCTGTGATACGCTAGACACAAACTCTCTTAGGGCTTCTTTCCAATCTACTTTGGCACTCATAAGGTCGGTGAAACTGCGATCAACATTCCCGCCCACCTTACCCGCTAAAATTGCGCCTTGACGAATGGCTTGGTCGATCTCTTTGGCTAACTCGGTTTTCTCGGCATCGTTTAAACCCTCTGCCCCCTCCCAGTCGTGTTCGTCAAACCCATCACCATCTCCAATCCCACTTCCTTGCGGTTGGGGTGGTAGTAGGTTAAACACCTCTGCGGAATTAAGCCCTCTAAAATCTTCGCTTACCAATCCACCTTTGGGTAGTGATACAAACCCGCTTGATCGCTTGCACTCATCTACCAATTCAAGATTGATGACATAATCACAAGCCATGTTTGCCCTCTGTGGGTCTTGCTTGTTTAAATGCTTCCATGTTAGTAGATGGCGATACATTTTGTGCTTGGCTTCATGCAAGATAACCCCTCGCAAATCGGTATCGTTTAAACTCTCTACAAACTTGCGACCATAACGAACATCACGACCATTGGTGCAAGCGGTAGGTAGATTGTCCTCTACCTTACAATCACCAATCATCAAGATACCCGAATAAGCCACAAAATGCGGGTGCTTCATTAACTCAATGTGGCATCTCTCAATGCGTTGTTCTGCGGTTAGTGCCATGTTTAAACTCCCTGTGCCTGTTTATCTACAAAATATTGGGCTTGTTCAATCTTATCTTTAATCCCATACAATTCCTCGTATTCCTCGTCAGGGTATAAATCGTAGATCAAACCCACCAACATATCAATAATTCTAATAGCTTCGTTCATAATTTTCCTTGTATGTTAGGTATGGTTTAAACACCTTGCGTTGTTCACCGAATACATAGAACAATGGGTTCACCTCTGCCACAACTGCTCGCTTTTCTGCGGGTGTAGTGGCTTGGTTCATGCGGTATTGCATAGACCTCAGAATCTCATCTTCGATCTTCTTGGCTCTGCGTTTAGGGATATTGTGCATGGCGTTTAAACTGTCTGTGCGAATAGATAATTGTTTGCGGTAGCCCATTTGATAAACCCTTGTGATGTGCCGACTGTAGTTTTCTTAGATGTTCGCATTACTGATGTTGCGAATAGCCCCTGTGCTTCCTTAGATAAGCGACCCATATATTCGACCCACTTATTTATAGAATCCTTTTCTACTTGCTGAATAGCGGAATACACTAGCATACATACGGCACTTGGGCTATTAGGCACTTTCGTTTTGCTTGGCTCTTTAATGATGGCTTCCCATGTTGGTAACTCATCTGTTAATTGAATGATGGAGAGCATATCATATGTGGCTCGGTTTCCAATCGTTCCCTTTAGTGCGTGTGCCATGATGTCAATACCCAATGGCTTAGACTTTTTAATGATGTCTGATGCCCTGTTTAAACTGCGTGGGGTGCAAAATGCGGGGCGGGGTGTGCGGGGGTCATAGATATACTCGTTATCTGATGCGTTGTTGAAATCTTCGAATGATGCCAACATCTGCGGAAACTGTTTTACAGTCATTAAAACTTCGGGGGCTATGTCGTTATCTAATGCCCACTCAATCCACTCATCGGCTGATGGCTTGCGGACTTTCACAACTGAAATTCTGTTTCGTGCGTGTGGTGGTAAATTATCCCCAATAGCTTCGTTGGCTAGGTTGGTGGTGGCGAATACTATGCTACCCTCGGGCAATTCAAATGTGCCTAGCTTGCGTTCTAACATCAATCTAAGACAAGCGTTCATTACTGCCTTACTTGCCTTGCCGATCTCGTCAAGCATTAAAACAATGGGCTTATCAAAGTGAAAACCAAATTCCTCGTTAGGAATAAAACTGCAAACTTCTGTGCCGTTTAAACTGCGTATCTTAGGGACTAGAAAATCGCCTACATCTTTGGTGGTTATATCACCATAACAGAAGTGATGAGTATCGGCTAGTTTAGATTTCAAGATGGACAGAATAGAGGACTTACCTATCCCCATTTCGCCCTGTGCTAATACTGTTGTTGTATCGCCAACTGCTAAGATTAGGTTGGCGGTGTCTTGGAGGGATAGCGACTTATATAAATCTGACATGGTGTTGCCTTTCGTTGGTTTTACTGCTGAAAACTTGGATTGTATAGATCAGGGGCTAATATAAATATCAGTAATAACACTAATAACAAAATGGTGCAATATAGGTCATCTTTGGACATCGTTTAAACACTCCTCTAAATGTTTGGTGTTGGTTATGGTGGTGCTATGGGTATCAGGAAAGCGAATGGTTGCCCACTCACCCGATATATCGACTATCTCGACCTCATCAAACCCGCACCATATAGCATGATCGCCCGTTTTAAAATACTCGTTAATCATAGCGTTGTCCCCCATAAAATAATTAAGACAATTACAAGGGCAATAATAAGACCTTTAAAATGTGCCATGTTTAAACACTCCCTAAGTTTAATAGGTTGTCAAAATAATCCTGTGGTTGGTCGATTGCTTTTACCCCATCAATCCACTTGTTGATGTGGCGGGTGGTGGTCTTACTCCACTTTTTAGTGGTTCGATGGAATGAATAGGTAGATTTATCAAAACTTGCAACGGGTGTTGCATAGCTAAATAAAACAATATGCTTCGGGGTTTCTAATAGGTTCATATTAGAAGCGATTGGTTTTAATTGTAACTGGTTCATGGTTTAGGTTCTCTCTGCCCGTAGGCGGTGTAATGCGGTCAATGGTAGGTTGTTTTTAAGTGCCATAAATAGCTTGGCTTGATGCGGGGTCAGGGCTTCGATCAACTCGAAATTGCCTGTCCCCCTATAAAATACTCGGTAATGTTTAAACATGGTCATAATGTTGGCTTCTCGTTTGGGTTTAGGGGTTTAAAATTTGATACTAGGTATTCGCATTTATTATTTGAGTAGGCACTTAAAATCCCTGTGTGCCATATATTTGCTGAATTATGGCTAGTAAAGGGCATAACCTCGTTAATCTGAAAGCCACGCAATAGCCCCCGCTTAAAATTCTTGGTGATTTGGTAATTTATCATGCTGTCTGTTTTCCTTTGATAGTGTTTAAACAAAGCGGGGGATTGTCCCCCGCTTTGGTTTTAGTCATCGCCTAGATTTGGTAGCAAGTCAGAGCCCTGATATTGGCACTCATCATTTGGACAGGTTGGCAAGGCTACCTCAATCCATTTTCTAGAAGTGTAAACCTGATATCCGCAATCAGAGCATACGCACTTAATCATACGGGTTGATTGTTTCTTGATTCCGTTAGATGACAAAGTGGCATGGGGATATTGTCCCAATTCCTCTACCCATTGGCTAATTGTTGCCTTTAATTCCTCGGTTGCGGTTGTTGCGGTCATTTTGCCAGTAAGACCAACAGAGGTAGCGCATTGTTTAAACTCTTTGCCATGCCCCGCCTCAAGCCCTACTGTGGCATGGACTAACTCATGGATAAGGATATCGGCTACTCGGTTGCTATCTGAAATGGCGGGGTGAATGAAGATTTCAAAGGTGTTATCTTCGCTTGACTGATTGCTCCAGCATTCACCAATACGCTTACCACTTGCCCCCCTTGAGGTGAAAGAGCATGACATACGGACATTCTCGGGGATTGTGTAGCCTTTGGCTTGAAAATGTGGCTTGATATATTGCTCTGTTAATAAGCCTAGCCATGCTTCTCTATTTAGTGTTTGCATTGTGTTCTATTCCTTATAGGTTAGTAATCAGGCTTGATAAATTCAAACCATGACTAATACTCGCATACATTTTGGGCTTGTGCCGTCTTTGATACCTATCGCTTTCCCTAATAGGGTTTACCCCTAAGGGTTTACCCTCGAAAATCGAGATCGCCACCCCTCCTATACCTATGCCCCATCTCTCAGGCAAACGGCTAAAAAGGGGCTTAAAACGCTTTGGATTGAATTGTCATGTTAGTAGTATGTTTCCTTGGATTACTGTGGTATTCATACCACATCACCACCCCGCCACTCGCGCCCGCATAGTTTAAACACCACGCCACCAATCTGCCATGTTGCACCGCACCATCATGCACTACATTGGTGCATCATAATGGGGACAGATACATGCACCATATTGGTGCATTGGTGCGGCGCAACATAAACAATAGGGACAGAGTCGCCTGTTCCGCATTGTGAAATGCTATCTCATAATGTGGAATACCCCTCCTTTTTAGCGGTAAGGGGGTGTTGTTTAAACACGACACCCCAAAATTTTAGACCCCCATGGCCTCGGTCCGGGGGCCCCACAGAC
>Ga0164296_1004376_pt1 | contig 12859 bp, 9 predicted proteins | sample GEODES057metaG_FD_113533 | JGI IMG/M metagenome (GOLD analysis project Ga0164296, IMG submission 113533) | Dystrophic lake water microbial communities from Trout Bog Lake, Wisconsin, USA - GEODES057 metaG | ecosystem: Environmental > Aquatic > Freshwater > Lake | place: USA: Trout Bog Lake...
AGGCGCGCGAGAGAAACCTCTCTAAGGAACTCGGCACATTAGCCTCGTAACTTCGGGAAAAGAGGTGCTCACTTCGGTGAGCCACAGTAAATTGCGTTTAGCGACTGTTTAACAAAAACACAGCTCTCTGCAAAGTCGTTAAGACGACGTATAGGGAGTGACAAGTGACCAATGCGGAAAGATTAAGAGATTTTGTTAGCCGCAAGGCGAAGCTCGGTCTTTAAGTCCCCGTGAATGTCGGCCGTAACTATAACGGTCCTAAGGTAGCGAAATTCCTTGTCGGGTAAGTTCCGACCTGCACGAATCTTGTAACGACTGAACGACTGTCTCGGAGAGGATCTCGGCGAAACTGTAATTGCGGTGAAGATGCCGCATGCCCGCAGTAGGACGGAAAGACCCTATGCACCTTTACTGTAAGCTCGTATTGTGTTCTGGTTGGCGATGCGTAGCGTAGGTGGGAGACTTTGAAGCGGGTGCCTCGGTGCCCGTGGAGTCGCAATGTGAAACACCACTCTTTGCTAATTAGGATTCTAACCCCGATCTGTGATCCAGACGGGGGACAGTGCGTGCAGGTCAGTTTGACTGGGGCGGTTTCCTCCAAAAGAGTAACGGAGGAGTGCTAAGCTTAGTTCAGCATGGTTGGCAACTTTGCGTTGAGGATATGGCTATAAACTAGGTTGACTGTAAGACCTACAAGTCGAGCAGATGCGAAAGCAGGCCCAAGTGATCCGACGGTTTAATGTGGAATTGCCGTCGCTCATCGGACAAAAGGTACGCTAGGGATAACAGGCTGATCGGTTCCAAGAGTTCATATCGACGAACCGGTTTGGCACCTCGATGTCGGCTCATCGCATCCTGGGGCTGGAGAAGGTCCCAAGGGTCCGGCTGTTCGCCGGTTAAAGCGGTACGCGAGCTGGGTTCAGAACGTCGTGAGACAGTTCGGTCCTTATCCACTGTGGGCGCAGGAAACTTGAGGGGTTCTAACCTTAGTACGAGAGGACCGGGTTAGACGCACTTCTGGTGTGGCAGTTGTTCCGTCAGGGGCATCGCTGCGTAGCCATGTGCGGAAGAGATAAGCGCTGAAAGCATCTAAGTGCCAAGCTCATCCCAAGATAATGTTTCCCGGACGCAAGTCCCTAAAGACCACGGGCAGACCACCCGTTTGATAGGCTGGGAGTGTAAGCGCCGCGAGGCGTTCAGCTGACCAGCACTAATCGGTCGTGCGGCTTGATTGCTTTTTCCATTTATTTGGAAAAACAATTTCAACTCGCGAGTTGTAAAACGCCAATAGGCTTCTATGTGTAGTTTTCAGAGAATCGCTGAATCACTTCGGAACGATCTTTATAAAATAAAATTTTGCACGTCAAACGCGTGCGCAATAATTTGGTGGTATTACTGCAGTGGTCCGACCCGTTCCCATTCCGAACACGGCCGTCAAACGCTGCATGGCCGATGGTAGTGGTTGTATAGCTTCCGCGAGAGTAGGTAGCCGCCAGTCTTTCATATTAAACCCGAAGAATTATTTCTTCGGGTTTTTTATTTTGACTTGGATGTTTTAAGCGCGCGGCGACGTGAGAAGATAGATTGAGTAATATCAAATTACCGCGAAAAAATTTGCCGGATGACATCTTCAATCGGGACTTCCTGGATATCAATGTCTGTTACGGGTAATTCATCAAGCAACGTTTTGCAGACTGAAATGACGCGATCGCGTTTCACTTTCAACTTGATTGAAGTAAAATCTTTTTCAATCACCTCGCCATAATTTGATAATTTTTCCGCCGATTGGTTTTCCGCATTACTGCATTGAATCGTCACCAGTTTAAAATCAGCAAAGCGATCCACAACCTCATTCAGCTTGCCATCAAAGAAAATTTTCCCGTGATCAATGATGATCACGCGTTCACACAATTCCTGAATATCAGCCATGTAATGGCTTGTCAGAATGATGGTTGTTTTCTGTTCCGTATTGTGGTGGCGAAGAAAATCCCGAACTGTTTTTTGGGAAGTGACATCGAGGCCGATCGTTGGTTCGTCGAGAAATAATACTTTTGGTTGGTGTAGTAACGACGCGATCAACTCCATTTTCATCCGTTCGCCGAGTGAAAGTTCGCGGACATTGACGTTTAATTTTTCTTTAACGCCGAGTAACTCCGTCAATTCGCCAACAGTGTGTTTGAATCGGTCTGCAGGAATGCCGTAAATTTTAGCGTTCAACTCCAATGATTCGCGCGCCGGCAAATCCCACCAGAGCTGATTTTTCTGGCCGAGCACAAGTGCAAACTGGCGGCGATAATCATCGTGTCGTTCCCATGGAGTGTGGCTAAGCACTTTTGCAGATCCGCTGGTCGGATAAAGCAGTCCTGCGAGCATTTTCAGCGTAGTGGTTTTGCCCGCACCGTTCGGCCCTAGAAAACCGACAAGCTCACCCGGCTCAATTTTAAAGCTGACGTCGTTGACGGCGAGCGTCTGTTCGTATTGACGATGGAATAGTCCTTTGACCGCGCCGAAAAAGCCCGGCGTCTTTTTGTAGGTGCGAAAAGTTTTGGTGAGATTTCTGACTTCGATTGCGGACATGAAATTTTTAATTATAAGTTTTGAATTTTTAGTTCACCGCAAATTAACTAAAAATTCAAAATTAAGAATTAAAAACTGTCACCGCGCCAACTGCTTTTCCAGATAACTGACGACCTGACGGACGTTTGAATCAACATCCATGCGGTCTTTGACGAGCCGGTAAGCGTGCAGCACCGTGCCATGATCGCGGCCACCAAAGGCTTCGCCAATGCTGCTCAGCGAACTTTCAGTCATCGTGCGGGAAAGATACATGGCAATCTGACGGGGAAAAGCGATGTTTTCCGGGCGGCGTTTGCTGGTCATGTCTGCCAGCCGGATGTCGTAATGTTCCGCTACTTTTTTCTGAATAACTTCGATGCTGATGGTCTGCCGCCCTTCTTCATGCAGCATTTCGCGGAGCAAATTTTCGACAACATCAACCGTCAACTTTTTGCCCGTGAGCGACGCCAGTGCCGAAACGCGAATGAGCGCGCCCTCGAGCCGGCGGATGTTCGTCCGGATGCGCGTGGCGATGAAATTCATGACGTCTTCCGGCAAAGTCACGTTCATCGTTTGCGCTTTTTTCTGGAGAATTGCCAGGCGCGTTTCCACATCCGGCGCCAAAACATCGGCGGTCTGGCCCCATTCAAACGAGAAACCAAGCGCTGTTCCAACCCTTGAATTTCGCTGGCCGGCCGGTCGCAGGTCAAAACGATTTGCTTGTGCGCTTCGTGCAGCGCGTTGAACGTGTGAAAAAATTCTTCCTGAATGCGTTCCTTGCCGGCGAGAAATTGAATGTCATCAATCAACAGCACTTCGCTCTGACGATATTTTTTACGGAACGCCACGAGCTTGTTGTTCTGAATCGCTTCGATGTATTCATTTGTAAATTTTTCTGAAGACACATAGGCAACGCGCGCACCTTTTTATTGCCTGCAACGTGCTGGCCAATGGCCTGCAGCAAATGCGTTTTACCCAAGCCGACACCGCCGTGAAGAAATAATGGATTGTAAACTTTGCCTGGCGATTCAGCGACGGCTTTGGCCACGGCATAGGCAAAATTGTTATTGCCGCCCACGACGAACGATTCAAAAGTGTTCTTGGGGTTGAAATGTAAATCCCCGTTAGTTGGCGCGCGATCAATCGCTGCTGCTGCTTTCAATTTTGCCGGTTCAGCCGCCGGACGAGCGTTGGTTTTGGGGACAGCCGATTGGGGAGCAATCGCTTTGAATTTGACCTGTAACTTGCAGCCCGCTGCTGCCGCCACAGCATCCTGCATTAGCCCAAGGTAATTATCCTTGAGCCACACCTCGCAAAATTCGTTCGGAGCCTCAATGGTAATATGGCTCCCGTCCATTGCACTTGCCTGCAAGGGCGCGAACCACATACTAAAAGTATCCTGGCTCAATTTTGCGCGTAAATGCTCCTGCGCCGAGTGCCAAATTTTTTCTGCCGAAATCTGCATGTTTTTCCGCAAATACCCAAATTTTACTGTTTTATTCACTTCGCTGATTGGCTTGCTTCCTTCATCAAGCCGCGCACCAGTCAACCGCGTAGCGAATTGTTATTCAAGCGAAAACATTAAATGTTTGCCCTGACCTAAGTCCTTAGCTGCTCAATCTGATTTGTAAATCGTTCATTTTAAAACAGATGCGCACTTTCTGTCCTGCGGCATCTTCGTTGTGCGAGCCCACTGCTCCGTTTGCACAGCCTGATTCACAATTGCTAAGAAGTTTTTAGGGGATAATGTCGAAACATTCGAGGACAACATATTAACTTTTATTCGCAAGTTATTCACAATGTTAAAAACTCAATAATATCAGAGTTGAAGTCGCTGTTGGCCTGTGTGATTTTACGGAAGGCGGCTTTTAAAATGTGGATCTAGTTTTCGTAGGTTATTGGTCGTGCGGCTTTGCGGGCTAATATCCAGCCCAAACATCAGCAGTTTGCTTATACTTCTTTAAGTTCATTGACAAAAATAAGAAGTCATGATTTAATGTTCATAGTTGCAGCGGGCATAAGTCCTAACTGACAACCTGATCTTTGAATTTTAACAATTTCGGCGTCGGCTTGAGTGCAGCTGACGCGCGAGTTCTCCGTAATCTTACGTTGTGCTCATTCTGAATTCCCCGGACCTTTCGGCCATCCTCTGGCTGACTGGTCCGGTTTTTTCTTTTCCGGGTCAATCATTTATCCCCACCGCGTTCGTTGACACCTATTTTCCACGCTGTTACCGTTTCCGTTCATACTTGCAATGGAATACAAAGACACATTGAATCTGCCGCGCACGGACTTCGCCATGAAGGCCGACCTCGTCACGCGCGAACCCGAGCGTCTGAAAAAATGGCAGGCCGCCAAGCTCTACGAAAAAATCCAGGCATCGCGCGAAGGCAAAGAGAAATTCGTCCTGCACGACGGACCGCCGTTCGCCAATGGCGATGTCCACATCGGCACCGCGCTGAACAAGATCCTCAAGGACATCATCATCAAGTATCAGACCCTGCGCGGTAAAAGCGCGCCCTACATTCCCGGCTGGGATTGCCACGGTCCGCCGATTGAATTCAAAGTCTCGCAAGAAATGCGCAAGGCCGGCAACACCGATGCCGATGCCGCAACCATCCGCAAAGCCTGCGAAGCCTACGCCCGCAAATACATTGACCTGCAACGCGAGCAATTTAAACGCCTCGGCGTGCTTGGCGATTGGGAAAATCCGTATCTCACGCTGAACAAGGAATACGAAGCCGACGAACTCCGCATGTTCGCGGACATCGTCGCGAAAGGTTTTGTCTATCGCGGTAAAAAGCCGGTGTATTGGAGCATCCCCTGCCGCACCGCGCTCGCCGAAGCTGAGGTCGAATACGCTGATCACATCAGTCAGAGCGTGTATGTGAAATTTCCCGTCGTCGGTCAGGCGAACACTTTCATCGTCATCTGGACCACCACGCCGTGGACGTTGCCCGCGAACCTCGCGGTCGCTTACAACAAAGACTTTCAATACGTCAAAGCCACGGTCGGTGCCGAAAATTTCATCGTGTTCCGTGGTTTGTTACCCGCTGTTGCGGAAAAATGCGGCTGGGCGAATTACACCGAGACACCGTTCCCCGTCGAGCAGCTCGCGACGATTCAATATCAACATCCGTTCTGCAATCGCACCGGCAAGGCGTTCGCGGCTGATTTTGTCACCGCCGATACCGGCACGGGTTTTGTTCACATCGCGCCCGGCCACGGTCAGGACGACTATCGGCTCGGCAGCGCGAACGGTTTGCCGATTTACTCGCCCGTGAACGACGACGGCGCGCTCGCTTACTCAAACGAATTGCCCGTTGAACAGCAGATGCCGGCCGAACTCATCGGCAAAGCCATTCTTGCCAAGGCCGGCAAAAGTGAGGCGAACGAAGCCGTGCTCGCGCTGCTCACGCAAAAGAACGCGTTGCTCTCGCAGCAAAATTATTCGCACAGCTACCCGCATTGCTGGCGCAGCAAAACGCCCGTCATCTTCCGCGCGATGGATCAATGGTTCATCAAGATTGACCACAACCAATTCCGCGAGCAGGCCGTGGCCGAGATCGATCGCGTGACGTGGATTCCCGACTGGGGCGTGAATCGCATCAAAGGCGCGGTGCAATCGCGGCCTGACTGGTGCATCAGCCGCCAGCGCACGTGGGGCGTGCCGATTCCTGCGTTTTACGACGCGAAGGGTGAAGCGATTCTCAACAAAGAAATCATCTGCAACGTCGCCGATCTCATCGAGAAAAACGGCTCGAACATCTGGTTTGAAAAATCCGCCGCCGAACTCTGGTCGCTCGTGAAGCCCGCGAATTGGACCGGCGCAGAAGCCACCGCCAAATCTAGCGACACGCTCGACGTGTGGATTGATTCAGGTTCGTCGTCGCGTTCAGTGCTTATGCGACGTGGCGAACTACAGCATAAAAAAGCTGATAAATTTGTTATTGAGAGTCTTTCGCAAAAAAAATTAACCGTTGAGCCGATTCCTTTTTGGCAGGCTGACGTTTATCTCGAAGGTAGCGATCAACATCGCGGCTGGTTTCAGTCTTCGCTGCTGCTCTCGCTCGCGGGCAATGGCGCTGCGCCTTACAAGACCGTTCTCACGCACGGCTTCATGGTGGATGCCGACCGTGAAAAGATTTCCAAGAGTAAGCAAGGTGGCTACGAAAAACCGCAGACCGCCGAAGCCTACGTCAAAAAATACGGCGCGGACGTCGTGCGCCTCTGGGTCGCGTCGCAGGATTTCCGCAGCGACATTGTTGTGAGCGAGGAACGCATCAACAAGGTCGGCGAGACGTATCGCGGCATCCGCAACGCGCTGCGCTACCAGCTCTCGAACCTCTATGACTTCGATCCGGCGCAACATTCCGTGCCCGACGACAAGCTGACCGGTCTCGACCGCTGGATTCTCGGCGAATTTTCCAAGCTGGAGGCCGAAGTCCTCGCGGCCTACGACGCCTACGAATTCCACGTCGTCTATCAAAAGCTCAGCCAGTTTGTGGCGGTGGAATTGTCTTCCATCTACCACGACGTCATCAAAGACCGCTGCTACACCGACGCTGCGAATTCGCTGCGCCGCCGTTCCACACAGACCGCGCTGCACCGCCTCGTGACCGGCCTGTGCCAGATGCTCGCGCCTATCCTCGCCTACACGGCGGACGAAGCGTGGGAATTTATCCCCGGCAAACCGACCGGCTCGGTGCATGAAAGCGAATTCAAACCGACATTGTTTTCAAGAACTCCGGAAGAGATATTCAATTGGGGAAGACTTTTTGTATTTCGCGCTGGAGCGTTGCCGGGCTTGGAAGCTTTGAGGCAAAATAAAATAATCGGTAAAACTCTCGAAGCAAAAGCTACTGCTCGGGGTGATGAGGAAACGCTCGCTCCAGTTATTAAATTGCCAGAAGAATTTCAGGAATTGTTGGGAGCATCACAATTTACTTTTGAAATCTTTGGCGAACTCGGAAAGCAGGGGATTAATTTTGCCTTTAGTCGAGTTGATGCAAATCGGCAAAAATGCGAGCGCTGCTGGCATTGTGAGTTAGACATTGGTCAAAATTTGGAGCATTCAACAATTTGTGGCCGTTGCGTTGAGGCAGTAAGCCAAATTAAGTAGCTGGTTATTTTTGACTTTTGCCAAAAGATCCCGGAAGTCGAATCCCTTTTGAATAGAAATCTCCTTTTTGATGCGCTTCAAAACAAGCCTCATTTTGTGTGACCACTAAACGATAATCTTTTTTAGAGGTTCGACGTGCTCTTCGAAGTGCACTTTTCCTTTTAGCCTCGCGCATCATCTTTAATGCTTCTTGTTCGGTAATAAGTCCCTTCACCAATTGAACTGCAATATCGTTGCGTATTGGATTTGGATATCTCCTTTTTAATTCCCATACTTTCTCCGCTTCTGTGGGCGATACGCCAAACTTCACGATTATGTCATGCATGGTCGCCATAAAAAATCAATAAAGAGACATCGGAGTTCAACTTTGCGATTGCCAATAATTTTGTCGAAAAAATCACGCTGGCTGTTGCTGCGTGAGGCAGTGCAGCGAGCCGAAGCCCCAGACTAAATCCACGGCGTGAATGCCCACGACGGGGCGGTCTTTGAAGAGTTCGCCTAAAATGCCTAGCGCCACGCGGTCGTTCGGATCGTTGAAGGTCGGCACGATGACGGCGGCGTTGCAGATGTAAAAATTCGCGTAGCTCGCCGGCAGCCGCACGTCGTCAAAATAGAGCGGATTCGGCATGGGCAATTCCACGACTTCGGGTTTGCGACCGTCTTCTAGTCGGAAATCTTTGATGCGCTCCCAATTTTCCGCGAGCGGTCGGTAATTTTCGTCCTTGGAATTTTTCTCGCGCACCAGCACGAGCGTCTTGGCGTTCACGAAACGGCAGATGTCGTCAATGTGGCCGTGCGTGTCGTCGCCCTTCGGGCCTTTCGCGAGCCAGAGGACATTCGTGACGCCGAGATAATTTTTCAGCGTCGTCTCGATTTCCCTTTTGCCGAGGCCGGGATTGCGGACTTGAATCTTCTGGTCGAGATAACATTCCTCGGTGGAAATCAGCGTGCCGCGCCCGTTTAACTCAATGCCACCGCCTTCGATGACAAACGGTTTGCCGTTGTGTTCGGCATGAAAAAGTTTTTTGCCGAGGAGCTTCGCGGCGGTCTGCGGCACCTTCGTGTCCTTGCGCCAGTTATCGTATTTGGCCCAGCCGTTGAAATGAAAATGCACGATGGCGGTTTCCGATTTCCGATTTCCGATTTCCGATTTAACAAAAATCGGCCCGGTGTCGCGCGTCCAGCCGCGATTCGTCGGGTGCGTGACGAAGCGGATTTTCCGCGAGTCCACGCCAACGTGTTTGAAAATGTGCCGCGCGTGCGCCTCGTCTTTTTTATGGCGCACGATAAGATTGATTTTTTCACCTGCGGAAATTTTCCGCGCCATCTCGCCGTAAACCCACGGGATGATTTCAAATTTCCCCGGCCAGTCGCTCGCGTTGTGTGGCCAGCCGAGCCACGTCGCCTCGTGCTTTTCCCATTCGGCGGGAAAAGTAAAACCGAGTTCGGCGGGCGTGGCGGTGGCGGAAATTTTTTTGGTCGGCATAAATTTCGCGCGGAGCATAACCGCTTCCGCGGCGTTGGGAAACCGGAAACGGAATGGCAATTTTCATTTTGCGGGCGAAAAATTGCGGGCAGAGGTCATTAGTTGATCAAAAAAATTTATTACGAAAACTGAATTCTTTACTGGACGAATTTTTTAATTGGACGAGATTGGGTTGTAAACACTGATTGGTCGCAAGGTCTCGTTGGTTATGAAAACGAACTTCAATCAGACGGTCGGAACCGACTCGCCGGGAAAAATCGCCGTAATCCTTTGGCTTTTGCTCTCCCCGCAACTTGGTCTGACCGCCTCGCAACCGCCGGTTGCCGAACCGGCCGTGATCCATTTGAGCGCTGGCGTTTCGGATCGCCAAATCCAAGCCGCGCTCGACGCTTTACCGGCAGTCGGTGGTGAGGTGATTTTGTCGTCGGGACAATTCGAGATTCATCAACCCATCGTTTTGCAGCGCGATTCGCAAACATTGCGCGGCTCAGGCGCGACAACGGTTTTGATGCTGGCGGATAATGCAAATTGTCCGGTCATCATCATGGGCGAACCGGTCAACCATCCGCAGAAAGCGGTGAAGCATCTTCGCGTCAGTGATTTGTTCATTGACGGCAATCGCCAGCATCAACAGCGCGAATTGTGGAAAATCTCCGGCGAAGGTGCGGACATCCGCAATAACGGCATCACGATTCAAAGTGTGAGCGATTCGACTGTGGAGCATGTCACGACGGCTCGCAATCGCTCTGGCGGTTTGGTCACGACGCTCGGTGTGGCGCGTTTGACCGTGCGTGATTTGAATGCGTTCGACAACGAGTTTGACGGCCTCGCGTGTTACCTGACGACGGATAGTTTTTTTGCGGATCTCAATTTGCATGACAATCCGGGCGCGGGCATTTCGCTCGATCTCGCGTTCAATCACAACGTCATCAGTAACGCGGTTTTGAATGCAAACGACCTTGGCATCTTCATGCGCGCGAGTCGCGAGAATAATTTTTACAACGTCGCGATTCACAACAGCCATCATCACGGCGTGTTCATGGCACATTCCGAAACGCAGACCGCGCAAGGTTGGGGGCCGGCACCGCAGACCGAGTGCGTCTATAATTCCTTCACGAATCTCATCGCGATGAACTGCGGCGGCGCGGCCTTCCGCGTAAACAATACGACTTGCACGCACAACGTCATCATCCGCGCCAAGTTTGCGGGCAATGTGAAGGGTGGCATCTCGCAGGCGCAACCGGATTTGGTGGCGGTGCAATAAATCTTCTTTTCGCCGCGCGGCAAGATTGCCACGGGTTTTCTCAATTTGAGATTGGAATTCACGTCCGCTCGCGTATCGTTTGTGGAAATAATTTTCAAAACTATGGCCAAGAAAAAGCAGACCAAACCGACTCCACTCACCGGCGGACCCGTTTCGCAATTCATCCAGCACCATTATCGCCACTTCAACGCCGCGTCGCTCGTGGACGCCGCGAAGGGTTACGTCGCGCATCTCAAGGGTGGCGGCAAAATGATGATTACGCTCGGTGGCGCGCTGAGCACAGCGGAACTCGGTTTGTCGCTCGCGGAAATGATTCGTCAGGACAAAGTGCATTTGATTACGTGCACCGGCGCGAATTTGGAAGAAGATGTTTTCAACCTCGTCGCGCATGATTATTACGAACGCGTGCCCGGCTATCGCTCGCTGACGGCGGAAGACGAACAGGACTTGCTGAATCGCCACATGAACCGCGTCACCGACACCTGCATTCCCGAAGGCGAAGCCATGCGTCGCATGGAAAAAGCCATGCTCGAAGTCTGGACCGACGCCGACAAAAAGGGCGAACGCTATTTCCCGCACGAATTTTTCTACAAAGTTTTGCTCTCTGGCAAATACGAAAAATATTACCAGATTGATCCGAAGAATTCCTGGATGCTCGCCGCCGCGCAGAAGAATCTGCCCATCGTCGTGCCCGGTTGGGAAGACGCGACGCTCGGCAACATGTATGCCGCCGCCGTCATCCGTGGCGAAATCAAAAACGTCCACACCGTCCGCACCGGCATTGAATACATGACTTGGCTCGCTGAGCATTACACCAAGACCGCCACCAAGAAGAGCACCCTCGGCATGTTCCAAATCGGCGGCGGTATTTCCGGCGACTTCCCGATCTGCGTCGTGCCCATGCTGCATCAGGATTTGCTGCGCACGAACGTTCCGCTCTGGGGTTATTTCTGCCAGATTAGCGATTCGACTACGAGCTACGGCAGCTATTCCGGCGCCGTGCCGAATGAGAAAATCACTTGGGGCAAACTGGGCGTGAAGACGCCGAAGTTCATCATTGAATCCGACGCCACCATCGTCGCGCCGCTGATCTTCGCCCACGTCCTCGGCTGGTAATTTTTTATGAAGCCCAATGATTTTTCTGACGCGCGCGTCCTGGTCACGGGCGGCGCTGGTTTCATTGGCAGCGCACTCGTTTGGGCGCTGAACCGGCGCGGCTGCGATAACATCGTTGTTTGCGACGTTCTCGGCACGGACGAAAAATGGCGCAACCTCACGCCGTTGCGCTTCGCTGATTACGTCGAGGCCGCCGACTTGCAAACGCGTTTGCAAAGCGGCGCATTGGGGAAATTTGATTTGGTTTTGCACATGGGCGCGTGCTCGGCGACGACGGAAAAAGACGCGACGTTTCTTGCCAAGAACAATTACCAGTTCACGAAGGACCTCGCGCACTGGTCGCTGGAAAATAAAGTGCGTTTCGTTTATGCGTCGTCCGCCGCCACTTATGGCGATGGCTCGCAGGGCATGGAAGATAACGAGTCGGCGCTCGACACGTTGCGGCCGCTCAACATGTATGGCTATTCAAAGCATCTTTTTGATTTGCACGCCAAGCGCGCCGGTTTTCTCAATAAGATTTGCGGCCTCAAATTTTTCAACGTCTTCGGTCCAAACGAAGATCATAAGGGCGACATGCGCTCGCTCGTCCACAAAAGTTTCGCGCAAGTGCAGAAAGAAGGCGTGATTAAATTATTCAAGAGCTACCGCAAGGATTACAAAGATGGCGAGTCAAAGCGCGATTTTCTTTACGTCAAAGATTGTGTGGCGATGACGCTGCATCTCGCCGCGACGCCACGCGCAAACGGCTTGTTCAATATCGGCTCTGGTCAGGCACGCACATGGATTGAGTTGGCGAACGCAGTTTTTACCGCGACAAAAAAACGTCCTGTCATCAAATTCATCGAAATGCCGGAAGTGATTCGCGACAAGTATCAATACTTCACGCAAGCAAATCTGCTACGGTTGCGCGGTGCGGGTTACGCTAAACCGGTCACCTCCCTGGAAAATGCGGTTCACGACTACGTCCGCAAGTATCTCGTGCCGGACAAGCGGCTGGATCCGTCGGTAGATTAATCCTCCGCGAACAAGTATTCTAAATCCACCGCCGTAAGGCTGCGGGCGAAACCTTCTTCGCCGAGCACATCCGCAATCGTCTTGGCCTTGCTCTGTTGCAGCTCCCAGATTTTTTCTTCAACCGTGCCGGGCGCGATCAAGCGGTAAGCATTGACGGTTTGCGTTTGACCAATGCGATGTGAGCGGTCAATCGCCTGCGCCTCGACCGCCGGATTCCACCACGGATCGTAAAGCACGACATAGCTGGCGTTCGTGAGATTCAAACCCGTTCCGGCGGCGCGCAAACTCAACAGGAATACAC
>Ga0164296_1004378_pt1 | contig 12855 bp, 12 predicted proteins | sample GEODES057metaG_FD_113533 | JGI IMG/M metagenome (GOLD analysis project Ga0164296, IMG submission 113533) | Dystrophic lake water microbial communities from Trout Bog Lake, Wisconsin, USA - GEODES057 metaG | ecosystem: Environmental > Aquatic > Freshwater > Lake | place: USA: Trout Bog Lake...
CGGGCAAGTGCCGGCCGGTTGCGCATTCCGATCGTGGCCGGTCCCGATGGACAGTTCCCATTCACCGTCGAGGGCGTGGTGCATCCGCAGGACGACGACATCATTGCCGGGGCGGCGGGGCTGAACCTGCTGACGCAGGCACCGGCGGCAGCACGATGGCTGTCTGCCATCGATGAACCCTTCGTGCTGGGCACCTACGCCTACGCCGACGGTGCGGCGCATGCATTGCTGTCCATGGCCGCAGACGCCATCATCAGCGCAATCCACGACCACGGCAAGGATCCCGCACTGGCGTTCCTGGCCACCCCGACCGATGTCTTCATGGTGCCCATTGAGGTGGTGGCGATGGCCCAGCACGCATGGGACGTACGCGGCCTGGCCGGGCTCGTCCAGCGGCCACTGCGGCTGCTCGGCCAATTCACTCCCAACTATCCAGATGTGTATCTGACTCCAGCAGACCGCGCGGTCGGATTCAACGACAGTCTGGTCTCCCAGCAAGGGCCCAATTACGCACTGGCCAAGCGCCTGCAACGCTGGCGGGCAGTGCACTCACGCGCACGTGGATCGGTGGTATCGATGAACCTGGCACCGGCAACGCGCACCACATCCGTGGTCCGCAATCGAGCCCTTGCCGCTGCGTATGCCGGCGCCGGCCGATTCGGTGTGGAGGTATTCGATCCGGACACCAGTTCGACGCTGATGGCCGCCATGCTGATTCATGATCTGCGCAATGCTGAGTCCGTGGCCCAGCCCGGCACCGCCTTGGACTCCCCGCTGGATCAGTTCAGTGCCTGCGCGCTGCACGGTGGGCTGTGGCGGTCGGCGTACGCACCACGATCGGTGATGACGATTGCCGCATTGACCGGCATGGTGGATCGGCGATCATGATCAGCACGTCCAATCACCCGGCCATCTTCGGCAGGCTGCGCACCGGTCGCGTGCTTCCTCCACGCACGGGTCGCATGACTGGTCGGCTCATTGGCATGATGCCCGGCTTGCTCGCCGGCTTGCTTGCCGGCTTGCTCGCTGTGACGGTGGCCACGGCGCCCGCGCACGCCGATACCGCAAACGCCGGCAGCGGGAATCTGAGCGATCTGCATCTGACGACCAATGCTGCCGGGCCGCAGGTGATGCTGCTGCAGGTTCGGTTGAGTTGGCTCGGGTACCACCTGGATCCCCAAGAGACCGCCGCCATGGTGTACGGGCCATCCACCACGGCAGCGGTCACGGCCCTGCAGGACAAATGGCAGCTTCCTGCCACCGGTGACGTCGATGGCACCACGTGGACCACGATCCGCAGCGCGGCCGGTTCCGTGGGGACGGTACCTGCCGCCTGCGTGCGCGCCACCGCCATCTGCGTGGACATCACCGCCCGTCTGGTGCGCCTAGTCCGCAACGGCCGCATCGTGGCCAGTGGTGACGCTCGGTTCGGTGCAGCCGCCGACGCAACGGCCGTCGGCGTGTTTTCCGTGCAGTCCAAGGATGCCCGGCACGTGTCTACCGCCTATCACACCCCGATGCCGTACTCACTGTTCTTTTATCGTGCACAGGCGATCCACTACTCCCCGATGTTTGCCCGGGATGGCTACAACGGCGCCTCGCATGGCTGCATCAATCTGCGCGACCGAGCGTTTGCCCAACGCCTGTTCGCCGTCAGTCCGCTGGGCACACCAGTGGTGATCTATCGGTCAGCGTGAATGATCACGCGGGCTGGATGCCCGTGAGCCCTCAGGCGAACACCGATGACCATTCTCGGGCACTGCATGCTCGGACGGTTCCAGAGATGGCCCTGCTGAATCGGCCCCCCGATCGGGCCTGCTGCATCGACGCCAAGCGTCGTGGCTGACACCCAGCGCTCCTGGTTGCCGACGCTGGCGATGAGTCTTCACGGCCGGTCAACGCCAGATCCCCGGGACAGACCATGATCAGAGTACGGACTCCAGGAACAGTTGGGTGCGCTCATGCTGGGGGTTGTCCAGCACATCGGCGGGCTTGCCGGATTCCACCACCACGCCGCCATCCATGAACACCATCCGGTCGGCAACCTCACGTGAGAAGCCGATCTCGTGCGTCACCACGATCATCGTCATGCCGCTGGTCGCCAGGTCCCGCATCACGTCCAGCACGTCACCGACCAGTTCAGGATCAAGCGCCGAGGTCGGCTCATCGAAGAGCATCAGCTTGGGCTCCATGGCCAGCGCGCGCGCAATCGCCACGCGCTGCTGCTGCCCGCCGGACAATTGGGCGGGATAGGCATCAACACGATCGGCAAGACCCACGCGCTCCAGGAGAGCAACCGCGCGCTCGCGCGCCTGCGCCTTGGGTACGCCCGAAACACCCTGCGGTGCTTCCACGATGTTGTCCAGTGCTGTCAGGTGCGGGAACAGGTTGAAACGCTGGAAGACCATGCCGATGCCTCGGCGCTGGCGCGCGATCTCCTTCGGCTTCATCTCATGCAGCTTGTCCCCGCGCTGGGTGTAGCCAATGAGCTCGCCATCGACGGAGATTCGACCACCGTCGATGGTCTCTAGATGGTTGATGCACCGCAGGAACGTGCTCTTGCCTGATCCCGATGGTCCCAGCAGGCACAGCACCTGTCCGCGGGGCACTTCCAGCGAGATCGACTTCAACACCTCGTTGCTGCCGAACCACTTGCGCACGCTGCGCGCCTCGACCATGTTCTGCGACGGCTGCGTCATGACAGCGACCCCTTCTGCAGTTGCGCCACCTCACGTCGACTATTGGATCGACCGCGACCACGAGCGATGGCTGCCTTGAGTTGCTGGAAGGGGGTCAACGGCAGTTCGCGTGCAGTGCCACGGCCGAAGCGGCGCTCGAGGTAGTACTGCGGGATCGACAGGACCGTGGTCATGAACAAATACCAGGCACTGGCCACGATGAGCAGTTCGACCTGGCGCAGATTCTGCGCCGAGATCTGCGTTGCCGCCGTGTAAAGCTCGGCAACGGCCACCACCGCCAGCAACGAGGTGTTCTTCAGCATCGAGATGGTCTCGTTGCCCATCGGGGGAATGATCACCTTCATCGCCTGCGGCAGCACGATGCGACGCAACGTGTACCCGGGGCCCATGCCCAAGGAGTACGCCGCCTCGCGCTGGCCATGGTCAATCGACAGCAGGCCGGCCCGAACGATCTCCGCCGCATAAGCCGCCTCGTTCAATGACAGGGCGATCACCCCGCCGACCAGGGCGGGAATCAGGGTGTTGGTGTCAATGGCAAAGAACTGGATGTTGGTGAACGGAATCCCGGCAGCGATCTGCGAGTACAGCAGGCCAAGGTAGCCCCAGAACACGATCTGCACCAGAAGCGGGGTTCCCCGGAAGAACCAGATGTAGCCAAACGACACCGCACGCAAAACGGGGTTGGCGGACATGCGCATGACTGCCAGCACGATGGCCAAGATCGTGGCAATCACCATCGAGATCACGGTGATGAAGATCGTCAGTCCGACGCCCTTGATGATGCGGGGATCGAACAAGAACTCGGTGATCGAGGAATGGATGATGTTGGTGTTCGTCCACAACGAGTGAATCAGTGCAGCCAGGACCAGCAGGATTGCCACTGCGGCGATCCACCGACCCGGATGACGAAGAGGGACTGCTACGACATCATCGGAGTCGTCGAAATCGACTCGATCGGTCATGGCAGTCCCTTCCTCGTGCGGTGACTGAAGTCAGTGTCCCTTCAGCCGTCGTTGGCGCGTGCTTACTTGCCGTTGATCGTTGCCGAGGTCACCGCGTAGGCGCCCAGGTTGTACTTATCCAGCAGCTGCTTGTAGGTGCCGTTCTGGATGAGGTTCTGCAGCGCACCCTGCAACGCCTTGGTCAGATCGGCGTCCTTCTTCAGCACCCCGATGCCGGTGGGAACCGTGGAGACTCCGGACGGGTTCGCCGGATCGATCACCACATCGAAGTACTGGCCATTGCCCGCGGTCTGGGCGCTGTAGGCGGCAGTGGGCGCATCGAGCAGGTCGGCAGCAGCCTTGCCTGCGCGCACGGCGGTCTGTGCATCGCCGTCGGTGGGAAGCAGCATCAAGGTGATCGTCTGGCCATTGGGGCACTTGGCCGAGGCCGCCTTGATCAGATCGATCTGCGACACCGCGCTTTCCTCCGCGACGGTCTTTCCGCACAGGTCGGCCAGGGTCTTGATGTTCTGCGGATTGCCCTTCTTGACCAGCAGGTTGAACCCGCCGTTGAAGTAGTCGACGAAGTCCAGCACCTTCTCCCGGTCGGGGGTGTCATTCATGCTGGACATGATGATGTCGTGCTTGCCCGACTGCAGCGAGGCGATGATCGTGTCGAAGCCCTGCTTGTTGAAGGAGAAGGTCACGCCCAGCTGCTGCGCCAGTGCCTGCGACAGGTCATAGTCGAAGCCGGTGGTGGCGCCGCTGGCAGTGGTGAACTCCATCGGCGGGTATGGGATGTCGCTGGCGACGTTGACCACGCCCTTTGCCTTCCAGGCGGCCGGCAGCAAGGACGCCGCCGAACCTGCACCGGCAGATCCGGCCGCTGCCGGTGAGCCCGAGGCAGCCGGGGCTGATGCAGCAGCCGAGGCGGCAGGTGCCGAAGAGGGTGCAGATGAAGTGCTTGATGAGCCCGAGGAGCTCGATGAGCAGGCGGCCAGCAGCAGGCCTGCAGCAGCCACGGCGGCCAGTGCGGCGCCGGTACGACGATTAACCATGTATGTCTCCATTTATCGCGGGGCGTGCCCATGAATACCGAGCGGCTCTGAGCCTATGCGAGGTGCCTTTCCGATGGGTGTTGGATTGCGATTTCGTCCCGTATGTGGCTTTACCCCGGCTTAATGGCGCATTGACCCACCTCGTAACGCTGCCAGGAACACTGAGACCATGAGCGATCACGTCCGGCTGCTGCCGGCAGACCCGGCAACCCGACGCCTGCTGGACCTGCGGCGCCTGGAAGCTCACACTGCCCACTTCGGTCCGCTCCCGACAGTGCCCGGCCCCATGGAGGGTCGACCTGGCCCCCTGGCCGAGCAGGTGGGGATCGCCGGACTTCGCGGGCGAGGCGGCGGCTGGTTTCCCACCGCCCGAAAGCTGCATGCGGTGGTGGAAAGCGCCGGGGCCAAGGGCGCGATTGCTCGGGGCAACAAGCCGGTCGTGATCGCCAACGCCATGGAGGGTGAGCACCTGAGCAACAAGGACAAGGTCCTGATCACCCATGCCCCCCACCTGGTCCTGGACGGTATCCAGGCAGCCGCCACGACGATCGGGGCAACCAGCGCGTTCATCGCCGTTCACCGCGGCTCGCCGCTGGTATCGATCCTGGACCTGGCGATCGCCGAGCGCGCACGCATCGACAGTGTCAGGGTCGAAGTCATTACCCCGCCGGAACGGTATGTCGCCAGTGAGGAGACCGCACTGGCCCACTGGGCCACCGACGGCGTCGCCGTGCCGGTCTACGGAGCACGGCCGTTCCAGAAGGGCATGAACGGCCGACCGACCCTGGTCGACAACGCCGAGACACTGGCCCACCTGGCGCTGATCACGCGCCACGGCGGTGCGTGGTTTGCCTCCATCGGCGATCCGCAGGCTCCGGGAACCACGCTGGTGACCGTGGCCGGTGCCGTCACCCACACCGGGGTCATTGAGGTGGCAACCGGTACCCCGGTGGTCGACATCCTGGCGCGCTGCGGCGGCGCTGCGATCGGCGTGCGCGGATTCCTCACCGGCGGATACGGCGGAGCCTGGGCGCGCACCGATGACGTGCTGGCTGCACAGTGGACACCGGATTCCATGGCCGCCCACGGAGCAGTGATCGGCGCAGGCATCCTGTGGGCGCTGGAGCCCGACAGCTGCCCGCTGCGCGAGCTCGCCCGCATCGCGGCCTACATGGCCGGTGAGTCCGCCGGGCAGTGCGGACCATGCCGGTTTGGCTTACCGTCAGTGGCTGACGACCTGTCCCTGCTCGCCACCGCGCATGTGGGGCCCGAGGACACGCACCGACTGCACGAGCGGCTGGCCCTGATCGTCGGCCGCGGTGGCTGCAAGCATCCCGACGGCACTGCGCGACTCATCAGCACCGGGCTGCATGCATTCCAGGACGAGGTAGCCCATCATCTGAATGGGCGCTGCTCGGCCCGGACCACCGCACCGTCGATTCCGCTACCCACGGGTCGATCCATTCCCGTTGCCCGTGCGGGCAAGGACTTCAAGTAGGAGCCTGCATGAGCACCCATCGCGTGACCCGACTGCACATCGATCCCACGGTGTGCGACGGCAAGGGATTTTGCGCCGAGCTCCTGCCCGAGCTCATCGGACTGGACGAATGGGAGTTCCCGGTCATCTTGACCGGGGGGTTGTCCACGGATGTGCCCGCTGAGCTGCTGCCCGATGCCAAGCGGGCCGTCGCGGCATGCCCCGTGGGCGCGATTCGCCTGAGCAAGGCAACCAAGTAGCACGTTCGCTCGCCCAACCGTCAGTTCTGCGGGAAGTGTGGGGCCACGGCCAGCGATCTGCCGTGGAGGCCGTATTCGATCCGCGCATACAGCAACTGCGAAGCACCTGCTACTCCGACAGCGCGCGGTACCGGGCGATGATCTCGGTGCCTGTGCGGCCCGGTTCGTCCATCGCAGCGTCGTAGGTATCCCGCATTGCTTCATGCACCAACTGCGCATACAGGTCCGGGTAGGCATTGGTGGAACCGGCGTATGTCGCATCCAATGCTGCGCGCGCGACATCCACCGGATCGGCCTTGGCGATGTCGTAATCAGCGATGATGTCGGTGTTCGTGAATCCTGGATAGACGTTGGTGACGGTGAGACCCATTGGCGCCAGCGACTCGCGCAGTCCCAGACCCAGCATCATCGATGCAGCCTTGCTCGCGCTATACAGCGGACCACCACGGGACAGCGACATTGCCGCGGTGCTGTGCACCAGCATGATGCGACTCCCACCGGGCATGCCGACAGCAAGGCCTCGGATCAACCGCAGCGGACCGTGGACATGCACCTCGAACAGGTCACGGACGTGATCGTCGGGGAGGGTGAGCACATCGCCGTACCCCTCTCGACCGGCATTGGAGATCACCAGGTCGACCTCGGTGCAGGCCGCGACCACCGCATCGATGTCCTGGGGCTTCGTCAGGTCCAATCTCAACGGCACGACCACGTCGGGAGCCGATTCCACCAGCGGCTGCAGGGATGATGTCGATCGCGCACAGGCATACAGCCGCTGCACGCCTGAGGCAAGGAGTACCTGGCAAAACGCCCGACCGATGCCTCGATTGGCCCCGGTGACGACCGCGACGTTCGACGACTGCAGCACCGACACCCCTTGGTCACGGTTCCTTGACGCCGCCATCAGGCACCGCAGGAAACTCAGGTCTTGTTCCGCCTCGAATGGTAACTTGACTCAGTGTCCAAAAACTCCGCTTTGATCGACTCGGTCGAGTTGGCTCGTCGCGCACGCATCAGCGCGGTCACCATGTGCGCGACCGCCGGTGCCTCGCACATCGGCTCGGCACTGTCGGTCATCGACATCTTGGCCGTGCTCTACAGCGGGTCCGCCAATGTCGATGCCGGGCGTGCCAACGATCCCGATCGTGACTTCGTCCTGATCTCCAAGGGCCACTCCGCTGCCGGGGTGTACTCGATCCTGGGCAACGCCGGCTACTTCCCGATGCAGTGGCTGGATCAGTACTGCGCTGACGGTGCTCCACTGGGCGGGCACGTGACCGCGCACGGTGTTCCCGGGGTGGAGTTCTCCACCGGCGCCCTGGGTCACGCACTTCCGTTCGGCGTCGGCATTTCCTTGACCAGTGCGCGCGACGGCAACGACCGCCACGTCTTCGTGGTGCTGTCCGATGGCGAATGCCAGGAGGGCAGCAATTGGGAGGCGGCGATGCTGGCCGCCCACCATGGACTGGGCAATCTGACGGCGATCATCGATCGCAATCGACTGCAGATTCTGGACTCCACTGAGGGCATCAGTTCCCTGGAGCCATTCGCCGACAAGTGGGCGGCATTCGGCTGGGACGTCGTGGAAGTTGACGGCCACGATCACGATCAATTACGGGCACGGCTCAGTCAGCCACACGCGCAGCCAAGGGTCATCATCGCCAACACCATCAAGGGCAAGGGTGTTGACTTCATGGAGAACCAGGTTCCCTGGCACACCCTGTCTCCCGATGCGGCGCAGGCAGCGGCCGCCGTGGCGCAATTGGAGGCCGGCGCATGAGAGACGCATTCATGGCCGTGCTCACCGAGCAGGCACAGGCCGATCCCACCGTCAACCTGATCATCGCTGACATCGGGTTCAAGGTCGTCGATCCATTCGTTGCCGCGATGCCCGACCAGTTCCTCAATGTCGGCATCGCCGAGCAGACCATGATCGGGGTTGCCGCGGGCATGGCGATGCTGGGCAAGCGGCCATTCGCGTACTCACTCGGCAACTTCCCCACCATCCGTTGCCTGGAGCAGATTCGCAATGATCTGTGCTACCACAACCTGGATGTCACCGTCGTCAGCGTCGGCGCCGGACTGGCGTACGGATCACTGGGCTACACCCATCACACGGTGGAGGACATCGCGCTGATGCGCGCGCTGCCGAATATGCACGTGTACTCCCCTGCTGATGCCCAAGAGGTTCGCGGTCTCATGGAGCTCATGGCTAGCACGGCCGGCCCGAAGTACCTGCGCCTGGGCAAGAACCGAGAACCGGTGCTCCATGGGACGGTTCCGGACTTGCGTGCCGGTGAACCGGTCCTGCTGCGCGATGGCTCCGACATCACCCTGGCCGTTACCGGGCCGATCGCCTCGACCGTCCTGGAGGCAGCAGCATTGCTGGCAGCTCAGGGGATCAGCGCACGCGTGCTGAGCGTTCCGGTGGTCAAGCCGTTGAATGCGCAGGCGCTGGCTGACGCAGCATCGGGCACAACGTGCATGGTCACCGTCGAAGAGCACAACGCCATCGGCGGCTTCGGATCGGCGGTGCTGGAAGGGTTCAACCGGCTGGACATCGATATGCGAGTGAAGATCATGGGTCTGCCGGATCTGGCGACGTCAGCGATCGGCAGCCAGGAGTACCTGCGCGACCAGGCCGGGCTCTCCGCCGCCGATATCTGCACTCAGGCCCAGGCATCGCTTGCTCGCTGACGCACCGGGCCCACGGAAACAGTTCCGGCTGGATCAGCGCGGTCGGACGCAACCGTGTGCACTGCCTGAGCCATGGACGAAGTGCACCTGCACGCGAAGAAGTGATGCCCGAATGCTCACGTGGTGCAATCGACGAAGCCTTCGGGCATCGGCCACCGGTCAGCACGTGCGCGTCCACACTGCATCGTCAGGACGTGCGATGCAGCACCGGAGCTCAGGTCACCGAGCGGATCAGCTTCTTGTTGATGAACTCCTCGATTCCCAGCGTGCCCAGTTCACGACCGAAACCTGAGCGCTTGGTGCCACCGAACGGCAGGTCAGGAGCATCGAGTCCCACACCATTGATGAACACCATGCCGGTATCCAGCCGGTTGGCTACCCGCATTGCCTGCGCCTGATCGGTGGTGAACACGTATGAGCCCAAGCCGTATGGTGTGTCATTCGCGAGCCGGATGGCGTCATTCTCATCAGCGGCTCGATACACCTGCGCGACGGGGCCGAACAGTTCCTCGCGATAGACCGGATTGTCCGACGTGACCTCGGTGAGCACGCCCGCAGGGAAGAAGCAGCCCTGGCGTTCCCCGCCGGTCACCAGCTTCGCTCCTGCGGCAACAGCGCGATCCACTTGGCCTGCCAAGTTGGCCGCTGCCGCCGCAGAGGACAACGGGCTGGCTGCCGGTAGCGCCAGCATCTTTGCAGTGAACGCCTCCAGGAACGCGTCATAGAGCCCATCAATGATGATGAACCGTTTCGCGGCGTTGCATGCCTGACCGGTGTTATCGGTGCGAGCGAAGACTGCTGCGTCAACCGTTGCCTCAAGATCATCCGTGCTCAGCAGGATGAACGGGTCAGATCCGCCGAGCTCAAGCACGACCTTCTTCAGGTGTCGACCGGCGACCTCGGCCACTGCAGCACCGGCTCGCTCGGAGCCGGTCAGGGAGACTCCACGGATACTCGGTTCGGCAATGATGTCGGCAATCTGCTCATTGGTCGCATAGATGTTGGTGTACACCCCGTCAGGCACCCCGGCGTCGACGAAGATCTGGGCAATGGCTGCCGCCGATTCCGGACATTGGGGCGCATGCTTGAGGAGCACGGTATTGCCCAGGGCAAGATTCGGTCCGGCAAAGCGCGCCACCTGGTAGGCAGGGAAGTTCCACGGCATGATGCCAAGGATCGTTCCCACCGATGATGGTCGAATGCAGGCCGTTCCCTCACCGTCGGCCATGGCGATGGGCTGGTCCGCCAGGAGTCGCTCGGCGTTATCGGCGTAGTAGTCATAGATCGCCCCGCTGAATTCGACCTCGCCGACCGCATCCGCAAGTGGCTTGCCCATCTCGCGCACGATGATCGCGCCCAGTTCCTGCGCACGCTCGATGTGCAATTGCCCGATGCGGCGGACCACTGCCGCGCGCTCGGCAATGGACCCAGCCGCCCACGCTTCATGGGAGGCTGCGGCAGCATCTACCGCGGTTCGAATCTGGGAATCGGTCGCGGTTGGGTAGGTCTGCACCGTCTGGCCGGTGGCCGGGTCGACAACTGCGTACATGGGACTGCCTCTCATTCATTGCTGCTACTGGCTTCGTTCTCCGGGGCGATCAAGCGCTGAAACCACTCTACGACGGTGTCGATCACACCGTGCCATGTTTGACCCATCGGCGGCCCCGACGCAGACTTTCATCGAGGCCCCGCTGCCACACGTGGCGGTCGGTGGCAATGCGTTGCGCTCCTAGAACTGTGGCGGGCCATACCGGCACGGGTCCTACCGGGCTATGACTTGCGCGGTGAAGTCCTGCTGGCTTGGGTCTTACCTTCGGGGCGATCGATGGGCACGGTGATGCCCGGCCCGCGTACGGGAAAGTTGACGATCGCCCAATGCTCGAATGGTCAACGAGCATTGCCTTTCACGAACAAACTGCTGGTGGGTCGCCCGGGGCTCGAACCCGGAACCTACGGATTAAAAGTCCGCAGCTCTAACCATTGAGCTAGCGACCCGGGACTGGTGGTTTCTTGGACCGATATTTGGTCGGAAATTCCCGGCGTCCTTATGCAAAGGCTATCTATGACCGCTGCGCGTGAGTGAAGTGCCTTCCCCGACAGATCACGACCGAGAATCACCCGCGTGAAAACGATGGATGACCCGATGCTGCTGAAAGTGGGCAGGCGTGTGCCGACCTGATGCTGATGAATGAGTAGGTGCGGAGCCGACTGCGCCGCTCAGTCGGGCGGCTGCTTGGAATGCTCCGCATCAACTGGAAGGTAGGAACTCTTGTTTTCCTGGTTCCTTGGCAGAGGAATCTAGGGACTCCGCAAGCAGCGCTTGCGGCACCTGCGCTGCTGCTTCAAGCACATTGACTTCAGAATCTGAGGTCAAGACTCTCGATAGCAGGGCCCACATCGCTAACGCTGCCAACACGACAACACCAATAGAGACTGAAGGAATCTCGCGCAATTCAGCCGCCTGAGCATTCGGCCAACGCCGGCCAAGGTGTTTCTGCCCTGACCCATGCACCCAGCGGCCAGATCCTCGCGCAGGGTGCATCCGATGGTTTCGCCGATTCTATCTAGCGGTTGCATCCGCTGCAGCATGCTTTTTGTGTTCCTCGGCTTACTAGCCAGCTTCCTGCTGCCAGCGAATGCGGCGCACAATAGAGCCGAAGGCTACGAGCCGCCACGTGAATCGGTTCCTGCTGCTGGATAGACGTTCGGCTACTGCCCGTAGTGATAGCGGCACGAGGCGATTCGTATTTCGTTCTCGGCCAGTTTGTAGACGATGCGGTGTTCATCGGTGATTCGGCGTGACCAGTAGCCTGCGAAGTCATACTTCAACGGTTCCGGTTTGCCGATTCCTTGGTTGCCGCTACGCACGATGTCTTGAATCAGCAGATTGATGCGTCTGAGAACTTGTCGATCCTGGGATTGCCACCACACGTAGTCTTCCCATGCATTGGTGTCCCACACAAGATGCATCAGTCAGTTGCCAGCAACTGATGCTCGACCCCCGCGCCCGCTTCCAACCGTTCCATCGCGTCAAACAATCGACGCGCATTTGCAGGCGACCGCATGAGATATGCCGTCTCCCGAAGTGATTCAAAATCCGCAAGCGACACGATGACGACTGGATCATGACCTGCACGGGTTATGACGACCTCCTCACGATCGTCCACCACCGAGTCCAGCACTTCGGCATAGCGCGCCCTGGACTCCGTATAGCTCATGGTTTTCATAGCCATCCCTACTGTACGGTTTTCTGTACAGTAGCACAGGCCGGTGAGTGTCTCCCACTCCGCGGTGTGGGTTCAGGTTCTTCTCGCGTAGGCGATTTCGTCGAAATCACGAATTTTCGCGAGACACAGGGCTACCAAAGGGATAGACCGACCGAACCTGGATACGCATGATGCGATCGATATCCCGCTAGGAATGAGTATGAGTCGGTGGCGATCTCATTGAATGATGGCCGTATGCCAACCAATACAACGAGATCCGGAAACTCTTTCCGCAGTCTGTGAGCGCGCTTCGGGAGTCCCCGCCTGGATTACCGAACCGATCGCTTTTGGCGGCGACTCACCCACCATGGTGACTCCTCATACGGTTGGGACCGTGGGCCCGCTTGTCCAGCGCTCTCATCCATGTGAATCACGCCTCACCGCGCAAACGTGATGGATCAGCGTTATCGGCGGGGCGCGGTGGCTCCTGCGCCGGCCCGAGGGGAATTTCGGATCA
>Ga0164296_1004379_pt1 | contig 12854 bp, 18 predicted proteins | sample GEODES057metaG_FD_113533 | JGI IMG/M metagenome (GOLD analysis project Ga0164296, IMG submission 113533) | Dystrophic lake water microbial communities from Trout Bog Lake, Wisconsin, USA - GEODES057 metaG | ecosystem: Environmental > Aquatic > Freshwater > Lake | place: USA: Trout Bog Lake...
GGCATCATACTCCATAGAGGGTCTGCGTATCATGTATGAAATCGACAAAAAAGACAGCAAGCCTACGCCCCGCAGCAAATATCCGTTCAAAAGCATGGAAGTCGGAGATTCGTTTTTCGTCCCGAATGGCGTGTATTCACCGCGCCGTCCTGGTGTTTATATCAACGCATACACACTCGGTTCGCAGACGATCCCAAATTCCAAGTGGTGCGCCAGAACGCTGACGGAAAATGGCGTCAAGGGCCTCCGCATCTGGCGGGTGAAGTGACGAAGCCTCTGCCGCCAGGGAAGAAGGTCAAGTTCAACTACCCTCTCCCAGTTCCGCTACCTGCTGCGGGACAAGAGTGGCAAGCTGCAAGCGGCATGGTCCGCGTAATCTATAAAACTGACGACAAGTTCATCTACTGGAAGCGACCAAATGCCCAGGCATCTTGGATCACAAGGAAGGTGATCTTCAATCAGTGGATCAGGGAAGAACATGCAAAGGAAATAACACAATGAAAAAGACCAGAAAAATCATCCAAATTGCAGCAGTTCCAGAAACTCAATATTCTAATTCCTATACGGTTGCTGTTTGTGACGACGGAACCGTCTGGGGCATGCGAATGGATGGGACTGGCGAATGGTTTTTATATCCGCCAGTCCCACAAGAGGAGATCGAACATGAATCCTGAAGACATCCTCAAGCAGGCATCCGACATCGCTCAGGGGAAGCGCAGTCAGCACGGAGCGGAAAATAGCTTCGCCATGATCGCTCGCCTCTGGTCGGCATACCTGCAGGAAGCGGCTTCAATGCCAGTCTCCATCACTGAAGTCGATGTTGCGCAGTTGATGGTCCTACTGAAGGTCGCCCGATCCGTATGCGGTGGGCACAACCTCGACAACTACACTGACCAAGCCGGTTACTCGGCGTGGGCTGGCCATCTGGAAGCTATGGCAGAGGTTGAACGAAAGCGCGACATCGCCCTTCACGAGGCTATGAAGACGCAAATGGTGGCCGCGTTTGAATTTGGCTTGGGGAAACCTACCGAACCGCGTTCGACGTCCACGCCCATCGAAGTCTACCACGCTCCACCAATCTTCACCCGCTGGGATTAAATTGACGCCGACGTCATGACCGTGCTTGTTTTGGCGTCGGCTTCAAAATCTATGAAAGATGAAAAGATGATCATTCTGGGCATCGATCCCGGTAAATCCGGCGCATTGGCTTTTTACTCCCCTGAGCAGGACATCGTATATCCATTCGACATGCCGGTGGTTGACGGCGAAGTCAACGCAGCCGAGGTGGCGCGCATCATCCGGGAATTTAAGCCCAAGTTCGCAATCATCGAACGTGTGCATGCCATGCCGAAAAATGGCGCTGTTTCGATGTTTAACTTCGGGTTCGCATACGGGTCAGTGCGTGGCGTTGTGTCAGGCATGAATATTCCCACGCACCTCGTCACGCCAACGACGTGGAAGCGACACTATAAGCTGTCTTCCGACAAGGAAGGTTCAAGGTGGATGGCAATCAATCTATGGCCGGCGAACACTATGTTCGGTCGAAAGAAAGATGACGGGCGTGCTGAGGCAGCATTGATTGCGAAGTATGGCGCTTTGACTGTCAGATAACTTGGTTCCTACATAATCTATACTTAAAAAGAGGAAAGAATGTTTGAACCTGACTTTGCCGGCCCATTAGATTGGGCTGCGATGTATCACAGCTACGGTTTGCAGGCTGTGCCGGCTATGCACCCGTCATCTGGTGGGCAGTGGAAGCGCCCGACGATCAAGTGGCGTGAGCATGAGAACGCCCTGGTTGATAACGACCAGATCGCACAGTGGTTTCGACGCGCGCAGCATAGTCAGATGGGCATCATCACTGGCGCATGCTCCGGCATCTTCGTAGTCGATCTGGATACCCACAAAGGCCCGTCAGCTATGGCGTGGTGGCAAGGTGTGCTTGCTGTCGAGAACAGTGGCCTTGACCTGGAAACAGCCATCGTCACCACCGGCGGCGGCGGGAAGCAATACTATTTCAGGACGCCAGAGTTCTGGATGCCACCCACCAATAAGACCGCCATAGGCGTCGATATACGCGGCCAGGGCGGGTTTGTGATGGCACCGCCATCCATGCACGAGAGCGGGCGTGAATACGCCTGGGACGCCGGCTGTGCGCCTTGGGAAATAGATATCCTCGAAGCACCGCAGTGGCTGTGTGATGCCATCGACAAGCTGGTTGGTGGCATCAGTCAAGAAAGGTCGGCCATTCTTGATCGTCATCATCAAACAGCAGCGTCCGCCGGCCCGCACAATGGCGTTGTGGCCGATGGGCTGGGTCAGGTGATAGATGGTCGGGAAGAATTAGCTACGACGATGGTGTGGGCGGCGGTGCTCGACTGGTGGCGGGAATGCCCCATTAAACCTTCACCGAATGAGTCTGTTGAAAAGTGCCGTGAAGTTTATGCGGTTTACGAGCGCAAGTGTAAGCCGAGAAAATATGAGCCGAACACGCCGCGATCCTTACTGCTTGAACGCGAAGGTCGTGGATACACGATGTTTGAAGACAAGTGGCGTCGGGCTATGGCGCAATGGGATGGCAAGGTGTCTGACGCAGCAGCACACTTGCCTGCGCACCATCATGTTGAGCCTGCACGCCTGACGCATGAAATTAAGCGCGAAGTCTCGCCGCAAACATATGTTGCAGACGAGTTTGGTGAAATCATTGATGACGAATTTGGTGGTGGCAGCAGCGCCAGTGCAAAAGCTGCGGCAGGGGGAAGTATCGACACAGACCTTCGGTCTACGTTGTCGATTGAAGCTTGGGCTGTGCGTGATATCCCGGAGCCGGATCGCATCCTGGGCGATTTTCTCACCACCACGGTGCGTGCGTTCCTGGTCGGGAGAACCGGCTTGGGGAAGACACTGCTAGGTATCGCCATCGCGGCTGCTGCTGCATCTGGGTCTGATTTCTTGACGTGGAAGGCGTATCGGCCTGTCAACGTTTTATATATTGACGGCGAAATGCCGGCTGAATTGATCAAGCCACGCGCCATTGATGCTATGCGTCGCCTGGGTGACGTCAAAATACCACCGGGCAATCTGATGATTTTCGGTCGTGACATCGAGGATGAAGCGCGCCGGGTGTGCCCAGATTTACCACCCTTCGCTCCGCTGAATACAGACGGAGGTCGGGCATTCCTGATGTCTCTCATCGACGCCGTCGGCGGGGTGGATTTGGTGGTGTTCGATAACGTCATGTCGCTGCTGGAAGGCGACCAGAAGGATGAACTGGCGTGGTCTGCTGTCCTCGACCTCGTCACGTATCTGACGACACAGAGGATCGGTCAGCTGTGGTTAGACCACACCGGGCACAATAATGACCGGCAATACGGTTCTAGCACGAAAGCTTGGCGGTTCGATGCAGTCGGGGTGATGGCACCGCTGAAGGATGAAGACCAGGGTGATGAGGACGTCCCAGGCGGCGCGACCGGATTCAGCCTGTCATTTGACCATCCGGGAAAGGCGAGGCGCAGGACGCCAGATAACTGGCCGCAGTTCCAGGCACAGATTGTCCGACTGGTCGATGACCGCTGGGTGTGGGAACCGGCGAATGCATCCGCACCGGGTAAACAGGACGGCGGTTTGAAGGCTAGCGCGAGGGCATTCTATGATGCGCTACTCGACGCTGTTGTCCGTTCTGGCACCCCAGGTCGGACAACAAAGGCGATTTGGCTTGCCGAATGTCAGCGGAAGGGGCTGGTCGATACGTTCAGTCATGACGACGACGCGAAAGAACGAAACAAGAAAACTGGTCCCTTTAGGGCACGTCTGAGCGAGTTGGTGATGGCAAAATACATCGGCGTAGATGGGGAGACTGTTAACTCACTGAAATGAAATAGCACCAGCGCATTCTGGTGCTAATAGCACCGGGAATAGCACCAGCTATTTTGAATAAAATCAACAACTTACAAATTAGCACCAGATAGCACCAGCGTAGCACCAGTCAAAAACCACGTTAGCACCATAGCACCAGCGCATATATATATGCGCGTCCTGGTGCTACTGGTGCATGGGTCGGTTCTACAGCATAAAAACAGGAGAAAGAAACCTATGGCGACGAAACCGAAATACGAAAAGAAGCAGGCACCGATACCGGCATCCATGGCACCGTGGTTGCAAACGCCTGACTTATATCTAGCTGGACGAGCAGCTACCGACGGCACTGATGAACTGGCTGTCCAGATGGAAGCCAAGTGGGGTGTTGGTCGGCTGCGTCTCTTGGTGTCTGACGAATGGCGAGAGAAGTTCGACCGGCAACGTCGGATGTATAACGAGGCTATCGACCGTGGCAGTTTGGATGACGTGCGGCATGAAGCAAAACGTATGGCTGCTGCATGGCGTAAACTCGACGCTGAAGCGACGGCAGCCGGCAAGTCACCCCTCGCCCCAGAGCAGTGGGAAATTATGAACGAAGACGGGCTTGAGGTGATTATTATCGCTCGCGACGAATTGGACGCTATCAACGTGGCACGCAACAACCGCGCATGCACCGTCTACAGCCTCGCTGAAGTTGGTCGCATCCTCGCCGCCTACCCAGAGATCGCAAAAATCAAACACACCTTCCCTGGCGCGACGGTGACCGCCGCGAGGCGCAAGGCAGACCCAGTCAGTCTGTCCGGGAACGAAAATTATGAAGACGATCTTCCCTTCTAAAATATTTTTCGATTTTATGCGTTTTATGTGTTGCATTCCTCATCGAATTACCGGTAGATATTCTTCATCGAAACCGGAGATAGAACATGAAGATCAACGCTAAAATCACCCGCAACGGAATCGAGTATGATGCCGTCGTTTTCTTCTCTGCTTATCGGGACACATATGGCGACGTGGCCGTTTCCTTCGACGGCGCTGAGTTCGAGGAAGAACCAGAGGATGGCGAAGCTGAAATGACGGATGACGAAGAAGTGACCTTGTTTTTTTGGTTGCACAACAAGGGCTACCAGGACGCTGTCGAAATCGCTTACACCAACTTGATTGATTGGACATAATTGCAATGATTAACGTAGCAAAAGCCTTGTTCGTCCAGGCTCAACGCCACAATTGGACCATCACCGTCATGTATGACGATGAGGCCGGATACACCGGCAAGAGCGCAAAAGATGCTTGGCGCGCCGTTGACGACGTCAGCGACGACCTTTTCGTCCACTTCCACGATGTTGATGGCAGGGACATCGGGTGGGTGCAGGTCGCATCTGGCCTGGATCCTGACGAAACCATCATCGACGGGTCTGCTGTTGGTCCGGTCGCCGATCTGGTCGATGCCATCATCGACGCTGTTGTTTGAATAGGAGGGTAGAAAAATGTCCGATAAAAACTTCGCACGAGACTGGGAACCTGACATTGATCAGAACAAGACACTTAAGGCGATCATTCAAGAAAATATCGTCCAGGCTTTCGACTCTCAATTCGAAGAAAGCGATGGAGCCATCATCAGCCTCACGCCGGCAGGGATAAGAATCACAGTTTTTGAACAAAAAACGTATTTTATTCCCTGGAAGTATGGTGAAATGTGGCTGCGACCGACCATTATGATTTCAGGGAGCCATCCATTCGAGGGGTTGAAATCTTCAATTTCGAAAATTCGAATTGCTATGGAGGATTTATTCAACAAAGAAATTGCTGAAGCTAAAGAAAATGGCGAATATGACGACGAAGACGGGGATGAATGACATGAACGCCAACGACATTCGCAGCCAATACATGAGGCTTCCGACGGAGGAACTCATGGCGATTGCTATCGATTCCGCCGCCGACCTTCGCGAGCTTAACAGCACGCAGCGTGAGGAAATGGTCGCCCTCTCCGTTATGGTCGATATTGCGCTTCTAGTGCTTTCTGATCGTCTTCCAATGTCCACCTTCGCCAGCGTGTGCGAAGACTGCGACATCAACCTCGAAAGCCACTGACATGCACATCACATCGGAATGGTCGGTCGCAGCCACGCGGCATTTTGGCGACGGCATCTGGCACTGGCATCCCGACGCAGATCAGGTGGTGATCTGGTCGATGCACGAAGAGGGTGCGATTGTCGTCACAACGCGGCGGAACGAGGAGACGAAAAATTTTGAATTACTTGTCAAAAAATCATCCAAAATCCATAGGGTGAAGTTGACAGGAAAATCTAAGGAGAATATAAGCAAATTCAGTTAGACACTTTCTGGAGACTTCACATGTCCTTCGTCCCCTCCGTTCAACAAGCCGCTTTCCTTAACTGGGTTTCCACCGGCTCTGGTTCGTGCGTTCTCGAAGCTGTTGCCGGCGCGGGCAAGACCACCACCCTGATCGAAGCCATCGCCCGCACGGGCGGTGGTGTCGCCATCCTGGCTTACAACAAGAAAATCGCCACCGAGATTGGCGACAAGCTGAAGGCGCGCGGCATCGACTGGAAGACGGCTGAGGCAAGCACCGTCCACGCCTTCGGCATGCGGACATACCGCAAGGCGTATCCCCGCGTGAAGGTTGACACGTTCAAGGTCACCGACATCATCGCCCTCATGCTGCGCGAACAGTCGGCAACATTCGGCCACCTGTCGGGCTTCGCCGCAGACGTGGCAAAGGCTGTCGGTCTCGCAAAGCAGCGCGCCCTTGGCGTGATGGGCAAAATCGACGACGTCAAGGCGTGGTTCGACATCATCGAACACTTCGACCTTTTCGACGACGAGGAAGCCCAAGATGTGATCTTGGAATTGATCGCCTTCGCCCAGGCGGTGTTGCTGAAGTCGAATGCAAACACCGACATCATCGACTTCGATGACATGATTTACATGCCGCTGATCAAGCGCATGCGCTTCTGGGGTCACAAGTGGGTGTTTGTCGATGAGGCGCAGGACACTAACCCGGCACGCCGTGCCATGATCCGCGCCATGCTCGCCCCCGGTGGCCGTGTGGTAGCCGTTGGCGACCGCCACCAAGCCATTTACGGGTTCACTGGCGCAGATGCCGACAGCCTTGACCTTATCGCCGCAGACTTCAACGCGATCCGCATGCCGCTGACCACCACTTACCGTTGCCCGCAGAACGTAGTTGCATTTGCCCAACAATGGGTGAATCACATCGAATGCGGCGAAGGAGCGCCGGTCGGCAGCGTGAGCAACATATTACTGGAAAAACTGATGGAATGCCGCGACACCTTCAACGGATCGTCTGCTATCCTGTGCCGGAACACGAAGCCGCTTGTCGCCCTCGCCTTCCAGATTATCCGCGCGAACATCGCTTGCCGCGTCGAGGGGCGTGACATCGGCATCGGCTTGATCAAGCTTGCGACGAAGTGGAAGAAAGTGAAGACCCTGCACGGGCTAGAAGTGGCGCTGGAAAAGTGGGAACAGTCTAACGTCACGCGCGCCCTTGCGAAGCGTCAGGAAGCCAAGGCGCAGGAAGTCATGGACAAGGTCGCCACACTGCAAGTGATCATCGAACAGTGCCGTTCTAAAGACCAGCACGGGGTGTCTGACGTGGTCGCGGCGATCAACGCGCTGTTTTCCGACAACGTCGAAAATATGCTGACCCTTTCCACAATCCACAAATCGAAAGGCCGTGAATGGAATACGGTTTACTGGCTCGACCGCGCGAACACTTTGCCGAGTCCGTATGCTCGTCAGCAGTGGCAGTTTGAGCAGGAAGACAATCTTTGTTACGTGGCAGCCACCCGCGCAAAATCTAACCTAGTGGAAGTCCTGTTTCCGACTTCTGAAATGCAGAAAAAAATATTTGGAATAGGGGGTTGATTAACCCCAACTTTCTTCTATAAGTCTGATCGTCAATTCGACATCGTTTACATGATAGGAATTACACAATGTCCAACACCGCTCCTCTTGTCCTCGCCTACCTGCAAGCTAAAGCCGCCGAAGAAGCCGCCAAGCAGGCTGTCGCCGCCGCGCGCAAGGCTATCCTCGAAACCGGCATGGATGTCATCATGGGCGAAACCGCCGACATCTGCGTCACTATCAGCGAGCGCAAGGCGATTGATGCTGACGCCGTCAAGGCGATCCTCGGCCACGCTACGCCATATAAGGTCGCATGCGTCGAAACACTCCGCGTGAAGGCCAAGTGCCCCCAGAACGGGGGCTAAGGAAGGGGGAGGCGTCTTCCTTTTCACAACATCATCGCTAAGGAAAGGATATGACGTGACAGTCAACACCATCGCCACAGCCCTTTGGATCGCCGCCTGGGCCTGTCTGCTGTGGCCGCTGGTTGCCAACTACCGGGCTATCCCATATGCCGCTGTAGCGGCTTCCCTGGCCCTACTGTGGCCATCAAACGGAGAAACAGCACTATGGCTATTGAAGATGTTGTCGCGCAGCTAAAAAACAGCATCGATCCGTCGGTGATGAACAAATCCTTGCATGAAGAAAGCTTGAAACATTATGAACAGATTTTAGATCTGTTTATTCAAAATAATATCATGCATGATGCGCCGCTTGGTGTGCAAATTTATGTTCTGACAGCCATCCTGGCGAAACAAGTTTCCCAGGCCAATAATATAACAGATGCTATCACTGTAGTTGGTCTTGAATTAGTCCGAATGTCGATGTCCTTTGCAAGACATGATAAAAAATCGGAAAGCGAAGAAGATGAGTAGCTTCGAACAGTGGTGCGAGAGTTCGATCAAATTGGCCAGCGAAATTCATGAAATCCTTAACAAGGAGAAATTTTATGAACGTAATCAGCTAGGTGGCGTCGTTTTCGGGCTGGCTACGCTGACAGCCGTGCTTGCCAGCGAAAGCGATATCCCGACTAAAACGCTGAATGCAGCTCAAATCATCATGCGGCACACGCTTCATGACTTACTCGAACAGGAGAAGAAGAATGTCTGAAATCGGCCACAACATTTCCACCGAACGCCTACGTAGCATCATCGAACGCATCGAACGACTGGAGGAGGAACGGAAGTCCCTCGCATCCGATATCAAGGATATCTATTCCGAGGCTTCAAGCGCCGGCTTCGACAAGAGGGTGCTTCGCCGGCTGATCGCCGACCGCAAGCGCGAGCAGGCTGACGTTGAGGAGGAGCAGACCCTACTGGACCTCTACCGCCGCAACCTGGGGATGTAACAAACATGCCGAACAAAAATTACCACGAAACTGCCATCAGGCGATCTGGTGATAGCTTCCTGGCCGCAGCAAGCCGCCTGAAGCCAAAACCTGAACTGACCTTCGACCAGATCAAGCAGGGCTGGAAGGATTACCAAAGGAAGATGGAGGCCCAGAAGGCTAAAAAGATAGGGTAGTGGAAAATACACTGCCGGTAGGCTATATTAAAATCCTCAGCCGTGGAGAGGGAAAATACCACGGGTAGCTATAGGCGCGACCGGGTGGCGACCGGGACCGGACGAGAGACGGGCGAACGTCCCTAAATAAGCCCGACCGAATTTCATTTAAGGGACGCAGATATGGCCGGCAAGAACAGTAAACCAAAGAGTGCGCCGGCTGTCGTGCTGCGAACCGAGGACGTGTCTGCCGAACAGCCGAAGAAGAAGGATGGACGGGCGAATAATGGCGGCGTTTCAACATATGATCCGGCTGTTGCTGAATTAATTTGTTCTGAAATTGCTGTTGGAAAATCACTGTATAAGATTGCTTTAGAACATGAATGTGTTCCGAGTTTGCAGACAATTTATCATTGGTTGCGGGTTTTTCCTGAGTTCGCTCAGATGTATACGCGCGCTCGTGAAGACCAACAAAACTACTACGTAGACCAAATGATATTAATTTCTGACGATCCAAGTATTCCATCAGACCAAAAGCGTCTGATGGTAGACACGCGCAAATGGTTGGCAAGTAAACTGAACCGTAATACTTACGGCGACGTGAACAAGACTGAGGTGAGCGGTCCAAACGGTGCGCCAATACAGACACAACAGGTGGCGACTATTGACGCTAGGGCGCTTGATCCAGATGCGCGTGATGCGTTGAAGCAGGCTTTGCTGGCTGCTAAAGAACAAAACAAGTAAACAAACAGTATAGGACAAAGAAGATGAAAATTTCCGAACTAATGCTGCACACCCGAGCATCTAATTGCTTAATTCGTGTAATGGGGTTGCAGACAACTGAGGAACTGGAAAAGTATTCACCCGCAGAATTACTTAATTCATATGGGATGGGCAAAGTAACTCTTGCTTCCTTGATAAAGGCTCTCGACAGAGTGGGAGTAAAGCTTCGACAAGACTCGCCTGCTGTTCTTGCGCGGTCTTCTCTAGAAGCGGAAAATTGGGAAAGAAGCTTACAGCGTGCGTATGCTATTCTAGAAAAATATAAAGAGGGATATACTCATGCCGAAGTAGCTGAAATGTATAATTTGACGCCATCATCTATTCAGCAAATATGTCAAAAGGCTTTTAGGCACCAATTAAGCAAGGATGGCATTGATCCTCATAGCGAAAAAAGCGCAGAAATATGGAGGAGCATATTAAAACAATCATATAACGCGCGAAAAGCCAGAAAAACATAATGCTAATCAAGTATGGCGACAGTAATGTCGATGTAGACGAGGCATTACTTGAAATAGAGCGGTGTGAATTAGAAGCATCGCTCTACGATTTTACTGTCGCCGCTTGGCCGAATATTGACAGCGCAGAGTTCGCTATGGGCGGATATGCTTTGCAAGCGGTGTGCGAGCATCTGGAAGCGTGCGCAGATGGATACATCCCCAACCTGCTGATCAACATTCCACCGCGCTTCAGCAAGTCAACGGTGTGCGGTGTGATGTTCCCGGCGTGGGTGTGGGCGCAGAACGCCAGGACGCCGTTGGCCGGCCCTGGCGCACAGTTCCTGCACGCCGGCTACGCGATGGCCCTGTCGCTGCAAGATAGCGTCAAGTGCCGCACGTTGATCCAATCAGACTGGTATCAGAAGCGATGGGGACACCGATTCAAGCTGACCGGCGACACAAACACTAAGCAGCGTTTTCAAAATGATCAGAATGGCATCCGCAACACGGTATCTGTCGGCGGTGCTACGACCGGTCTTGGCGGCAATTACCTGATCGGCGACGACCTGAACAACAGCGCCGAGGCAAACAGCGAAGCCGTCATCAAGTCAACCATCGAATGGTGGGACATGGCTTGGTATAACCGCCTGAACAATTCCAAGCCCGGCTACGGTTGCCGCATCGTCATCGCACAGCGACTGTCAGAGCAAGACATCAGTGGTCATGTGCTTGAGAGGGGCGTGGGCGACTGGCAGCACCTTTGCCTACCGATGCGCTATGAACCAGACCGGTCATTTTATACCACCCTGGTGCCCGCCTGGGCGACAGATGACGGTATGCCGATACAGTGGAAAGACCCACGCACGACGCCGGGCGAACTACTGTGGCCGGAGCGGTTCGATGAACAGCAGGTTGTTCTGCTCGAAAAGACGCTAGGTCCGTGGGCGACCGCAGGGCAGCTACAGCAGCGTCCTGAACCTGCGGGTGGCGGCGTGATCAAGCGAGAGTGGTGGAACCTCTGGCCCGACGAGGCTTTCCCGCCGTTCGACTTCATCATCGCCAGCCTGGACACCGCATACACCACTAAACAAGAAAACGATTTCAGTGCATTGACTGTCTGGGGCGTTTGGTATGGATCCACCGACACCCGAGCCACCCGAACGGTCAACCGGTATGGCGCAAATGCCGAGGCATTGCCAGACACCGGCACCATCGACGGTCTGCCGAAGGTCATGCTGATGACGGCTTGGCAGGAACGACTGGAGTTGCATGACCTTGTGGAGAAGGTAGCCAAGACATGCCGTGCGCTGAAGGTTGACAAACTACTGATTGAGAACAAGGCGTCTGGCATCAGCGTGTCGCAGGAAATGCGCCGCATGTATGGCCACGAAGATTTCGCCGTGCAGTTGGTCGATCCGAAAGCGCAGGACAAGCTAGCGCGCCTATACAGTGTGCAGGCGTTGTTCTCTGAAGGCATGGTATACGCGCCTGATCGCGCCTGGGCGGATATGGTTATTACACAGGTCGGTCAGTTCCCTAAAGGGCGACATGACGATCTTTGTCTGGTAGGCGATACATTAATCACTATGTTTGATGGAACCACTAAGCGCATAGACGCAATAGTTGCTGGAGATATGGTGGCAACGCCAGCAGGTCCATGCATAGTATCTGCTGCATCCATGACCGGCGTACGCGAAGTATGGCAAGTTGACTACACTGGAGGATGTTTAGTAGGGACCGCAAATCATCCCATACGGGTTGGATGTGAATGGAAAGAACTTACGTCACTGTGTCCATTTGATGTATTACAGACACAATGTCAATCTAAAGGATTAATCCAATGCCATTCCGCCCGAAACCAGGAGTTGTTGTCGAAACCACAGAATTTAATGGATACACATATCGGCGGTATCCTAACTCGCCAAATCCAGCGCACAAAAGATATTTTGGTAGGGCGGGTCATAGACTTCATCGTGATGTGTGGATTTACTTTAACAACAAAATTCCACCCGGATATCAAATCCATCACATTGATGGTGACACCGGGAACAACGACATTGCAAATCTTGAATGCATCCCTTTTAAAAAACATCGTGAAAAACATGCTGAAGAATACATTTCGAGGGGTAAATCAGAAAAACAAATATCTCATCTTGCCGTCATTCGTGAAAAAGCCAAAGAATGGCATCGTAGCGATGAAGGACGTGCTTGGCACAGACAACATGTATTCACATCAATGCGAGCGGAAGATAAGCCCAAGCCCTACAGCAAAAGCCATTATACAGGCAATTGTGAATGGTGCGGTTCGCCGTTTGAGGCAAAAAGCCCTAAAAAAACAACCTGTTCAATTAGATGCGTTGAACGAAAATCAAAATTTGTGTGTGGTAA
>Ga0164296_1004380_pt1 | contig 12853 bp, 8 predicted proteins | sample GEODES057metaG_FD_113533 | JGI IMG/M metagenome (GOLD analysis project Ga0164296, IMG submission 113533) | Dystrophic lake water microbial communities from Trout Bog Lake, Wisconsin, USA - GEODES057 metaG | ecosystem: Environmental > Aquatic > Freshwater > Lake | place: USA: Trout Bog Lake...
CAATGATATTGCAGAAAATGAAAAAAACTGCTGAGGACTTTTTAGGTACTGAAGTTACTGAAGCGGTTATTACTGTGCCAGCCTATTTTAACGATGCACAACGCCAGGCAACCAAAGAAGCCGGTGAGATTGCTGGTTTAACCGTTAAGCGTATCATTAACGAACCTACTGCTGCTGCACTGGCTTATGGCCTTGATAAGGCACACAAGGATATGAAGATCGTAGTATTCGACTGCGGTGGTGGTACTCACGACGTTTCGGTACTGGAACTTGGTGATGGTGTGTTTGAAGTAAAATCAACTGATGGTGATACTCACCTTGGTGGTGACGACTTTGACCACGTGATCATCGACTGGCTGGCCGACGAATTTAAAAGCGACGAAGGCATCGACCTGCGCAAGGACCCTATGGCCCTGCAACGTTTGAAAGATGCAGCTGAAAAAGCTAAAATTGAGCTATCAAGCAGTCCGCAAACCGAGATCAACCTGCCTTATGTAACTGCGGTTGACGGCATGCCAAAGCACCTGGTTAAAACATTGACCCGTGCTAAATTTGAGCAACTGGCCGACAGCCTGATCAAACGTACCATTGAGCCTTGTAAATCGGCTTTGAAAGCGGCTGGTTTAGGTATCTCTGATATCGATGAGATCATCCTGGTAGGTGGTTCAACCCGTATCCCTGCAATACAGGAAGCTGTTGAGAAATTCTTTGGCAAAGCACCTTCAAAAGGTGTTAACCCAGATGAAGTGGTTGCTATTGGTGCAGCTATCCAGGGTGGTGTATTGTCAGGCGATGTAAAAGATGTATTGCTGCTGGATGTTACCCCGCTTTCTTTAGGTATCGAAACCATGGGTGGTGTAATGACCAAACTGATAGAAGCCAATACTACAATTCCGACCAAGAAATCGGAGACCTTCTCTACTGCATCTGATAGTCAGCCTTCGGTTGAGATCCATATCCTGCAGGGCGAACGTCCGATGGCGGCGCAAAACCGTACTTTGGGTCGTTTCCACCTGGATGGAATTCCACCAGCTCCCCGCGGAGTGCCACAGATCGAAGTATCGTTTGATATTGATGCCAATGGTATCCTGCACGTAGCTGCTAAAGATAAAGCAACCGGTAAAGAACAGAAGATCCGTATTGAGGCTTCTTCAGGTCTGACCGATGCCGAGATCAAGAAAATGAAGGATGAAGCGGAAGCAAACGCAGAAGCAGATAAAAAGGCGAAAGAGGAAGTTGAAAAACTGAACGGTGCAGACGCGCTGATTTTCACTACCGAAAAGCAATTGAAAGAATATGGCGATAAGATCCCGGCCGATAAAAAAGCTCCGATAGAAGAAGGTTTGAAAAAACTGAAAGAAGCCTATTCAGCTAAGGACCTGGCTGCGATCGATACCGCACAAGCCGCCTTGAATGCCGCATGGACCGCTGCTTCTGAAGATATGTACAAGGCTTCGGCTGAAGGTGCCCAACAAGCCCCACCAGCAGGTGATGCAGGTGCAGGTCAGGGTCAAAATACCGACCATGTGACCGATGTTGATTTTGAAGAAGTGAAATAAATAGTTTTGAATTTGGTAAAAGCCCGCCAGGATATTCCTGGCGGGCTTTTTTGTTGAAGGGGCGTAAAAAGCATATTGCGGCGGAATGCAATAAATACCGCGCCGAGATTAGGAGGCACCTACGGAGCCTTTGTTTTGTGCTGTGGTTGCTATAAACAGGGCACTCCTCCGGAGTTGCAATTTGGGGATTTGGTATTCTATAAACAAGGCACTCCTCCGGAGTGTTTATTTGGATTTTAGGTTTGCTATAAACAGGGTACTCTTCCGGAGCCTTAATTCTGAGGTTTAGGGTTTCTAAAAACAGGGTACTCCTCCGGAGTATTTATTTGGATTGTAGGTTTGCTATAAACAGGGTACTCCTCTGGAGTATTTATTTGGATTTTAGGTTTGTTGTTAACAGTATAGTCTGCCGTAGTTTTAATTTTAGGGTTCCCAAAAAAGGTAACCCTACGGAGTATTTAGACTGACAATACTATTTGCTTTTTGCCGAAATTTATCCTTATACATTAGCTTTTGGACTAATTAATCACTCCGTAGGAGTATCCTGTTTATAGCAAAAATTAAAAAGGTGTTGGGCTCCGTAGGTGCCCCCTGCGAACGACATGCCTTGCTAAAAAACAATGCTTTCGATTAGGATGCGCCTACGGAGCCTTAATTCTGAGGTTTAAGGTTTCTATAAACAGGGTACTCCTACGGAATATTTTATTGGATTTTAGGTTTGCTATAAACAGGGTACTCCTCCGGAGTGGAAATTTTGGGATTTGGTATCCTATAAACAGGGTACTCCTCCGGAGTATTTAATTGGATTTTAGGTTTGCTATAAACAGAGTACTCCTACGGAGTATTTATTTGGATTTTAGGTTTGCAGGTAATTGGGCACTCCTTCTGATTGTTAATTTGGGGTTTCAAAAAAAAGACAACCCTTCGGAGTATTTAGTCTGACAATACTATTTGCTTTTTTGTCGAAATGTAACCTTACGCTTTTGTTCCGGGATTATTTAATCACTCCGTAGGAGTATCCTGTTTATAGCAAAAATTAAAAAGGTGTTGGGCTCCGTAGGTGCCCCCTGTGGACGAAATGCCTTGCTAAAAATCAAACAAGTATTTTTCATCAAATGGTACATCAAATTTCTCAAGGAACTCAAGATATTCCTGCCTGAACGTTTTCTTTTGATGGTGTTTTTCCTGGTTTTGAATATAGTTAATTACGCTACCTATCTGGGAATGGGAATACGAAAATACCCCATAACCTTCCTGCCAGCTAAACTTACCTTTGATCCAGCCTTTGCTATTAATAAAAGTATTGCTTTCAACTTTGATCTCTTTCACAAAATCCGAGATCAATACATTTGGTTTGAATCCGACAAAAATATGGATATGATCGGGCATGCTATTAATGGCCAGCATTTTAGATTTCCGGTTTTGGACAAGGGCGGTAATATATTTGTGTATTTCTTCCTTATGGGCTGACGGAATTACGCACTGTCGATGTTGAACAGCAAACACGAACTGCAGGTATATTTGTGAAAAGGTGTTAGGCATAACTAATGGACAATAATAAAAAAAAGTCCGGATATCGCTACCCGGACCTTAAAAAAAATCACATCAAATTATCTTATGGCCAAAGGTTTTCGGGGTAAGTGCCATTGGCAACCAGGGCCGAAATACTAGCTTGTACTATAGGCTTATCTTCTTTATAAGTAACACCGAACCATTTTGAAGAAGTTGGGATCACTTTAAATGCTGCCGTGCCCGATTTGATCAACTCATCTGCTGCAAGCGGGATGAAGAACTCTGCTTTCGGGTTATTCTCATTGGCTTCAACAAACTTTTTGAACATAGGTTCACTCTGTTTGAAGATTGCTGGCGTGAATCCCCAGAAATTCATGGAAACACGGGTATCATTTGGTAGAGGGTGTTCGCCGGTAGCATCTTTGTAGGCTACTGAGCCGTCTTCTTTAAAATATACTTCAGTGCGCTCATTGATCTCTACCATGTTGCCCTGATCATCTACTTTGGCTACACCGCGGGATACTGAACCGTAATCAGATAACGTTTTATCTATCTGGTAGCCAATAATTGAATACTGACTGTCGGATACTTCTGTAGTAAGGAATTTTGCCATCTTTTCAAAAGCCTCGCGACCATAATAGTCATCCGCATTGATCACACAGAAAGGCTCATGCACCTGGTTGCGGGCTGAAAGTACCGCATGCTGGGTACCCCATGGTTTTGCCCTTTCGATGGTTTTGTCGATGCCGAAAGGTTTCAGATCATAGCTCTGAAATACATAATCGGTTTCAACACGACCTTTCAGTTTCGGTTCGAAAATAGATTTAAACTGATCGGCAAACTCTTCACGTATAATAAAGCTGACCTTGCCAAAGCCGGCATTGATCGCATCGTAAATTGAATAGTCGATGATCGTCTCACCATGGGGGCCAAAGCCATCCACTTGTTTCATGCTTCCGTAGCGACTGGCCATGCCTGCGGCCAATATCAGCAGGGTTGGTTTCATGTTTTAAGGTTTTAGTTTTTCGTTTTAATTAATATTTGATTTCAACGACATTTTTGCTGAAAATGTTTTATAAAAGCGATAGAAAATTAATTATTTAATATACCTGAAATCGTGGTTCTCTTTTACATTTAGCAACACCTCATAAATCAGGCGGATCACATTGTCGACATCTTCTTTGTGGATCATTTCAACCGTAGTATGCATATAGCGCAAAGGCAAGGAGATCAATGCCGAAGGTACACCATCATTCGAGTAGGCAAACGCATCCGTATCGGTGCCGGTCGACCTTGACGAGGCCTGGCGCTGGAAAGGGATGCCCGCCTTTTCTGCGGTTTCAATCAATAATTTATTGACATTATTTTGTACTGCCGGCGCATAAGAAACAACCGGACCTTTGCCACATGCCAGATCACCCTGTGTGGTTTTGCTGATCATGGGGGTTTGAGTATCGTGGGTTACGTCGGTCACAATTGCCAGGTTAGGCTTGATATGATGAGCGATCATCTCAGCACCGCGTAATCCTATCTCTTCCTGCACCGCATTCACGATATATAAGCCGAACGGCAATTTCTTTTTGTTCTCTTTCAGTAACCGGGCTACTTCGGCTATCATAAAACCGCCAGCACGGTTATCCAAAGCCCGGCCTACATAGTAACGGTCGTTCAAAACCATAAATTCATCCTCATAGGTTATTACACATCCTACGTGGATACCAAGTTTTTCAACTTCGTCTTTAGATGTGCAACCGCAATCAAGGAAGATATTCTTCAGTGTCGGTGCTTCTTCTTTTTCACCTGAACGGGTATGGATAGCCGGCCAGCCGAACACTGCCTTTACTATGCCTTTATCGGTATGGATATTAACCCGTTTTGATGGAGCGATCTGATGGTCGGAACCGCCATTGCGGATCACGTAGATGAGGCCATCATTGGTAATATAATTTACAAACCAAGAGATCTCATCGGCATGGGCCTCGATCACTACTTTGTATTTTGCTTTAGGGTTAATGATGCCTACAGCTGTACCATAGTTATCTACATAATGTTCATCGATATAAGGTTTGATATAGTCAAGCCACAATTCCTGGCCTTTCCATTCAAAACCAGTAGGGGAAGGGTTATTGATATAGGCTTCGAAGAATTTTAGGGAGGATTTATTTACTACCTCAACATGTTGTTTTTTGTCGGATTTTTCAGCTTTATTTTTGGCCATTTTGCTTTATTTGGAATGCAGGACAAATATAATAAAGCTTGCGACAAAGCTCCCGATTAACAGATTTTAGCCAGGAATTTAATTTATAGTTGAATGGTTCAACTCTGATTTTTAAACATCAGATCAGGCTTTTTTCCAATATCTCGTAATCAAAACCGTTTTTGGAAAACAACTGTCCGGTATGGTTGAATTGAATTTTCTCATAAAAACCTATGGCAGATAAACGTGCGTTGCACCATAATCTGGAGCCGCCAGCTGTTTTTGCGAAATCAGTGATATAGATCAATAAAGTATTGCCAATGCCCTTACCCTGGTATTCAGGATCAACTGCAAGTTTGCGGAATTGGAAATCGCCGGTTTTTTCAAATAGCGAAACGATACCTACCAGTTTATTGTCAGTAAATGCGCCGAAGTGAATACCATCCTCATCCTCCTCCATTTCCATCTCGTAGAGCTTTTGAGCCGGGTATAAAACCTTCTGGCGCAAATGCCAGGTAAGTTCGGGACGGATTTGTTCAATGGAGACATTCATTTTTAAAAGTATCATCATTCAAACGCAATCATTATGAAACAACCGCCGATAGACTTCAATTTTTGGCATTTGTAAAAAAGGTTCAAAGCCTTTCACCTCTCACCTTTCACCTTTCGCCTTTACTCTTTCGCCTTTACTCTTTCACCTTTCACCTTTACCCTTTCACCTTTACCCTTTCACCTTTCGCCTTTCACCTTTCACCTTTCCCCTTACACCTTACAATGGAATATTCCCATGCTTCTTCCTCGGATTATTCACCACTTTATTTTCCAGCATTTTAAAGGCGTGAATCAATTTGATGCGGGTTTCCGATGGCTCTATCACTTCGTCAATGAAGCCACGTTCAGCTGCCCGATAGGGATTGGCAAATATTTCAGAGTACATCAATTCCTTTTCTATCCATTTGGCTTCTTTGTCTTCAGCTTCATTGATCTCGCGCTTGAAGATTATTTCGGCGGCACCTTTGGCACCCATTACCGCGATCTCGGCTGTTGGCCAGGCAAAGTTCATATCGGCGCCAATATGCTTGGAATTCATAACATCATAGGCCCCGCCGTAGGCTTTACGGGTGATGACCGTAATTCGCGGCACCGTAGCTTCGCTGAAAGCATAAAGCAATTTGGCGCCATTGGTAATGATAGCATTCCACTCCTGGTCGGTACCAGGCAGGAAGCCGGGAACATCTTCAAAAACCAAAAGCGGGATATTAAAACTATCGCAGAATCGCACAAAGCGCGCTGCTTTGGTAGAAGAATGAATATCCAGTACCCCGGCCAAAAAAGCAGGTTGGTTTGCCACAATGCCTATACTACGGCCGGCTAATCTTGCAAAACCAACCACAATATTTTCTGCAAAGTCTTTATGAACTTCCAGAAACGAATCAGCATCGATCACCCGGCTGATCACTTCGCGTATATCATAGGGATGCGATATGTTTTCGGGTAGCAGGTCATTTAATTCAGGACGCGATTCATCTTTGAGTTCAAAGGGTAGGGAAGGGGCCCGGTCCTCGCAATTCTGGGGCATATAACTTAGAAGCTTTTTAATATGCTGTATGGCATCTATCTCGTTGGCACAGGCAAAATGGGTAACGCCCGATTTGGTAGCATGGGTAGTTGCACCACCCAATTCTTCTGAAGTAACAATTTCATGGGTAACGGTCTTCACTACATTCGGGCCGGTTACAAACATGTAAGAAGTGTTTTCAACCATCAAAATAAAATCGGTAATGGCTGGCGAATAAACCGCACCGCCGGCGCATGGTCCCATGATAGCGGAAATTTGCGGCACAACGCCAGATGCCATGGTATTGCGGTAAAATATATCCGCATATCCGCCCAAAGACACCACCCCCTCTTGTATTCGCGCCCCACCTGAGTCATTTAATCCTACCACCGGAGCACCGTTCTTCATCGCCAGATCCATGATCTTGCAGATCTTTTCGGCATGGGTCTCGGATAGTGAGCCACCAAATACTGTAAAATCCTGCGAAAATACATACACCAGTCGCCCGTTTATCGTTCCATAACCTGTAACCACGCCATCGCCCGGGTATTTTTCTTTCTCCATCCCGAAGTCGGTAGAGCGGTGGGAGACCAGCATACCAATTTCCTGGAAGGAGCCTTCATCCAGCAGGAAGTGCAGGCGCTCCCGTGCGGTTAGTTTTCCTTTTTTATGCTGACTTTCGATTCGTGCATGACCGCCGCCTGCTAAGGCTTGCTCGCGTTTTTGTTTTAGGACCTTGATCTTTTTATTCACAATACAGGTTGGTTTAGCAACAACCTGCTAAAATTAGTAATAATCGGGTAAAAGCAGGTATATGCTACTTTACTATATTTGCAGCGATGGAACACAACAATCATATTACCTACGAAGGATTGTTAGCAGGCAATAAGCAATTTATCGCCAATGCGCTGAAAGAAGATCCGCAATATTTCGAAAAGCTGACGGTTCAAAATCCGCCGGTTTTATGGATAGGCTGCGCCGATAGCAGGGTGCCGGCTAACCAGATCACCAATACTAAGCCGGGCGAAATATTTGTACATCGTAATATTGCCAATATGGTGATACACACCGATATGAATATGCTTTCGGTACTCGATTATGCGGTTAATGTTTTAAAAGTTAAACACGTGATCGTAACCGGGCATTATGGTTGTGGTGGTGTTTTAGCTGCTATGAGCGACCAGCAATTCGGCTTGATCGACAACTGGTTAAGGCATATCAAGGACGTTTATCGGGTGCACGAAAAGGAACTGGATGCTATTACCGATGAAAAGGAACGCAGCAACCGACTGGTTGAATGGAATGTGATTGAAAATGTAAACAATCTCTGTAAAACCTCTATCGTGCAAAACGCATGGAAAAGCGGACAGGAATTACATGTGCACGGTTGGGTTTACAGCCTGGCAACCGGCGTAATTAACGATATGAATGTGAGTACCAGCAATAATGATAAGCTGGATAAGGTGTTTAAGTTTAAATAGTTGGTCATTAGTCATTGGTCATTGGTAATTTGTAAGTAGTGTAAACTATCCAATGACTAATGACTATTCCCTTATCCAAGAAACGGATACCGGTAATCCTTCGGTGGATCAAATGTTTCTTTGAGGGTACGTGGTGACACCCAGCGTAGCAAATTGATCATTGAGCCTGCTTTATCGTTAGTACCCGAACCTCTTGCACCACCAAATGGCTGCTGACCAACTACTGCACCGGTTGGCTTGTCGTTAATATAAAAATTACCTGCTGCATTTCGGAGGCGGTGTGTTACATCGGCAATAGCGTAGCGGTCCTGCGCAATGATGGCGCCGGTCAGTGCATAGATCGATGTTTTGTCTACAATGTCAACTACCCGGTCGAAATCCTGATCATCATAAATATATACTGTCAAAACCGGCCCGAATAGCTCTTCGCACATCGTCACATAGTAAGGATCGTTTACCTTCAATATGGTCGGTTCGATGAACCAGCCGTTACTCTTGTCGTAATTACCCCCGGTAACTACCTCAACATTGCTGTCGTTTTTAGCGGCATCGATGTAACGGGCCAGTTTGTCAAAAGAAGCCTCGGTAATTACGGCATTCACAAAGTTTCCGAAATCTTCAACAGGTCCAATTTTGATCGTTGCTACATCCCGCTGAACTTTTTCTTTGATAGCCGGCCAAAGGGACTTTGGAATATAAGCACGGGATGCCGCCGAGCATTTTTGTCCCTGGTATTCAAAAGCACCGCGAACCAAAGCCACACCTGCAACTTCCACATTTGCGCTGGGGTGAATCAGTACAAAGTCTTTACCACCGGTTTCGCCAACAATGCGTGGGTAGGTTTTATATTTATGAATATTGGTACCAATAGTCTGCCATATCTGCTGGAAAACTTTGGTAGATCCTGTAAAATGGATGCCTGCAAAATCAGGATGATTAAAAATAACTTCGCCGGCAACCGGTCCGTCTACATAGATGAGGTTGATTACGCCATCAGGTACACCGGCTTCTTTAAATATTTTCATGATCACGTTAGCGGCATAGATTTGCGGATAGGCAGGTTTCCAAACCACGACATTACCCATTAATGCTGCGGATGAGGGGAGGTTGCCTGCTATAGCCGTGAAATTAAATGGCGTCAGGGCAAATACGAAGCCTTCCAATGGTCGTTGTTCCAAACGGTTCCAGATGCCCTGTCCGGCTATCGTGGGTTGTTGCTGGTAGATCTGCGACATGTAATACACATTGAAACGCAAGAAATCTATCAGTTCACAAGCTGCATCGATCTCGGCCTGGTAAGCGTTTTTCGACTGACCCAACATTGTTGCAGCATTGATCTCGGCACGATAGGGTCCTGCGATCAGGTCGGCTGCTTTAAGGAAAATAGCCGCACGCTGTTCCCAGGCTAATTCTTCCCATGACGTTTTTGCGGCCAGCGCTGCGTCAATTGCTGCAGTTACATGCCCTGCATCGCCTTCCGAAAAAGTTGCCAGCAGATGCTGGTGGTCGTGCGGCGGGCGAATCTCCAATTTGCGATCGGTGGTTACTTCTTGCCCGCCAATATACATAGGGATATCGATCTGTTTCGAGCGTGCAGCTTCCAGAGCAGCTTTCAATGCGGCGCGTTCAGCGCTGCCCGGGCCGTAATTCAAAACAGGCTCGTTATGCGGCAGCGGAACGTTAAAAAATCCTTTAGACATAGATGTGAATATTTCTGCAGCAAAGATAGGGGTTTAGTGTTGAAGTCCGAAAGTCCGAAAGTCCGGAAGTCCGAAAGATATATATGAAAAGCAAAGGAATTAAAAGCCCCTCTCCCCTGGAGAGGGGTTGGGGTGAGGCGGTGTAAGTCCCAAAGTCCGAAAGAAATATATAGCGAGCAAAGGAATCAAACAGTCCTGTCCAAAAATTAACCTCGCTACCCAAAAACAGTCTTTCGGACTTTCGGACTTCCGGACTTACGGACTAAAAAAAAGCCTATCGCGCCGGCAATTTCGCTACCAGATCTTTGAAGATATTTTGCAGGGTTCTGTCAAGTAACAGATCAGCGTGGGCAATATTGTTGTCGCCAAAACGACCGATGATCTTACCATCAGGGTCGATCAATATTTTGGTTGGAAGATAATGAATAGCATACTTTTCGTTGATATCGTTATCGGTTCCCGCGCCGCTTAACAGGTTTTTCCAGTGATAGATATTTTCGGCAACGGCAGCTTTTTTCCAGGCTTCGGATGAAGCATCGTTATCGGCTATGCCAATGATCACTAAACTGTCGGCTTTATATTTATTGTAGATATCGAACAGGTGGGCATTGCTTTCCTTACTGGGTGCCGACCATGTGGCCCAGAAGTTGAGTAATACATATTTTCCCTTAAAATCATTTAAAGCAATTGATTGCCCGCAGGTATCTATCCCCATAAAATCAACCGCGGGTTTACCGGGCTGTACCGAAGCGATTTTTTCAATGGCTGCCGTTACCTGCTTGCCGTCGTAACTTAATTTTAATTGATCGTCAAACGTCTCGAAAAAATGCCTTGCCGAATCAAGTCCCATTTGGTTAACCAAATTCACCAGTTCGTGTAGGCCCACGTAAGAATTAGGGTATTTCGAAAAAAACTGACAGGTAATTGCTTTTATCCGGTTATCGTATGGGGCAAACAGCGTACCAAGTCTGGCCGCTTTCTCGGGGTCTTTTTCTTTATTGAAACGTTCAGTCAATGGTTTCATTTCGGCTTTTATACCGGCAATGCTTTTATTAAGCTGAACAAACTCCAGCTCACTGTTTGAACCGACAAGTTTAAGTGAATCCATTTTAGCGATATCGCCGCTGAGGTAAAGGCGTCCGGGTTCAAGGTATAGTTCATGCGACCGTGCCTCGATCGCGCTGTCTGTCAATATTTCACCCTGATCTTTAAAAGCTACTGTTGCAAAGGTAGGCCTGGTAAGGCTGTCGGTAATGATAAAACGATCATCATAGATTGGCCGGGATTGAAAAACGGCCTGACCGAGGCTGTTCTCGTAGAAAAGTAATACCGAATCGCGGTGCATCCCATGCATTCGGCCGTGCAGTGTAAATATACTATCAGATATAGAAGTTTGTGCTGAAAGGTTTTGCAGCAAAAACATAAAGAAGAGGATAAAAGCCGGTATTTTGGTCTTCATAGCACTATCATAACAGTTTTTTAGTTTTCAATTGAATACATAGACTATGTACGGATTCCGGCCAGATAGGTTACAGTTTTCAAGGCAATCAGGGCTCATTTTTTACTCATAGCCTGGAGATTTTCGCAGTTCTGTATGTTTTTGATTGAATTTTGATCTAAAATCAAGGCGAAACGCCTATAGGACAATATTTTGCTGAAGGTCGCTGCTGAAAATCAACACACAAGTTCCTGGCCTACAAACCAAGCTTTTTTTGTAATTTCGCCACCTCAAAAACGCGAAATACCGGATGGACTACCAATTTAAAGATATAGAGAAAAAGTGGCAACAGTTTTGGGCCGAAAAACAGACTTTTAAGGCTGATAATCAATCTTCAAAGCCCAAATACTATGTACTCGATATGTTTCCTTACCCATCAGGCGCAGGTTTGCATGTTGGGCATCCGCTGGGCTATATCGCTTCGGATATTTTTGCGCGTTATAAACGCCTTAGGGGCTTCAACGTTTTGCACCCTATGGGCTACGATTCTTTTGGTCTTCCTGCCGAGCAATATGCCATCCAAACCGGCCAGCATCCCGCTATTACTACGGATGCCAATATCAATACCTATCGCAGGCAATTAGATCAATTAGGGTTTTCTTTCGATTGGAGTCGTGAGGTGCGTACCAGTTCGCCCGATTATTATAAATGGACCCAATGGATATTTATCCGCTTGTTTAATTCATGGTATAACAAGGATGCCAACAAGGCTGAAAATATCGAAAAGCTGGTTCAGCATTTTGAAAATCATGGCTCTGCAGGTATCTATGCAGTTTGCGACGATGAAGTTGCTGTGTTTTCTGCTGCCGAATGGAAAGCTTTTAGCAACGAAGAACAACAAGCCGAACTGTTAAAATACCGCCTAACTTACCTTCGTGAGAGCACGGTGAACTGGTGCCCGGCTCTGGGTACGGTTTTAGCCAATGATGAAGTTAAAGACGGGTTCAGCGAACGTGGGGGATATCCGGTTGAGCAAAAGAAAATGATGCAATGGAGTATGCGCATCACTGCTTATGCTGAACGTTTATTACAGGGTTTAGACACTATCGACTGGCCCGAACCGCTGAAAGAAATGCAGCGCAACTGGATTGGTAAAAGTACAGGAGCGTCGGTTAAATTTCGGATTGCGGAGTTTGAAATGCGAAATGAAAATTCTGTAATTGGCACTCCGCATTCCGAATTCATCGAGGTTTTCACTACGCGTGTCGATACTATCTTCGGTGTTACTTTTCTGGTGATAGCGCCGGAACACGAGTTGGTGCCGGCACTAACTACGCCTGAACAAAAGGCTGAAATAGATGCCTATATCGCCCAAACCAAAAAGAAATCGGAGCTGGACAGGATGGCA
>Ga0164296_1004381_pt1 | contig 12853 bp, 6 predicted proteins | sample GEODES057metaG_FD_113533 | JGI IMG/M metagenome (GOLD analysis project Ga0164296, IMG submission 113533) | Dystrophic lake water microbial communities from Trout Bog Lake, Wisconsin, USA - GEODES057 metaG | ecosystem: Environmental > Aquatic > Freshwater > Lake | place: USA: Trout Bog Lake...
AAACTGCCCAAATCGGCATTGCTGGGTATTTGATATGGTTCTTGGCCTACTAATTTATATGACATGTTCCGTTCCTATTACGCCCAAACTCTAGCTGGATTATTTGGTTGTGGAATTATTGGTAATCCCGCCACTTGATCATCAGTTAAATCTGCCCTAATATTTGCATGAAAGCCATCTATAGGCGCAGTTTCTGGATACTCAAAAATACCAACTGGACTAGTAGTAGTTATCATATTTCCAGTCGGTTTGTATATTGTACCAACAATGTCTAAATTGGTTTTTGCTATGGCGTGTTCTTTACCAGTATCATCGGTAATTATGCGGGCTAAATCTAAATTTAGCAAAGTAGTCCACATTTCTTGTTCGCTGTTAAACTTTAAATAATAATCTTGCATATGATTCCTTAATTTGATCGAGTTAATAGTTGTAATTGGCTACCTGAAAGTACTTGCGGCCAATAAGTAAATCTTCTAATGTGCCCATCAATAGTCCTATAATTACTCGAATACCCGCCTAAATGAAAATTATAACCACCGCTTGGTCGATATAGTGGAGGATATGGACTTGTTGTTATTGCACCACCAGACAATACATTTTGTACTTGTGATTGATTATAAGCAATTGCATATTTTACCCCGTTATTGATATTGACAGAGTTGTTGATTGCGTCAACTGCATTAAAACCATTCCAAGTACCAACATCAGTATTTCCTCTGGCCGTAGCAATTTCAGCAAATGATTCAGAATTCAAAGGAAACGAATAACCGGTATTATTAGCATCAAAGTCTATAAAAAATGTATTGAGATATGGATTAAAAACTTTTGGGTCTGGATTAAAAGTAGCAATATCAACTGATCTCGTGACCTGCGATGCCACTGTAGGAATAATACTTGTTGGTTGTGTATTATTACCATTCACAGTAGTAGTTTCTAATTGTGCACCCCATACATATGCTGATCCGCCTTGAATGTAAAATCCAATATCTCCTGGACCGGTAGTTGCAGTTGATGAGAATGAAAAAGAATATCTTACATTATTAGACGATAAAGTATTCTGTCCACTTTGAAAGGCCTGACCAACTGCTCCAGTGTACGCATTAAATTTTAATGTCGGAGTTCCACTGACTTTTGTCGCGTATACTGACACTATATATGTGGTGGATGGGGACACAGATAGGGATTGCCACACATATCCATCACCAGTAGTATAGGTAACTAATGTTGCATTATTAGATCCGTCTGGTGCTATACCTGATGATGTAACACTAGTTGTGCCAGCTCTAGTATTCCACGATCCACTGCCAATTGAAGTAGAATAAGTTAACAAATTCGTAATTTGTTCTTCAATTAATAACCCTTTGCTTTGCCCAGTTATGGGATCATAATCAAACCTAGGCTGATTCACACCTGCATATGCAATAATACCTGCACTATTAACATATGTTCCCGCACTACTTCTAGTAAACAATATTCTAGAATCTAATTGATTTGTTTTTGTGAAATTAATGTCTATAGTAGGTTTAGCAATCGTGCGAACTTCGTTGGTCGTAACCAAGTTACCACTGGTAGGTACGGTAACATTACTAGTAACCAACAAGTTATTTTTAACCACTAAGTCCTGTTTTATTGCCATATTTCCTCTATTATCATATTTATTTTCATATTAATTGACTAAAGTTAACATGGTTGGGATTGAAAGTGTTTCTGGATAAAACGTAAATTTACGCAAGGCGCCGTTTAATTGAGTTGGCAATCCGCCAATGACTGAAAAACCTAAGATTAACGTGTCATATTGTGGTACGTATAGAGATACTGGGTTGTATCCAACAGCACTATACGTTGCTCCCCCGACAATAACAGAATTAGTTGCACTCCATTGTGCAGCTATTTTATAAATGTTGTTTGCTGTTAGGTAAGAACTAGTATTTAAAAAGTTAAAAGTTATTATATTGGCTGGGTTACCCCCTCTTCCAATAATCGAAATATTATTGGTCTGGTTGCCAACATCCAATCTAGTACCATATCCATACGCATAAACGTAGTTGCCTATCCCTGGACCAGTTGAAGTAGTCAAACTCCAAACTCCGGGGTTGTTGCTCATTGTAGAATTTCCAGTAAAGTATTGATACCATTCAGCAGTCAACGTGCCTTGTGCAGGATTATTAAACCAACTTTGGAAATTTTGTCCATACATATACACATCATCGCAGATTCTAGTGGCTGTAGCTCCTTGCGTAGGTATTAGACTTGTTGGATAATAAGCATAGTCATTTGAAGGACCACCTGCTATCTCTAATTGTACACCCCATATGCTTTGTGTAGTTGTAGTTGCTGCACCGCCATATCCGCCAATGCTTATGATATCACCATAAGCCAATGTTGATGTAGAACTAGTTAAAATCGAAACTGAACATCTCCACCAACCATTTCCTGCATAGGTTATGCTACTGGTACCAGTGGTGCTACCATAACTTGGACCATTATAAACATAGCCATTTACAATATTAAAACTAGTAACAGCACTAGTGCCATCGCCATATATTATTTGACTGGCTTGGGCCTGTCCGCTTCCAGATATATATTTGCCATACCAGGATTTAGTATACCATGTATTTCGAGCAACATTCGGTCTAAGGGGTGTTATATAAGTATTGAGATACCCGCCAGCACCAGTCAATAATGGAGCATTAAATGTACCATCAGGAGATTGTATAGCATTTTCTTGAATTGAAACGTAATTACCAATTAAACTATTATTTCCCCAAGTGGATGTAGTAAGTTGTGTACTCCAGTAATATAAATTAGTGCGCTGTTCTTCAACTAATAAACCTAAACATGTGCCAGTACTGGTTGTGCTATAGTCAAATCTAGGCTGATTAGCTCCGGCATATTTTATAAATCCATCTGGCCCTACGTATGTTCCGCCACTAGCACGATTCATTGTTACTCTAGGATCTAAAGTACCTTTTAAAAAGTTTAAATTTAATGTTGGCGCTTGTGTTGGCCGAGTTAAATTTGTAGCATACAAATGATCAATGTCACTTATTTCTAAATTATTACCAGTCACTAGACCTTGATTTAAAATAAAAGTAGTTGTATTGGCCACATGATTTATAACTGCATTTACAAAATTACTTGTAGAATAAACTGTTGTAGTTGTTAGTTGTGGTAATGATGCAGGGGGCAATGTTTGTGGCCAGTATTGTATTTTTCTAATCCATCCATTTACTTCAAAATTAGGTACACCGCCAACATTAGTTTGACCAATTATTATACCAGTTAATTGGTAGTTCATAGTTGACGAAACGTTTGAGTTTCCGCCACTAGAAGGTGCACTACCATCCAAGCTAACCCACAATGTATTTGGATCATAAGTACCTGCTACTCTATATATTTGACCATAATTTAGGTATGATCCACTATAAGGATTTGCAAGGGCTTGAGAATAATTTCCTTGATTGCGACCTTGAAAATAAATTTGATTATTTGAATAATTCCCACCTATTGGAAATCCATATCCAATATATCCACCATTTGTTGGGTTAGTAATAGTGGCAATGCCTTGACTCTCAGTAAGCAATGATGCGTACCCTTGATATCCTTGCATATATTCAGCAAATAATGTTCCATTATTTTGATTCAATACATTGGTAATTGATTGTCCTTGTAATAAACAATAATCTAATGATCTAGTTACCGCTGATCCATTTGTAGGTATATAACTTGTAGGGACTCCGCTGTACCACCCATTGTTGGGATATTGGGGTATTTCTAGTTGTGCGCCCCATAACGCTACTGTCATGTTATTATTATAGGCACCCCATGTACCAAGATAAATTATACCTAATGAATCAGATACCGTTTGTGGTTGTACTGTTGCTACACATCTCACCCAACCATTTCCTGCTGGGTAGATAAATGCAGTTCCGGTACTTACCTGGGTAACTGTTTGTGCTATAGTATCAAATGTAGTTGTTTTGTAACTACCATTAATATTAAATTGAAATACTATAGTTCCTGCACCTGGTCCACTAGTAGCATAAGTTGATACGGGTTTGACATAAATTGATTGTACGTAAACTGAACCTGTGGTTATAACAAAAGATACTGGGCTATAGCATTGAGAGCCAACATTAATTGTATTACTCACATAACATGCTGTTTGTGATCCGTCAGGAGCCATGGTAGCGTTTGCAACTACTTTGACAGTCGGTTGACTAACCCATTGTGTAATATCAGAAGAATACCAAAATAAATTTGTTTTCTGTTCTTCTATCAATAATCCACGACAATACCCCACGTTAACTGGGTCATAATCAATTCTAGGTTGATTAGCACTAGCATATTTTATAAAGCCATCTGGACCTACATAAGTTGCTACACTTGGTCTAGTAAATGTAAGCCTAGGATCAAGTACACCACTTTTTGTAAAATTTAAATTTATGGGAGGTAACCCTAAAGCGCCAAACGTCCCTGTAGTTACAAAAAAATCAGTAGAATTTATAGTAGTAGTATTGCGAGCTACTAAACTTTGTTTTGCTTTAAAATCTTGTTGTTTAGATGTAGTCACTGCTACCCCTTAGGCCGTAATAGCGGTTCGTACTACCTTGATAGTCATTGCAGTTGGCGTATAATTTGGTGTAAATGTCACAGTCATGATTCCGCTTGATATGTTGGCATCAAAAGATCCTAATTCGCCAGTATTAGTTGCCACAGCATATTCTGTCAAATAAGCAATTGCATTGTCATGGAATAGCATAAATTCTTCCACGTGAACCTTACCATTGTCATAAATTTGAACAACATATTTTGCTGTTCTAAATGTACTGGTTGAATATGTATCTAAGTTTTGTGCACTAGTAGTACTTATCGTTGGACTGGTATAGCTGGAATATAAACTGTTATTGCTATAAACTGCGGGGACTACTGCATTAGTTACAGCAACGCCAATTGTAGCACTTGATCCAACATATAGATTTCCACCAATACCTGCACCGCCCACAACTTGAAATGCACCAGTATTAGTTGAACTAGCACTAGTACCGGTTGTAATAACAACTACCCCTACCTCATTCCAAGTCAACGCAGGGAAAATGTTATAACTCCAGGAAGTAGTTGCTCCAGTCCAACCTAAGCCAAATGTGTTTGTATCGCTTTCATTTGTGGTATAATTTCCAATCGCTCCATAATTACCACCGCCACTTGGCTGATTCATAAGCAACGCAGGTTTATTAGTACCAGCAGTATAATTATAACCGTTAACTTGTAAATTATTGAATATAGATGTTCCAGCATTTACGGTTATAGCATTTGTAAATGTGCTTGATCCGCCAACATATAAACCACCGCTAATACCAACACCACCTTGAACCTGCAGTGAGCCCGAGTTGGTTGAATTTGAGGCTATATTACCGTTGACAAACAAAAAAGTGTCAATTGTTGCCGAGCCAAATATTCGCGTAGCGTTTTGTAGTTTTGCCATAGTATGATATTTATTGTATTTTTAAACTCCGAATCTACTTCGAGTTTGATTAAAATTTTCTGCTACTTCTGCTGGAGATAATACCCTATTGTAAACCTGTATCATTGCCATATTTCCTGGAAACCATGCGTTAGATCCTGAATTTGGGAATCCACCTGCATAAGTTTGTCCACCTCCAATTTCCCAATATCCAGCATAAGATTGAAAACTTGTTGTATAAGATGACCCTGTGGCTAATAACACCCCATCCACATAAAGTTGTAAATTGTTTGTAGAAGTAGAAGCAGTTTCTGTTGCCACTGCATAATGCCAAATTCCATTATTATAAACTGAGGGACTACTAACTGCTATTGACGTGCCGGTGTAAGTTGAATAATACACTCGTCCATCTGTTCCTATATATAATTGTCGATCACAGGAAGTTGTTCCTACACCTTGTGTTGCATTATAACCGATAAGTCTTCCGGTAGCGCCGGTGGTTTGAAACCAAACACCTACGCTAAGTGTTTGTGGTCCTGGGAAGGGATTTGAATATTGTGTGTAAGCATAGGAATTAACACCGTTAAATGTAAAATAATTAGTAGCAGATGTAACAAAAGTAGTTGTGTTTAAAATAATACTATCCGTTGTTGTGCTTAAATCTGCCCATGGACCTGAACCTGGATATTGTTTTGCATCTAAATTAAGTGTTGTTCCATTTGTTACTATAATAGGCGTCACCTCATCAAATATATTGTTTACATAAATTTGTCCTGTAGGTGCAGCACGTTGAACAGAATTTGACGCCTGTATTACACCGCTACTGGTTGTAGGTAATCCAAATCTCCAAGCACCAGCATTATAAATTGTGGCAATTTCCGTAGCAGATAATGTGCGTGTATAAATTAATGCTTGATTTATATTCCCAATCCAATTTCTAGTAAGGGACACGTCGCCGCCTAAACTAAAAATTCCGCCGGTTAACGCCGGATGTGACACTGCGTTTGTTGCTGTTGAAATTCCAGTAGCCGTACACAAATATGCTGTAGCTAAATTTGGAGCTACGGTTATGGCAATCATAGTCCAAGTATTGGCCGGCACTACTAAACCTGATACCCAGCTATATGTATTACCAGCATTATTCCAATGATACCCTAGATTACTTCCACTAGGAATCCATAGTCCAGTAGCACTCATATTGCTGCCCCCATACCCGGCTCTAGTAAAGAGAGGGGCGATTGCATTTGCACTTGCAGTTGTTGCATATACCCACAAAATAAATGTTGCAGCTGAATTATTAAAATTTATAGATGCATTGGTTGTATAATTATTGACTGGTATAATTTGTCCTACATTTGTAGTTTGATCAAAAGTCCAATAACTTGCATAATTAGTAGAAGAACTTGTATGTGCTACCACACCAGTTATTACTGCATTGTTCGATACAGTACTTAAATCATATACTGTTGTTCCATTATATAACGGATAACTTGCTGATCTACCAGCATCATACCAGTAGGCTAACGTTGAATCTATTATAGGCATGGGCTGGGCAGTAGTAACTTCATCCATATAACCTAAATAAGTTGTTGCTGTTACTATCCTAGATGTTATAACACTAGTAGTTGATATTGTAGATAAATTATACCTAGGAGCTACTGCATTATAATTTGTTATAATTTCTGTTGGGGATAATGCTCGATTATAAACACTAACTACTGAAATATTTGCTGTAGCAAATTCACCATAATTAGGATCTCCACCTATATAAAATACTTGAGCATTGCCTGAACTAGTGTTAATCACACTGGTCAATGCGTTTGTCAATGCCCCATTTACATAATAATATATAGTACTGGTATTTTTTACTACACAAAGGTTATACCAAGTGTTTAAATTAATACCAGTCCCGACATTCATGCTGTTATTATAAGTTGTATGATAATATTCAAAACGTAAACTATTATCAAATTTTGTGAAATCATATATATGGCTAGTAACGTACGATCTGTTTCCAATTAAAGCGTTAGTACTAGTAAGTCCTACGCTACTTGGAATGTTTAGCCAAACATTCCAAGTAAAAGAACTGGATGTTTGATATGCAGGCTGTACATAATTTGTGTTGGCATATTGATTTATACCATTAAAACTAAAATACCCTCCGTTAATTGGTGAATAAACTGGTAATATATTTGATAAAGTGCTTGAACTAGTAGTTAATGTGGATAAGTATCCGTTGCCGCTTATATCGCGCCAAACAGTACCCGTTCCTGGATAACTTTGAGAGTTACCAGCGTCAAGAAGTAATTGTAAACTAGGATCAGCAATAGGTATACCAGAAAACTCATCAAAGTAATTACTGGTATAAAGTGTTCCTGAATTAGTTAATCGCGTTAAAGTAGTTGCCATTTTTATCCAAACACAGTATCAAAACTACCTATTACTGTATTGTATACTTGATATACGGCACTGGCATTGGTTATTGAATTTACAAATCCCACACGATTACCAACATAAAGACTACCACCTACGCCCACACCACCAGCAACTTGTAATGCTCCAGTTGTAGTACTTGTCGATGCACTTATTCCACCAATAATTGCCGAGCCATTAGGTAGATATAAGTTATTATTTGTAGTAACTGCGGCAGAGGTAGTAGGTGCATATGGACTAGTATATGTACCTAACTCAAGTTGTGGAGCGGCCACATAAATTGATAGATTGGTACCAGTATAATTGTAACTAGTGCCGTTTTCACTCATATAAATGCCGTAAAATTGATATGGCGAATTAGTATAAGCACCAGTAATTGAGCAACGATACCAACCATTACCTGCATTAGTTATTGTATATGGGCAATTGCTTCCACTATAATATGATGCAAATGTTCCATTAGAAATATTAAAAATCACGCCTTGACCATTTGTCCCGTTACCGCCAAGACCTGCACCAAATAAAAATATATAATTTGTAGTATTTGCTTTGGCATATACACTAAACGTATATGTTTGCCCATATGAATAAGTAACGGATTGTTGTATCAAGTGAGTGCTTGTACTAGACCCATCGTTCATTAGAATAGCAGTTGTACCACCAAAAGGATCTGATTGACCAGAAGTTACAGTAACACCAGTTTGTGGCCAGTTTGCAGTAACATTTAACCCAGCACTTTGTAAGAATAAATTGTTGCCACCTTGTAAACTCACAATCTGTGCTACAACTGCACCTGATACGTTTGTGTTGCTGCCAACAAATAAATTTCCACCAATGCCAGCACCGCCATATACTTGTAATGCGCCTGTGTTGGTTGAACTTGCAGTGGTAAAGTTATTAATAACTAACGGATTTGTTATAGTTCCGCCATTAAAGGTAGCAGTAACTACTGCAAATCCGCCAAGTGAGATATTTGTAGCAGTTATATATCCACCAACAAATAAGTTACCACCAATACCCACCCCACCAGCCACCGTCAATGCTCCACTGGTCGTTGACAACGACTGTGTAGTATTTGTAATTGTAAATATATCTGGACTGGTTACGAGAGTTTGTGTAACTGTAGTATAGGCAATAATTAATGTTTGGGCTGTAACTGTATTGGCTGTAATTGCTCCACCAACATTTAAGTTACCACCAATGCCCACACCACCAGTAACAACTACTGCACCGGTAGTAGAAGAAGCTGATGCTACGTTACCATTAACAATAATTGTATTAGTAAATGTAGTTGGTTCATAAATTATAATGCCTGCAGCGCCTTGTGTGGCACTTGTATTAAATCTTATACGTTCCGTCCATCCATTTTTTGTAGCATTTGTAGTTCCAAAGGAAATACTGTTGGCCGGACCGATACCGCCAATGGCCAGTTGTCCGTTAGAGTTATTAACAGTGTCAGCGGCAGGAGCTGTATATGCGGGAGGGAAACCAGAAGAGTTAGATATAACTAATCCACCTGATATATTTCCAGTACCAAAAACATCTAAATTATATAATGGATTACTATTATTAATACCAACGTTGCTCGCGAAGGTACTTGTGCCTCCAACATAAATGCCTCCACCAATTCCTATGCCACCGGCAACTTGTAATGCTCCAGTAATAGTACTTGAAGCGTTAACCAAACTAGTAACTGTGGTTACCCCGTTAATTATAGTACCAGTAGTTAAATTAATTGTGGCAGTACCTTGTACTTGTAAAACTAAATTAACATTGGCATCTGTTCCTTGACTAGTTAAAATAGGACCGCTACCTGATGCAGCTCCTTGAACTTGTAGATAGTTTGCAGAGGTTGCATCAGCAATACGGAATTGTGTATAACCGTTACCTTGTGTTTTAAAGGTTATAGCACCTGTGCCTTTAGAAGTAACAATTACACCAATAGCCGAATCACTACCTTGTGCAGAAAGTACCGGAGTATTTCCGGTTGTGTTACCAGTTACGTTTAAGTAATTTACTGCGTTTGCAGTCTGTGTAACTCTAAATTGTATGTATCCGCCAGTTGGGGACTGGAACTGAGTCTGGCCAGTTCCACGACCAGTAATTACCAAATCTAAGTTAGCGTCGCTTCCCACTGGCTGTATAATTGGATTATTTCCAGCAGTACTACCGTATATTCGAATACCGTTGGCGACAGCTCCGCTACCTGGGTTTATTTCAAATAGTTCATTACCACCGGTACCGTTAGATCTAAATATAAAGGACCCAGTACCTTGTGTTATAAATTGTGGATTAATATTAGCATCAGCCCCTGTGGCAATTAATGATGGACCAGTGCCTGTGGCCGCACCAGTTGCATTGAAATAATTAACCGAGTTAGCAGTATAACTGACGTTAAATTGTCGTACTGAATTTGGTCTAAATTGTATTGCACTACTGGTGCCTAAACTGTCTAAAACCAAATCACTGTTACCAGCACCTTGTACCTTTAAAAATGCTGCACCATTGCCGCCCCAAGCGGACACATAGTTGACTGATGTTACTGCTGGATCCACTACGCTGAAACCAAGTCCAGCAGGAGTATAAAAGTTTAATGCATTTCCTAAAGTCTTTATGGACGCTTGTTGTCCAATGTATCCATATACAGTTGCAGTAGTTCCAGTAGTTCCGCCAACTAGTGTGACCGTAGGTTGTTCTACATACCCGCTACCGCCTGAAAATGCTATTGTTGAAACTCCAAAATTAGCACTAAACGTAGCACCAGCACCTGTACCGCCAGTGACGCTAATTGGATTTGAAGGTAATGCTGAGTAACTACCTGTGGCATTTATACTGATACCAGTAATTACACCACTTGTAGTTGTTGTTGTGACTTTAACAGATGCCGGAGTAGTAAAAGTTCCTAAAGTAAATGTTAATACGTCCCCTACACTATAACTACCGCCACCATTAACAATAGTTGGTACAGTTTGTATACCCAAATATGCAGCACCAGTTGCGACGCTACCACCAACGGTAGTCGGTACACTTATTACCACAGTAGGTGTTGCGTTATAATATGTTCCTGGGCTAGTTATAATTGCATAAGTTGCACTTGTACCGGCAGTAACATTTATTAATCCGCTAGTAGGTGCAATATCAGCAACACCAAAAACTCCATAGTTTAAAGTTAATGGTGCAATTACTGACCCATTGACTGCTAAATTTGTTACAGATGTAATACCGCCAACATTTAAATTGCCCTGTATGCCAGTACCGCCATTAACAACCAATGCACCAGTTTGAGATGATACAGAAGTTGTAGAATTATTAATTATCAATGGATTGGTTATAGTACCACCATTGAATATAGTTGCTGTACTAACTTGGTATCCGTTAATTACTACGTTTGACGCGGTAACAGTCCCACCAACAAATAACCCACCGCCAACACCAACTCCACCCGTAACAATTATTGCTCCTGATCCTGTTGAATTAGTTGCTATTGTACTAGTGTTAACTATCCCGCCAACAAAAGTTGTACCGAGTATTGTTGCTGTACCATAAATTTGCGTTCCGCCGATGAGTTTTGCCATAGTAAGTTATTTATTTGTTATATTCCGTAGCGACTTCTTAGAGCTTGAAAGTTCTGATTAATCTCCAATACCGATAACGCCCTTGGATACATATGTACTGAAGAAATACGACCCGTGTAAAATTGTGATGCATAATCATTGCCCACTTGAAATACTGTAGGCGTACCCTGCATTGTGTTAATTGCTGTACTACCTGCCGGTTGTCCATTGACATAGTATGTTGCGGTTCCATTGTTTCCACTAACTGAAACTGCAACATAATACCATGTATTGGTGTTTAAACTTGCAGTACATCCATAATAATCACCAACTGCACCTAAAGTAAATGATAAAGAGTTTGATCCAGGAGTTCTAAACCTCCATCCATCGTTAGTAGTTAATGATGATTGATGAGATAATATAACTCCGTAAGTTGAAAAAGACGACCAGTTGACCCAAGCGCCTACAGTTAACCCATTGGAGATAGTATATGATGTAGTAGAGGTTGCTGTAAAAGATTGTGAAGTTCCATTTAATGAAAAGTATCCGCCATTTGAAGAAGAATATGTAGGAGAATTAGATAACACCATATTATTATTAGCTCCACTTAAATCATACCAAGTAGGACCTGATCCTGGATAGCTGTATCCATACCCAGCATCCAAATACAATGCTAGTCCAGATGTAACTGTTGGGTTTTGATAAGATGATGCTGGAGTTGCATCAAAATAAAACTCAGCTGCTGCTAAGAAATCAGCCACTCCAGGAGTCCACCATGAGCTAGTGTTATTACTAACAAGTCTTATATAATTTGCGGTTGTGTTTACTGGAATAACTCTAGTTACGTCAGTTCCTCCTGAAAAATAGCTCTGCCCTAAATTTGTAAGAGTACTCCAAGCCAATCCATCAAAACTAGATTGCAATGATCCCCTAGTCCAAGTTGTCCCCCATCCACCGCCGCCTGATGGGATACCTGCATTTTCAACCGGACCTAAATAAACATTACTGACATAATATGTTGTAGGGAATATGGCTGTTATTGAAGGATACGGCTCTAACCCACTTCCCCAACAACTATTATCATAGTAATAATTGTTGTCAGATAATCCCCCAATAAATTTACTTTGTATACCTTTTTGACCTGTTGTTTGCGAAGTATATATTGAAGTTACGGTAAATGTCCAAGTTATTTGTGATGTTATTTCATCATAGTAATTAGGGCTATATAAATTTCCTTGACTGTCTACTCTGCTGGCAAATGTTGGAGCTGGCACTCCACTTGGTCCAGTGGCTTCATAAATTGTCGGGGTAACTCCTAATTCAAACTGTGGTCCCCAAAGATAAACTCCTTGACCGCCAACACTACTTTGAGTACTATAATTAGTGTTAGTGCCCATAGCCA
>Ga0164296_1004382_pt1 | contig 12851 bp, 9 predicted proteins | sample GEODES057metaG_FD_113533 | JGI IMG/M metagenome (GOLD analysis project Ga0164296, IMG submission 113533) | Dystrophic lake water microbial communities from Trout Bog Lake, Wisconsin, USA - GEODES057 metaG | ecosystem: Environmental > Aquatic > Freshwater > Lake | place: USA: Trout Bog Lake...
CAAATGGCTAATGACATTTTAAAAATCATAGAAGAGGTTGCTCTTGATTATCCAGAAGAAGAAAGAGAAGAGTTAAAGGCAGTTATGCTTGGGCAATTAGGACTGGCAATGTTTAATAGACCCATGGAGGGCAAGAATGATTAAGCTAACTTACGAACACATTTGTGACGGGTGCAAGAAAACGCTTGATACAGAAGTTTATGAATGCAGTGACTATCCTGGAATGGAATTTCCAAGGCCACATAGACAATTTTCGTTTAATTGGTTGGGGATAAATGCTCAACTATGCAAAGATTGTGCAGCTCCTTTGTATGAGGCACAAGAGCAAACTATGAAAATAATTATTGCTAATAGGGATCAAGAATGAATAAAAATATTTACACATGGATTTTTGTAATCGTATTTTTATTTTTTGCAATAAGATTTACTATCTGGTATGAATTATTAATATGGGATGAATGTAGATTAACTAATAGTGTTCTTTATTGCATGAAAATGGTGTCAAGATGAAAATATTTAAAGAAATAAAAATTGGTGATTATGTTCTTAGGTTTTACCCATCCGACACTGGTTGGATGTGCGGAATCAGTAAAGAAATGATGGAGGCATTAGAGAAATTATTAAATGCAAGGGGGCAAGAATGACTAATTTAACAAATTATTTTCGCTTAAAAGCTGCTTATTGGTATTCACTAGACACAATGCAAAGAAATATTGAAAATAATTGGTTTGAACTTGCAATGACCCGATATCTATTTTCTTTAGTTTATGCAGATGAAATATGGGACCATCTTGGTAAATTAACTGACGAAGAAAAGCGTTATATTTTTATACTTTAATAGGAAAAGAATTCTTGAACAACAAACTATCCGCGAAAGAAAGACAGTATGTAGGGTTAGTTAAAAGCTTACCCTGCTCCGTCTGTGACGCGCCAGGCCCTTCAGATGCTCATCACGTTAAACAACATAGACAATACACCGTTGTCGCCCTATGTAAATCTTGTCATCAAGGCGCATTAATGGGTTGGCACGGACAAAAACGTATGTGGGCTATGAAGAAAATGGAGGAAATTGACGCTCTTAATATAACCATTGAAAGAATGGTTGAATTACTTAAATCTTAAATACTACATTTACTTTAAATATTAATACTTATAGAGGGGACAATTATAACGGTAATAATGGTCCCACCATAAAGTATTACTTTTTCATAGACAACCTAATACTTTCTGCTCTCTGTGCTAGATCAGATATCAATCCTTTAAGTCTTAAGACCTCATTTGCCTTCTGTTCTCCGGTCAAAGATGTATTGTTTGGATCTTGAATATGATTCAACTGCTTACGAATGTTAGCCATATTCTTAGACGTTGCATCATACATTTTCTCAAGCCGGATCAGATCGCCCTTCTCTTCTAATATCTGCTGAACCTTAGCAGAATCTCCAATCTCAGCATAATGCCTCATATCTGCATATGCTTCGCTGATAGCCTGGTTGTTCTGATAGAAGTCAGTAACGTAAGTAGATTGAACGCTAGGTAGTTTTTGTACAAAACCTAAGCTCATCCGCTTTTGCCAATCCGCATCCGCATAAACACCATTATTAAACGGCATCATTGCATATTGAGATGTAGTCGCTATAGTTCCACCAAGCCATCCTAGATAGCTTTTAATCATGTAATCTATCTGTACTGGAGACATTTCTGCCTTGCCGCCGGAAACAGCTCCTAGGGCCTTGGAAACGCCTCCTAGACCCTTTGCCAAAGCACTGGTTTCATTGGTCATACGTTCTTGCTTAGATAACCGCTCCATGCCCGCAGTTTCAATCGGCGCATTGGTAAAGGAATCTTTATTAGCATAGACGTCAATTAAAGGCTTAAAGAACTGAGGAGTAGGATCCATAGAGAAAGTCTGGAACACCATTCGTCCAATACTCTCTCCAAAGCGTTTTCCTTCTACGTCTTTATCTACGATCTGCTCCAAAGACCGCTCGGCTAAAGTACCAATAGATCCAAATTCAAACGGCTTAGGAATGCGAATAACTTCCTGGGTTCCAGGTATCTTAAACCACCAGAAGAAATCACGATCCCACTGCTCGCGCTTCTTAAAGTCATCATCATCTTTGAATGCCATGTACAAAGCCATAGACGCTAAAGATACTGCGCCGGCAACAGTCATAAAGGACTGAGCCTTTTGTTTTTCATCTTGAGTAAGCGGATTACCATCTGGTCTATAGAACACCCTTACCGTAGGAATAACACCGTCTCTACCAAGCTTATACAAGCCCTGCAAACGAGCATTCAAAAACGGAACGATCTGAGACAAATACCTGATAGCCCCGCTAGATCCTTGCATGGAGAAGTCCATCAAATCGCGAGCGTGGTAGCTGGCCTCTAAGTGGCTCATGCCTTCACTTTTTAACTTTTCATATAAAGCTATGCGGTTAATATTCTCAGATCTATTTCCTATGTCTTCATAGTTATGCCAGATCTTAGTTAGCCAGAACTTAGCCTTTTCCTTGGTATCAACAATATTATCTCCATTGACACCGCGGGCCAATAGCTTCTTAATTACTTCACTTCTATTACCTTCTAATGTAGTGCCGTAATTAAATACACCACCACCGGCGAGAGCGGCTATGTAAACGGGCGAATCTTTATGAGAAGATGCCCATCCATCCATTACGTTCTTAACAAAGTTATTATTAAGGCCAGATAGACCTGCCGCCTGGATCGAATCCTTAATCAAGTTAGATGCCTTGAAAGCGGGAGATAGCGTTACACCAAACCGTAGCGCATTCTTAAACCCGCGCATAACATCAAGAACTTTAGATTGTGGTCCTAAATATGTAACAGCACTGAGAGACTCAAAAAGGAACGGATCATTGATATGAAAATGAGTTTCATGTCCTTCAATATTTACCTTGACCGTTTCGCGCCCAGCAGTTGTATAGCTGAGCATCTTTTTATTTCCATCCTCATCCTTACCTTCCTGAACCAGATCTCCATTGCCTACGATCTTGCCAGTCTTTTCATTGTGCACTGCACCATCTTTCCAGAAAAATCCTTGCTTAAGATTTGGAGTGGCAGCACCTAGTCCAGAAGCATCTTGAATGGTTGTCAAAGACGCTTGATTCTTCATAGAGGCGGAGAGGATATGACTCCAGTTTCTAAGCGTATTCTCCATAAGATCGGAGAACGGCTTTTCGCCTCCTCCTTTAAGCATCTTAGAGAATTGCTGGTTGGTCATCCTGGAGGCGGTACGGATTGATTCAATCTTTCCATCTTCCATTACCTTATAAAAAGGAACGTAGAAGGCATCATTAGAAAATCTTTCGTATGCTTCTTTGTCTATTAAATTTTGCTTGAGCGCAACATCTAAAACAGACTTATTAAGCGCCATCATATCCTTACGAGCTTGCTCATAAACTCCGTCTTTGCCGTTTTTATCTTTTCCAATTCTTGGTCTTCCGTTAATCTCGCCTTTAACGTACTCATCTTTCTTGGATACAAGATTGGCCAAGGCAGGAGTGCGCTTATGCTCTGGCAATAATGCCTCTCTATTAAGAGCCATCCACTGCTGGAACCTATCCACTTCTTTACCAAGAGGAGCTAAAGCCTGGATCATCCCTTTAAAATTATCTCCTTGCTTAATGGTTAGCGCTCCGTCTTCTAGCGCGATATGGCCATTAAACATCATGCCATGCAACCCTCCGTCAACAGATGATGCTAGACGAGCTTGCATATAACCCATAGGAGAGAAATCTTTAATAGCGCGGTACTGATCAACAGTCTTTTGCGCAATCATCTTCCAGAAGTTATCTTTGTTCTCTGCAATACGGTCTATGATTGTCTTGCTTCTAGGATGGAATATTTTTTCTGCCTCATCAACAGTAGAAGAAGGCATCCCCTCATAAGCACTTTTATCCGAAGGTGCGCGTTTTTGTAAAACGTCCTGAGCTTTATTTACTGCCGCCTGAGCCATTTCTGGAACAGACTTCATAGCAAACATCTCTTGCGCTTTCTTAGAGAATAGCGACTGCTGAACCATCTTCCCGGTAGACGGCTTACCTAAAGCATAGCCCTCCTTAACCATTCCATTTTGTAAAGGAATTAGAGTGTCATCCAGTAATGATTCAGTTGTTCTAACCAGTCTATCTAATGCTGTTTCAAAGTTCTTAGCAATACCTAGCACCTGGCGAATCAAACCAATAATGTGAGAAAAGACTGTTTTATTTCCTACCTTAATATCAGATAAGAATTTCTGCATTCCCTTATCCGTCATACCCCAGGAGATAAGCTCATCAGGATCTGACAAAGCATTGTTCATGCGCTTGTAGTAATTCTTTAAAACATCAGGTAAATCAGCGCCTTTATTCTTTGCTATTTCCTCGTTAAATTTATTAACAACAGTCTCATGCAAGCTTCTAATCTCTTTTACCAATGGATCTGTACTGGCCAAGAATCTCATCTGACCGCGAGTAGCAGCGTGGAGTAGCTCATGTAGCACCACCGTATAGTCCATACCAGAAGGGAAGCCATTTTGATTGGCAAATACTGGAGCACCATTTAGCTTAATGGAAATAAGCGTAGGCTGTCCTTGGGCGCCCCAAACAAAACTTGTCAATCCCTTAGCAGACCTTAGATCTCCAGTCCTGGAGTTACCGCTTGCGACTTCAAAGTTATATACTACTCCGGCCTTTTGCATAGCCTGGAGGCGGGTTAAAACTTTATTGGCTACAAACCTAGCAAAGCTATTTGGCGCGTTGGCAATAGCCCATTGAGCAGCCTGAATGAATGTCTTACCAGTAAGCTCTTTCTGAATCCTAGCTTCTTCTGGATTATTTGCCGGCTTATTGCTTACATCTTTTGATTGTAAAGTCTCAGGTTTATTGCCAAGATAATCCTTTATAGCTGAAGTCAAAAACTGATGATACATATCCTCAGCTTCAGCTTGAGTTTCTCCTCTGGTAAAGGCTTCCTCATGTATTCTTCTTGTATCAATACCTATTTGCTTGGCAAAGCTTATAAGGTTATCTAGTAACTCATTTTCTAATTCGTCTTCATATATTGGCTTACCATTTAAATGAGCAATGAGTAGACTTTTTTGATAGTCTTTATACTCCTCATCTCCTTTTTGATTTAATGATTCCTCTATATTTTCTGGTTTTTGTCTATCGTTTTTAATTGCTTGTCTAACATCTTCGTGATCACTAGGATCTAAAATGTATCCAGACTGATGCAAAGCTGTAGCGGCTTTATCCATCCGCATCCCTTTTTCGGGATTATTTTGCCCTGCGTATAACCATCCAGCACCAACTTTAATATTAGGCACATCCTCATGCCCCATCTCAGTTTTCTCATCTGGATGTAGTCCACCTTGCGATGCTATAAAACTCCTAGCACCCATCTTTTCGCCGGAAGCAGTGACTTTACCTAGGTTGCGATTATTCTTTTTCTCAGAATCTAACTGAGCTTGTGTCTTTGGAGTAAGAACAAATTCATTGCCAATCGACAATATTCGCATTAATGGTTGCAATTTCTTCGCTTGAATAGCATCTTCTCTATGCTTAAAACGAGTTGCTCCCTCTGACAATAATCCAGTAATGGGATTATTTAAATCGTCATATCCAACAATGCCTATGTTTTCAGGATGTTCTGTGGCCTTAAATTCTGGCTTAGTCTTTACAGCTTTTTCTTTTTGCTGAACTCCAAGACCTGCCCATTGTTCAGGGGTTGTCGCTTTAGGAGCTATAGGATTTCCTTCCTCATCATACTTAACAGGCAATGGCTTTGGTTCGTTCCTAAATATTGGATTTTCATTGTGCTCCGCTGCGGAAGCATTGATAGCATTTTGCTGTTCTAAATGAGTTTTGACAAAATGATTATTTTGATCCTCGGGAGACATGGCATTCCATTCTTCCTGAGTGATTCTTGGCTTTTGAGGGGCGTATAAACCCTGCAAAGCTTGTTGATCATTTAAGGCAACTTGACCGTTTGGTAATCCCTTTAGAGTTCCTGGCAATGGAGAATAGCCAATAGCCAAAGGCGTAGCAGATGGTTGCGCTTGATTTAAATTGGGCTGAGCTGCATATTTCTGTTGAAATTCATTAGCTTCTTTTTCTCTTCTATAGTTATCTAGGTCTTGCTGAGTAAGTGCAACCGATCCGTCCGGCAAAGAAACGGGACTAAATGGCTGGCTTAGACCAAGAGCTAAAGAAGCTGCTCTTTGGGGTTTATATTTGTTGCTAAATTGGTTTTCATGATAAGCGTCTAACTCTTCTTGCGTCATTGCTACAGAACCGTCCGGCAATGGAGTAGGCGTAAACGGCTTACTCATTCCTATTTGCAAAGGCTCTTGTACTGGCTCTTGTTCTGGTTCTTGAATTGCTTGCGCTTGTTTAATAGGCGCAGCATTCATTCTTGTATTAACACCGCCTACGCCGCCAGGAACTATGCCCATAGCAAACGCGCCACCAGCAGTATTAATATACTCATTAATAGCGTTCTTATCTGCTAACGGTAACCCAGCACCATAACGCTCAGCAGCTTGTTGAACGAGCTCAGGAGGAACTTCTTTAGCACCAGTGGCTAACATTCCTTTGCCAATATCTAAAAATAAATTGCGGGTAGATTTAGATCCTATTCCTTTAAGTCCACCTAGACCAATCTTTTCAGCAGCAAAGTCGGCAAGAGAATGAACCGCAACAGCAGGAGCTAACTTAGAAAAGTCAATCTTATCTGTATCGTATCCGGCTTCCTGGGCAGCTCTACTTGTTGGTTCACCAATACCATGAAATAAAGCTTGGCTGGCTACTCCAGCATTCTGTCCAAAAGTAGATGCTCCTGAACTAGCGTACTTAGCTAATTCTTCTTTTGCCAAAGTTTGCTTAGCTTTATCTTCTACAAAGGTCTGAGCCGCAATCTTAGCTGCATCTTTAGTGGCTCCGTTCTTAAGCTCATTCTCAAGAACTTCCTTTGCTGCATTCTTAATCCCTTGCTTAACCAATGACTTGTTTAATATAGGAGCCATTGCGCCTTCTAGCGTACCTGCTCCAGGAGCTATAGCTGTTCCAAGAGCTCCGCCGGCCAAAGCAAATGCGCCAGTCTCGGCCAAGTTAGATACGCCGCTACCAATCTGATAAGGAAGCCAATCTGTGAGAACCGTACTAATCCCTTTGTGATAAGCATTTTCTAAATCATCAGATTCTTTAGCATTCTTTTCCTGGGATTCGTTTGCTTCTTTAAGGTTTTTAACCCCTTTGCCTAGCAAATAGTCAGATACTACGCCCTTACCTAAAACATGCTTAGCACCTGCCCCTAGTAGGGTTTGTAATCCGCCCAACACTTCTTGGTCTTGAGATCCAATAGAAGTAAGGCCACGCATAAAGTCGCCTTGGCCTTCTTTTGCGTTACCAAAATTTGCTTGAGCATAAGATAAAACCTGGTCTTCTGTAGCTCCCTCTGGAGCGTTAACGGTATATACCGTACCAGACGGATCTTTAACTTTAAAAGACGGCATTAAATGCTCCTATTATTTTACGATGCTCCAACCTGCGCCACCTGGAGTCTGTTTTTCCTGTCCTGCGTCTGGATATTCATTGAATCTTTGAAAATGAGCTTCTCTATAGCGTTTGTCATTCTTGTACAAATTAGCCATTGCATCTGCTTCTAATTTGGCCTTTTGCTCTTGCGTTAAAAAGTCGCCTTTAATATTCGCAATTGCTAATTCTTTAGCCATTCTCTCTTTACGATCCATTATGGCATCTAACTCTTTGTTTTTTCTTTCCTCTAATCCTTGCTGTCTTAGATCTAAAGCATTTTGAGCGGCATTGTGTTGCTCAAGTATTTTTGCGTAACCTAAGTTGTTTGTAAGTTCATGCTGATATTTTCTTTCCTCGGCTTGTTGATTCTGTAAATCACGCAAGCTACTATATCTAGCAATACCTAGCTTACCGCTAAGAATAGCATTCTCTTCTGCGGCGTTTTCTTTATTGGCATTCATAGCGTAAGAAATACCAGGCAAAGCACCTTCTCCAATATCTCCAGCAAAGGTATGCACTTCACCAGGCTTAACTGTTCCAGCTTTACCCATCATTCCAAGACCTGCGCTAAGCAAAGACATGTAGAAGTCTTTTTGCTTTTTATCTTGCAAAGCTCCTTCGCGCTTAGCCAAATAATCATTAAAGCTATCAAATGGATTTGGAGCTGCTTTTTCCACGGCAGGAGCGGCAACGGGTCCTCTTACATAAGAAGGATTAAGTTGATCTTGTGCATTAGCTGTTTCAGCATATCCGCCTAAAGCATTAGATGCCGCGTTTGTGGCAGATACAGAAGGCTCAACTGGCGCAGGATGATTTTCAGTTTGTATCTCTTGTTTTCTAAAAATTGATTGAGCAGGATTAGCTTGAGACATTCTAATTCTGTCTAATTCATCTTGTTCATTTGGCATTAGATCTGGTGAGTAAAGGGCAGCACCCAATCCAACTCCGCCAACTCTTGGGCCAATCCCTTTAATTGCAGATCCAATTTTGCTAAGCATTCCAGCATCTGCCGTTTGCGCCGCTCCAGCAACTTCGGGTACTGCCGGAGTAGGTGAAAATGCTGTTTGTGCATTTCTTATGTTAAGCAAACGTTGAGCATAATCTTTTACAGCATCGGGAGCCATGTCGTAAATATCAGATATTCCTCCCCCTCCAAAGTGAGCTATTCCACCTTGAGCTAAGCCAACAGTATAGTTCTGGGTTTCTCTAGGAAGTTTAGAAGGATCTGCGCCGCTGGCTAACCATTTATCAGTATTCCCAGGACCCCAGTTATAAGCAATAGCTGCAAGCTTAGGATCTCTGTACTTGTTCTCAAGTTTAGCTAAATACTTAATGCCACCTTCGATGTTTTGATTGGCATCCATTGGATCTTTAACGCCAAGCTCTTTAGCTGTTTTTGGCATTAATTGCATAACGCCTAAAGCACCGGCAGGAGATACAGCTCCAGCACGATCTTTTAATCCACCAGTTTCTTTGTTAAGAACATGAGTAGCTAACTTTTCTGTTACGCCCATTTCTTTTGCTTTATCACGAGCAATCTTTTCTAAATCACCTTCCTTTGTAGGTCTAGCAACTCTAGTTTCTTCCTTGTGCGCTACAACTGGCTGAGCCATTCCAGGCCCTTGATAGGCTTGGGTTTGCCCCATTTGCTCCGTCATCATAGGAGAGATAGATTCAATACCAGGACTCTCGGCATTCATACCGCCGGCAACAGCATCTTCAAACTCTTGATCCTCGTTGTCTGCCTCATCATCCTCTTCATCATCAGGCTTCTCTGATAAATACTGTCTAGCCATTTCCTCCGGATCTGGAACTCCGCCCATAGCAAAGCCCATGATGCCGCCAGTAGCAGCTTGAGTAGGTAGATTAGACTGAGCAGCAGCAATGCCAGGAGAAGGTTGCTGGGCTTGTTGAGGAGCTTGTGGAGCTGGCTGTGGAACTTGAGGAGCCTGAGCTTGAGCCAATGTTTGCTGAGCAATAGGAGGCTGATTAAGTAACCCAGACTTCATAGCCTGAGCACTCTTCATCTCATTCATCCTAGACGTAATCTTAGAAACCAAAGGTACGCCAAGATAGCCGTACAAAGAACCATCTTGTACAGATTGAGCTATATGCTGCTGAAGAGATTGAGCTTGAGAAGGGTCTTGGATATTGTCAATTAGCTTACTGTAATGGTTAGCTATTTGGTCTTGAATATCGTTCATTTTGCACCTTTCATGGCGTTATATAAACCAAGGCTAACAATTCCTCCGGCTGCATATGATTTAACTTTTCCGCCTTTTGCCTGATTTACTGGGGCAGATCCTGAGTTTGTTCCAGTACCATTATTAGTTCCTGTTCCAGTACCATTAATATTAATTGTTGGAGAGCTTGGATTAGCCAATCCATAGATAGCGGCTCCAGCAGTACCAAGTCCCGCAAGTTGAGAAAAAGTATTGGGCGCAGCAGCTTGCTGAGTAGTCGTTATGTCGGATATAGGCAACCCAGACGTTAAGTTCTTGAGCTGACCAAGTTGCGTCATAGGATACTGCTGAGCAGTAGCATAATTCTGCATTGCCTGGTTGATGATGTTTTGCTGTTGCTGTTGCTGTTGTCCGCCAACTGTTCCTTGTTGGTTAAGGATATTTTGCTGATTAGCCAATCCTTGAGTTCCCAAAGCACCGAGTTGACCTGCACCCTGCATAGCCTGATTAGCAGCTTGCAAACCAAAGTTATTATTTGCGTTATATTGGCTTTGAGCAGCACCAAACGCATTGTTATATGCGTTACCAATTAACTGTTGCTGAGCTAAATTCTGGTTCTGAGAGTTAAGCGCATTCATTACCGCTTCTCTGCTTCCGCCAAAAGCACCGGCCTGGGTAGCAGAACCTTGCTCTTGTGCAGCTTGTTGACCATATTGCTGATTTAACAATTGCAAGCTAGGAGCAAGTGACTGTTGAAGATACGGATTCATGTATCCACCAACTTGATTCTGGAATCCTTGTGGATTAGCAGATGCCCCCAGTTGGTTAGCAGTGTTGATCGAATTTATTGTCTGACCAGATGCAGCACCAGTTTGCCAAGGATTTTGTAAACTAGCTACGCCTTGCTGTTGTTGCGCCTGAAGCGGTGTAAATCCAGCAACTGACGACTGAGCAGCGGCTTGTGAACTTGGATCCATGCCGTACTGTCCGCCAGTAGGTGTATATGATCCATAAGGGTTATAAGGGTTTATACCAGTAATCTGTCCAGATGGATTTGTATTAAATACCTGGCTTTGAGCGGCACCAAGAATATCAGTGATATACGGCTGAGCCCAAGGCGATAGACTTGAATATTGATTTGATTGTGCGGTTTGACCGCTTCCTCCGCCACCACTCATAATAGACTCCTAAATATCTGTTTTTACAACCGTATATTGCTTATTAAAGCCATACCGTTTAAGCCACCTAGCTACAGAATCTCTAACCGCACCCTGTATTCTAGTTGCTCCCATGCTTTTTAGTAACACTTTTAGCTGAGAAAAAGTGTCTTCATTTGAAATTAATCTGCCGCCAATGGTCGTAAAAAACGCCGTCCTGTGAAGCGGATCATTTATAAAAGTAACCGTCCCCGCGCCATGTATAACGCCGTCCTCGTCTAACGCAACAAATAGCGCCCAAGAACCGGTATTAACATACATTTGAGCCTGTTCAAGCGTATAGTCTTCGTTACCGTAATTGTGCGCTTGAGCTATATACCTCTCAACCAATGGCCAAGCCTGGGCGCAGTGGCTAAGGGGTATATGCTTTACAGACAATATCATGTTGGGATGTACTTTTCTGCATCAATTTGTTTACCTTGTCTGGTATGACCTGTTCTGGCTTTGCGAACTTTATCCATCATTGCATAGAGATGTTTAGCGCCAGCATCAGTAGAGCCATTACCAAGATGAGAAACCACATCAGATGGCACAACAAACTCACCTTCAGCCAATCTTGCAGGTTGTTTATCAGCAATACTAGCGGGAATATCATCAGACATGCCATCCCCAGGGCCTTTAAGTAAACGTCCACCATCTGAATAACTTCCTAAGTTATAACCTGTATCTCCTCCAGATGCCAAGCCCATGATGCCGCCTTGCGCTGCCGTAATATTTGAAGGCAGACTAATGCCATACTGAGACGCAAGAGACTGTAAGCTAGTTCCAGAAGAAGGAGCTTGATATACCTGTAAAGGACCACTGCTTTCGCCCGCAGCAGTCATGCCGCCAGACGCCATAGAGTTGGTAATAGCCTGAGACATAGGCAGATTACTAGGCTCATAACCTACCATTTGATTGGCAGATGTAGGTAGTTGTGTAGGAGCATGGTAAACATTAGAGCTTAACTGACTCTGTGGATACTCTTGTCCAGGATCGCCCCCCATAGATAAAGACATAATACCGCCCTGAGCTGCGGCGCGATACGGCTGATATCCGGCAGCTAACGTCTTACCCAATCCATAAGACGCGGCAGATGGAGGCTGATATGTTGGCATGTAGTTAGGATTCATTGCTCCTGACTTTATAAGAGCAAGAATTCCTGCTGTTCCGCCAAGTGCTTTTGCTAATCCTGGGTTAGCTTTTGCCCATGCAGTAGCTGTATCAACAGCAGAAGATGCAGTAGATCCAATTTTACTCAGCATTGAAGGAGTATTGGTTGCCTGGGCATTAGCTCCTTGTGCTGCTGTTTGAGCGCCCCATTGGCTTTCATCTTCTGCATACAAAGGATTTGGAGCGCCAGACGGTAAAGTTGCTGATGCAGAACTTCCGGCTACGTTACTAGCAGTTGGATATCCTACTTGACTAAATCCATTTTCAATCTGACCTGCATATGGGTTAGCTCCGCCTAAAGCCGAAACTTGATTTGCACCTAATGCGGCCATATCACCTGAAGCAACTGGAGCTGCTGTACTAGCTGCACCTTGAGCAAATTCTCCGGTTAATCCACTTAAAGCATCAGCATCAGAAGCAGACATAGCAGCACCAGCACCACTACCTCCAGACAAAAGAGAGCCAATCCCAAAGTCTGCTCCAGCGCCGCCTAATCCAAGTAGCTCAGGATTCATTGTGCCAACAGCTAAGGCGCCAAGAGCCAGCTCGCCAATACCTTTTGGGCTACTTAAAGTACCGCTAATACTACCTATTGGATCAGACCAAAAACTCATAACTATCCCCTTAAGATGTTCTTACTTTAAGCACGTTACCTGCGCTTGTATCTACATAAATATCGCCAACTCTTAACAAACCATTTGCGTAATCCGTCTGCGTAGGTAAGCTAATAACTTGTCCAGTACCTGAAGTCCCAGGTTGGC
>Ga0164296_1004383_pt1 | contig 12849 bp, 11 predicted proteins | sample GEODES057metaG_FD_113533 | JGI IMG/M metagenome (GOLD analysis project Ga0164296, IMG submission 113533) | Dystrophic lake water microbial communities from Trout Bog Lake, Wisconsin, USA - GEODES057 metaG | ecosystem: Environmental > Aquatic > Freshwater > Lake | place: USA: Trout Bog Lake...
CATGGCGACACCGACTGCCGCGTTGAGGATGAGGATGAGGACGATCACGCCCGGCTCCACCCACTTGCTGAGCCAGTCCTCGCCGTCAGACTCCTCCATGTAGCTGATCCCCAGAGACACGCAGGCGGACACGATCAGGATCTGTGGGCGGCGCGCGCGTGAGACGGGGGCACAGGACGGGGAACGCACACACGGCTTGAGACTCCACCGCCCGGTGCAACCACGCGGCGTGTACACACGACACTGGCGTCGCTGCGGCGCTGCGGGAGCCTGGGGACGCAGCTGCTTAGCAGTACAACAACCGCACCTTGACCAGCGGGTCGTCGAACTGCTCCAGGATCAGCTTCCACAGCGGCTTGCCAGCCTCCTTCTTGAGCTCGTTGAAGCCGTATTTGGCGCGCCGGGTCGCGACGGCGGAGGAGGACAGGCCCGTGGACAGGTCAACGCCCCAGTAGGCTGTCACCGCGCTGAGGGGCTTCGACCACGCCGGGTACGTGCCAGTGGCCGTCTCTTCCACTGGCGCCACATCCTTGGCGGCCTTGCGCGGAGGCATAGCGCCTGCAAAGGGAAGAAAGCTCTCAGTCTAGATCGATGAGGTGGCATTGCATTGATGACAAGACTCCTCAATTTCTAACGTTAACGTTTCCCAGTCAATTTTTTGAGAAGGGACACTGCGCCAGCTTGTGTGCCTGTCCTTCCATCTGCACTCATCGCTGCAGCCTGCGCGTCGGCAACCTCGAACGGGTTCCTCGGTGAGCCATCTGTGCGCGTGACGCGGAGCATGGCGCCAGAGCCATCGTCCAGAGGCAGCTCCCACGCGTCGCCGGTGTCTGGCAGCAGCTCAGGCGTGCCTGACACCTGATTCGACATCCAGGCTGCCATGAGTTCATTCACCGCCTGGGGCCTCTCATGATGCGGGCAGTGGCCTGCAGGACTGAGCTCGTAGTATGTTGCGTCCGGCACACGTCGTTTGAGGCGCTGACCCCACAGCGGAACGACCCACGGGTCCTCTGCACCATAAACAAGGCACACTGGGCAGGTGCGCATGTCCAACATATCATCGAAGCGCAGAGGCGCTTTGGGCGACAGGAAAATGCTGACGAAGACATCCGCCGCCTGCGCCCGCCGCGTAGGCGTAAGAATGTCCTCCACCAGCGCGTCTGTAAGAGCCCGCCTGTCCGTATACACCAGCCCCATGATTGACCGCACAGTGGATGGCAGTCGAAGTGTGTTCCACCACAGGCCGACGATGAAGCGTAGGTACCAGGGAGCAGGCAGTGTGCCGTTCCAAGGCATCCGACTCGCCAGCTGCGGCTCAGTCTCCGGGTTAGGTGCACTGCTCCAGAACGGCGTTGCGTTGAGAAGGAGCAAGCCTCGCACGAGGTCAGGACGCAGTGCCGCAACGTAGGTCGCGATGAAGCCGCCCAGACTGTTGCCCGCGAGGAAGGGCATCGCGCCAGGCGACTGGGGCAGAACCACGTGCTCTATGAAGTCTATCACTTGCTGCGCCCACAGGTCCACTGAGAACTGCAGGCCGGTGGCGTCTTGCGGCCACGAGCGTCCCTGACCCAGGTAGTCTAGCGCATAGCAAGTATAGCCCCGTCGCGGCAGCTCCTCTAACTGGTTGGAGTAGTGGAATGTGCCCACTCCAAAGCCCGGGAGCAACACAACTGCAGGGCCGGAGTCACCAGCGCGTTCGTAGTGCACATCTGCCTCTATTCGAGGCCAGCGCCAATAGCAGGACTGTCTATGCTGCACTGGCTGCGTTGATGCGTGTGTCACAAGCCGCCTTGTGCGGCTTCCATCCCGACATCGCGCCGCGATGTGGCCCCGGGGCGCATGCCGCAACATGCCTGGAGGAGCGAGACTCTCCATTTTGAGTGACGTCATCTTGCGAACCTGCCGTCCGCAGGTCTAATGCTTGCACTGTACTGCCCAGTGTGCGCACCTAGGCGTGTCGCCGCCACTGGCTCCATCTCGCGCCGGCAGGCTGTTTCTGGCCTCACTTCACTCCTTGTTGCCCCACGTTGCGCAGCCGCAGAGGCGCTCGCTGAGACTGCACCGAACGTGGTTGTCTGGCACAGACCGTCTACTTCACGCCGCGTGACTGCTCCGCCCGGCTTCGGCCCGCTTCTCATCTTGCCTGGCTTCGGCAATGATCGCAGTGACTACGAAGCACCTTTCGGCGTGGCGGAGGCGTCTGTCGCAGCAGCCCTGCAGGCTCGCAGCTTCACTGTACGCGTGCTCCCTGTGGAGCGCAGCGACTGGTTCAACGTGGCACGCGCTCTGCTCACTCCCGCCTTCTATGCGGGTACCTGCACGTCACGCGAGGGATATGGGTGGTACATCGACCGCGTTGCTGTCGCTGTAGACCAGGCGTCAGAGGAGGCTGGAGGCGCGAAAGTGACGCTCGTGGGTCACAGCGCTGGAGGCTGGCTGGCGCGTGCCTACTTAGCAAGTGCACCTGAGGCCGCCCGCGCCCGGGTGAGTGGCCTGGTGTCGCTCGGCAGTCCTCACACGCCTCCGCCAGTGGGTGTCACTGATGTCACGCGTGGCGCCCTCGGATGGCTCAATGCTGGCTGGCCGGGCGCGTTCTTTGCACCAGAGGTGAGGTACATCTCAGTTGCTGGACGCACGGTCACTGGCAGGCCCGGCGATGCAAAGGATGCGGAGGGCAAGCGCCGCCCGCCTGCATATGCGGCCAGCAGCTATTCGACACTTCTCGGGGGCGATGGCGACGGGGTGGTGGGGGATGCGGTGGTGCCACTCAGCGTCGCTCTGCTTGACGGAGCGCAGCATGTGGTGCTTCCCGGTGTGTGGCACAGCGTTTCCCGTGTAGGCACCTTTGACGAGGCGTCGGGCGTGTCCTGGTACGGTAGCGCAGAGGTTGTTGACGAGTGGCTGGCGCCGTTGGTTGAAGGTCGGTAGGCATCGGCTATTTCTGTTCGTGCATACTCTGGCGCGTCTCTCTTTCATGTATGTTTTGGCTGGCATCACAGCCAGCTCTTGCCGCCAGTCACGTTGAGCACGGTGCCATCGATGTACGACGCTCGATGTGAAGCCAGGAAGGCGACCACGGACGCCACTTCCCCCAGCCGCGCCTCCCTGCCGAGGAGGATGCCTTTGGCATAGCTCTCACGCAGCTGCTGGACTGTCTGGCCGCGTGTGTACGCAAGGGCTTCCTCGTATGCTGGCGTGCGCAGTCCGGTGGCCTCCAGCACACCCGGCGACACCCCCATGACGCGGATGCTTCCTTTGAACTCCTTCGCCCATGAGTGCGTCATGGCGTACACAGCACCCTTGGATGCCGCGTATACGCTCTGTCCGGCAGAGCCCTGGCTGCCGGCTTCGCTGGCGATGTTGATGACAACACCGCCTGTGGTGCCGCACTCCAGCATGTGGCGAACGACTGCCTGAGTGACGCGGAAGACCCCCTTCACGTTCACTGCCAGCACGCGGTCGAGCACGCTGTCGGACACTTCATGCTTGCCGCCCTCGTCGACCAGCAGAGCGGGCACGTTGATGCCAGCGTTGTTTACGAGGACGTCGATGCGGCCCAGCGTGCTCGCGACGCGGCCGATGGTTTCAGGGAGTGTGTTCTCTCTAGCCGCGATATCAACTTGTGCGTACATGGCGTGCTGGCCGGTGCTTGATGTGACCATGTTGACCACTTGAAGGCCTTGGTCCTCTGGTTGCACATCCAAGACGGCCACACGGACGCCTTGCAACGCAAGCTCCAGAGAGATGGCACGGCCAAGACCGCTGGCACCACCAGTGACCACCGCCACCTTCCCGTTGAGACGAAGCCAGCTGCTGTTTGAACTGTGCGCCTCTGGCGTCCCCACTGGTTGCGAGTGGCGACTGCTGCTGCGACGTCGCGCGCTGTGCAGTGCTGCTGCACGCGCCGGCAACAGCGACACTGCGGCGGGCATTCGTATTGGTATTGGCCCATCCTTGGACAAGCGGCGCCTCTCTGGCTATTGGTTCGGGTCGGGTTTTTGGGCGGCCGAGGAAGCACTTGGGACGAACACACCGCCGAGGCCGTGCCCTATCCCCGCACACAGCTCTCGGCCCCCCGCTGGGACGCATTCAATATCTCTTCTGGTTTGGTGCTCCACCTCTCGGCGTGCTCTGGCATAGCCTGCTGCACCATGAAGTTCAGCGCGGCGTTGCAGGCGGAGACGGATGAGACGTTCCGGGCTCACTACCTGCGCTATAATGCGCTGAAGGACATTTTGAGAGCGGTGACACCTGCCGGCGCGGAGGCTGATGACATGCAGAACTACATCCGCACCGCCATCAACCGGAGACTGACGCCCAATCTGAGACAGGCCAGCGCGGTGCGTCACTCTTTCTTATGCCGTGATGCTCATTTTGCTTATATGTGTGCGTTCTACGCGCAGATGGCCACTGCCGTTCCCGAGGTGCGGCAGTTTATGGACATGCTGGAAGCTGATCTGCAGAGCGTTGGCCGCTTCGTGGCGGATCACAAGCAGGACCTGCACATGCGCGCACGTGCGCTGGTGGCACGCGCCTCGGGTTCATTGTCTTCGTCCGAGATCATGCGCCTAGAGACTTCAGTGGATGAACTTGCTGCTCTGGTCGTCAAACTCGACCGCTTTTGCCTGCTCAACTACACGGGCTTCATCAAGCTTGTCAAGAAACATGACCGCCTGACGCAGCACAGCACGCTGCCGTGGTTGCTCACGCGTCTGTCCAACGACGGGTCGTTCATGCAGCACCGTTTCGACACACTCGTCACGTCCCTGAGTGACGCGTACGCGGCTCTGCGCGCCCGCCGAGCTGGTGCTAGCGGCAAGCCAGCCGCTGCATGGGTGCCGCCATCCAACTTTGAGCGGAGCACGACCAAATACTGGGTGGCGCCTGAGGACGTGGTTGCTGTCAAGTGCGCGTTGGTCAAGCACCTGCCTGTGCTCATCTTCGGCCGACCTGATGGAGCGGCGGCATCTTCAGCGGCGGACTCTTTCCTGGTGGCTGCAGGCAACACCGCAGCCGGTGGTGAGCCGCCCAGTGATTGTAGCAGCATAAGTAGCGTCTACTTTGACAACGCTGCACTGGATGTGTACCGCACTCGCCTGCTGCGCGAGGAAGGGGCAACGCTGGTGCGGCTGCGTTGGTATGGCGACTCCGTTGGCGCAGACACGGAGGTCTGGATCGAGCGCAAGACACACCACGAGTCCTGGACCATCGATTGCTCCGTCAAGGAGCGATTCCGTCTCAAGGCGAAGCACGTGGCTGCGTTTCTGGCGGGCGAGCTGGATATGGAGACTCTGCTGAAGAAGCTCAAGGCTGATGGCGCCTCTGATGCTGACATCGCTCGCACGCGCACGCTCGCTGCAGAGGTTGCGCAAGAGGTGTCTGCCAGGCAGCTGACTCCTGCGCTGCGGACGATGTACTTCAGGACCGCGTTCCAGCTGAGCACAAGCAATGCGGTGCGCGTGTCGCTGGACACGCAGCTGCGGATGCTTGATGAGCGCACGCCGGCGAGTGTGCGTCGGCAGTCGTGGCACCGGCCTCTGGATGACAAGCAGCATCCCGTGGCTCCGCACGAGTTGGTGGAGTTTCCATTCGCGGTGCTGGAGGTGAAGCTCCAGGACGAGATGCCCAAGTGGATGGCGGCCTTGCTGGACAGCGGGCGGTTGACGCAGTGCACCAAGTACAGCAAGTTCCTGCATGGCACCGCTAGTTTGCGGGTGAATGCTGTCGAGCGCCTGCCTCACTGGTGGGATGACCCGTCTGTGGTGCCTTCAAGCGCGCTGGCGGCAGTCACGCAGGGGGCAGGGCCTCCGCGTGCAGCCAGCATGGCGTCTCTCGGCGCAGCGGAAACAGGCAGCGTGGACGACCTTGCTGCGCTGCCGCACATGGCTGGCAAGAAAGAGCTGCGGTCGGGGCTGAAGCGCTCAATGTCCGCCCCGCCTGGATGCGATGCCGCTGTGGTGGCCATCGCTCCATCCGGAGATACGCCCCGCGGCGATACCCGTGGCGGTCTTGTGCGTCGTCTGTCGCGTGCGCTGGGCAGTACTGCTGCCGGCGGCGTGAAGGAGGCGCAAGCTGGCTCACAGGGCAGCAAGCTGTCCTTAGGCCCAGTGCCGAAGCTGCACGTACCCATCCGCATCGAGCCCAAGACGTTCTTCGCCAACGAGCGCACCTTGTTGAATTACCTCCACCTGAGCATCCTGATTCTGTTCACCAGCCTGAGCCTTGTGACGAATGACAGCATGATGGGCGGCGAGCATTTGGAGGGCAGCTGGGGCTCTGACTACAACAGCCGCCTGGCGGGCGCAATCATGGCACCAGTTGCGGTGTTGTTTATCCTGTATGCGTTGACCACGTTCATGTGGAGGGCGAACCGTATTGCGCGACGGGAGCCCTGTGCGCGGTACGACGACCGCTTTGGGCCCTGCGTGCTGGTCACGCTGCTCCTCGGCGTGGTCGTGACAACTATCGTGCTCGCCATCACGCATGCGGACTGGCACCGCAACTCGCCTGTTGAGCTGGTGGTCAACTCCAAGCATCGGAACTCGGTCATGACCGTGGCAGTGGCGGCTGCGAACAAGACCAAGGCGGCATCGCTGCTGCGGCTAAACACCACAGCAGGCAGTGGATGTAGCCTGCTCCGTGTGGAGTGGCCGCCATTCTTCCGCCCGCGGGGTGTGGCCGTGATGGGTGACGACACGCTCCTTGTCGGCGGCGAATACCAGCTGGTGGCTGTCTCGCCGCCCACTGCCAGCGTACGCGTGCTTCCTGCTGCGGATACCAGCGTCTCCGCGGTAGCGGCACTGCCTAATGGCGATGTATACCTGGGCTCAGCGCGCCCACGCAACTGGCTGGTGCGATATGACATAGCTGCAGGCGCTGTCGCTCATGGCACCAGCCTCGACGGCGATGTTTTGTTGGGTGCCACGCAGACACTGTCCGCCCTCGCAGCTGGGCCGAACCGCACGCTGCTTGTCACTGGCGCAAACGGGGTGGAGGTGCTTTCCATGGCAGACACTGTTGTGCGCAATGCGACGGCGCCGCTTGTCTGGTCCGCTGTGCGCCACCTGGATGGCGATGCGTTGAGTTTTGGTCTGCAAGGCAGTGCCCACATCGGGGGCATGGCCCTCGACGACGCCTCCGGCATTTTCCTGCTCCTCTTTGACAAAGCGAAGCCTCCCACCGTGCGGTCTTGGAACATGACCAGCGGTCAGCTCCTGGGTGACTGGCCGCTGCCGGCGGCGGCTGTAGGACCGGACAGCGGCGAGGATAGCGCAGGCGAGCAGTCTGCTGGGGCGCTGTGGACGGGCCTGGCGCTGGGCAGAGACTCAAAGGACTTGTTCGTGGTTCGCGCATCGGTGCCGCCGCAGCTGTGGCGCCTGCGGGTGGGTCAGAAGCTGCTGCCAAGCTGCATCCTGTGACGCGTTGATATGCGGAGACGTAGCTTGATGCGTGTGTATTCCTCTCATGCGTCTCCTGTAGTCATTAGCCCGTTTCAATCTGCGGTGGCGTCGCCGAGGCCAGATGCAAGGCCCTGCAGCTGCGCCGTGCTGGCGGCACCACCGAACATGGTCTCCACCGCCGACGCGTCCACGCCTGGAAGCGCAGTAAGGCGCTGCTGCACACCCAGCAGTTGTTTCAGCTGCGCGCGTGCCACATGCAGCTGTGAGGCGAGATCCAGGACAGAGCCCACGATCACGACATCGACGCCGGACTCAACCACCGCCTGCGAGGTCGCGCTTAGATGAAGGCGCTCCATTTCCAGTCTCTCGTTGGCTTTCTCGATGCGCGCGTCATGCTCGCGCTGCTTCAGCTTGATGCTTTCCGTCAGGGCGGTGGCGGCGTGAGCCAGTGATACATAGGACGCGACGCCCTCGGCAACCTTAGCGTCAAGTGCCTGAATCGTTATGCGAAGTCAGGTCCGCGATATACACTGCGACTGCACACACACAAATACACGCACCCGTCCCTCCTGCATGTAGTTGGCTGTCGCTAGCTGCACGTCATGTTTACGCTGGTCGTTGGCGCGCAGAGACTCCTCCAAGCTGCGCGCTTCATCAGATAAACCCATAAGCTCTGCTTCCAGCTTCGCTTTGATGAGACTGAGGCGAAGGAACGAGTCCTCGTGCTCTGAAACAGACACGCGGAAGGCAGTCAGCATCGCAGACAGGCAGCGCGCGCACAGAGGGGCAAAACACACACCTCCAGTCGCCTTGCGGACCTCGGTGAGCGTGTTGTACACCGCCTGCTGGTGCTCATCAAGCTGCGCGCTCATGGTTTTCTTCAGCGAAATCGCGAATCGGAGGGGGTTTCTGAATTGCAGTGGGGCATCCCCTTTCGCAAAGCCAGTTGCGCTTCGATGGACGTCGTAGCTGCGACGCCACAGGGAGTGCTCGCTTTCGTGGAGCAAGTGGACGCGCTGCAGAAGCAGCTAGAAGCCGGCGAAGCTGACCTTGCACTCCAAGCTCAGCACTTGGCCGCGCTGGACGCTGACATCGTGGTCGCCGAGCAGGAAGTGGCTCGAGGCAGAGAGTCGCTCGCAAAACGTGTGCGAGAGCACGCCAAGTTCGCAGCCAAGGCGGGCGACTACAAGGCAGTCGCAGAGCGCCGGGAGCGAGAACGGGCGAATGCGCCACTGGTGCAGTCGCGACGCGAGCGCAGTGAGCGGTTAGCATCGATTCAGGCAGACATGGAGGCGGCTGTGCGTCGCTTCGTGGAGCGATGCACTTCCTTTCGAGCTGAACATGATCCATCGGCGCTGGAGGCAAAGCTCGTGGCGGACCTCACTCGAGTGCAGAAGCTCACACGCGAGGCCCTCGAGTATACCAACCAGCTGCAAGCGTTGCAGGACTCCGCGCGCCAGGCAGCGGAGGCGAAAGTCAACACACTGGCCCGCTTGGAGAAAGTCACCGCGGAGTGCGCAGGTGCGTGTGAAGCAATCTCCCGTCGCTATCAGCATCCACTTGCTCACTCTCCATTCGCAGCGCTGCGTGAAAGCTTGGCAGCTGAGGCTGGCGTGACGGCGACGCTGAACGCAGAGCTCGCAGCGTTAAAGGAGACACCGGAAGCTCGCGCCATCGCTGCTGCGTCAGCCGCCACCGCCGACAGCTCGCACGCGCTGATGAAGCTAGATGACACGTGCGCGGCGCAACGAGCTCACTTGGCACGTCTTCGCAGTGAGAGCCAGCGGCTGGATGCGAGCGTGCAACAAGCGAAGCACGATCTCAATCAGCTGGAGCGCCGCGTACGATCCCGCACGGACGGCATCTTTGACAGCGCAGGCGCAGCCGTGCAACATGCTTCTGCCTGGTTGCACCCGATGCAACGAACAACGACGGTGGCCATGGTCCAAACGGACACGACACACACGCCTGGTGGCGCGCAGATGTTCTCCAGCGTGACGCGCACGCTTGTCCAGCAACAGCGGGTGCCATTATCGGCTGGCGTTCAGCAACACGGTGTTCGCCAGCCGCAGCCTGTGTTTGACCGCGAGAGCAGTCCACCGCACGCCCGTGGCGCGCCTGACCCGATCGCTACTGGCAGCACTGCAAAGAAGCGCCGCCGCAGAGAGCCACTGGTGCTGGACAGCGACTCTGGCAGTCCGGTGTTGCACAATCAGGCGCCATTGCACCCTCGTGCACTGGCACTAGCCAATGCCGCACCGCGCAACGGCAGCGGCGCCGCCGCCGCTGCACCTAGTGTGAAGACCACGTACGGGAGTGCGCGCAAGCCCACGGTGGTGCAGCAGTCTCTTGCGCAACAGCACAACCGGGAAAAGGCGTCGGATGATCCGTGGGGTAGCCGGTGAACGCTGCTGTGATGTAGCCGTGGACAAGATGCGTGTAATGACAGGAACAACCAGCCACCAGGAGGTGATTCATACATCTCCATCGCCGTTTGCATGTGGCTGCTCTTCAGCTGCATCTGCCAAATGCAAGTGATGCATCAGCACGCCGTTACGTGCGCCAGGATCTCGTGCCCAGCGTCCCATGCGGTGTTCCTGGCCCATGGCGGCGAGGAGGAAGCGACCACTGCTTGCAATTGCCAAGCCGTTGACGAACCCCCTGGCTGGTAAGCCGCCTCTCGACTGGAAGCCAAATGAACCAGGTTGGGCCCGCCACAGGCGAATGCACCCATCAGCTGCACCAGAGGCCACTAAATCGGAGGCGGGCGCTACAGCGACAGCGTTGATCCACTGACCTGCGTCTCCAAGGGACTGCTCTGGCGCTCCCGCTGCTGCTCGGGCAGCTGCTACGCTGCGTGCCGCGGCGCCGGAGCCGAGGCCAGAGCCGCCGGCTTTGCGAGCCACCGCGTTGAGTTGCGCACCCGCATCGGCCTGCGCTGTGCCCACCTCTGCCGGTGGGCCGTGTGCATGCATCCACGTGCCAGCTGGTTTCTTCTTCGTGGCTGTCCACCGTGCTAGAGAGCCGTCCCGTGCGCCGGTGACCCACTCACTGGCATTTAGCAACGCGCAGCTCTCCAGGCTGTGTGCGCTGTCTGCAGCGTGGAACACAAGCTGGCTATCCTCCGCCACTTTCCACAAGCGGCATGTGCGATCACCGCCAGCTGTGAGTGCCCGGTACCGTCGCCCAGCAGCGATGGCATGGATCTCCGCCCCATGGCCGTACAGCGTGTCCACGTACGCCATATCATCCAGCGACCAGATTTTGACACAGCGGTCCGTGCTTGCGCTGAACAACGTGCGCGTTCCCGACCTGAAAGCTAGGCCTGTGACAGCGTCACGGTGTCCAGGGAAGCATGCGACATGGTGCCCCGGTGGCTGTCGGATGTCGAACACGTTGACGTGCTTGTCCAGGCCTCCAGTGGCCAGCAACTGTCCATCTGAACTGAGCGCAACAGCCAACAAACACGATGCCCCACTTCGCGGTGGCGCACATGGCCCCTGAGAGCACGCCCGTCGGGTGAGCACATACACCGAGTTTTGGGCGCACAAGCCTTGCGCATGACAAGTGCCTAGCTACACGGCTCCGGGAGACACGCACGTTTTGTGTCGGCACAGGTGGTGCCTGCGGTAATCGAGTCCGGGCACCCGTCTCGACGTCATAGAGCAACACGACACCATCTTTGGCTGCGGCCGCCGCCCGGGTGTCGTCGGCACTGAGAGCAACGGCGGTCACGGGGCGCGAGTGCCCCTTCCACAGCGTCCCGGACTGCGGCTCTGTAGCGCTGGGCACACGCACACGAGCAGCCAGCGGGCGCTGAGTCTCCCCTCGAAGAACCTGGGCGTCGGCAGCCAGGCGTTGCGCGACGGTTGCGTCCCCAACAGCGCCTCGCGCGTCACCCTCTTCGTCTTCTTCATCGTCGTCTCCCTCTCGCTCTGCTGCCAATTCAGCGCGCAGTGACGACAGGTACGCTTTTGCGAGTCTGAGGCGTTTCTCTGCAGCCGTCTCTTCGTTGTCGTCGTCCCCACCGTCTTCGTCTTCTGCCACGGCAGCGCCGTCACCGTCACGACCACGCCCAGCAGCAGGGCGCTCATCATCACTGTCTGCTAGCGCGTCGTCGTCCTCTTCGGCCTCTGTAACGCGGCGGCTAGCCCTGCCAGCGCCTGCGGAGCCGCCCCTGCGCGGCGCAGCCCCTGTAGCGCCATTCGCATTTCGGGGCCGCTTCGGCGGCATTGGGCTACGCAAAGGCGCCGCTTGAAGAAGCCACGGTGGCAGAGCTTGTCAGACTCTCATCGCCCAGACAACGCATCATGTCGTCGTGCGTTGGGGCAGCAGCAGCAATGACGATGCCGCGGCGCAGGGCAGCGAGACAAGGTGGATTGCGCAGTGCAGTGCGACCTGCTGCCTGTGCTGCTGCCTGTGCGCCGACTCGTCGCCAGGCAGCACTCACGCTGCTCGCAACCGGAGTGGCTCTTCTCAGCACAGGGGCGGCAGCAGCTGAGGGGTTCAAGCCGTGCGGTGCGTGTCCTGCAAACTGACAAGAGCGTTGTTCGTTGACGCGCGATATGCCCGCCCAGGTTTCGACAGCCCGTGCATTCCTCCTCCTCCGAATGGGGAGCCTCGCTATACTATGCCTGGCGCCGCATACAGCCCTGCCAAGGAGGCAGAAGAGAGACTCAAGGCGAAGCTGGAAGCTGCTAAGGCTGCTGGAGCAGACAAACCTGCGAAGTGAAGCACACGGGAAGCGGGCACCCAAGCCACGAGGTAACGCCGGAGTCAGCGACGAATGGAGACAGAGACACAGCGGCGAAGTGGTGGCAAATTTCACTCCTTCGCTGTTCCTCTTGTCGTCTCCATGCCCGGCGGCTAGCCTCCCTACCAACGCATGCTGCGTACCCCAAAGCAGTCGAGATGTGGGTCCCGCCCCGCATACCCGAGCGCTACGCGCTTGTTGGCGTCTGCTTCCTGGCGGCAGCGACATGTTACCTCGACCGCGTTGGCTTTCCGCTTGCATACACAGCCATGGCGCAGGCACGTGTGACACATCCACAATGCGCGCGGCGCGGGTAGAGTCGCGTATCCAGCAAGCGTGGCAAGACTACAACAAGCACTCTTGTGGGAAGCGTACTGACTCCTCCTTCCTGCCAGGCGGCCAGTGTCTCCAAAGAGGCACAGGGACGTGTGCATAGTGCCTTCTATTACGGCTACACCATGTCACAGGTCCGTCTTCAGCCTCTCTCTGCGTCTTTCCTCTGCCTCTGACCACCGCCAACTTCCAGATTCCAGGCGGCTGGGCAGCAGCGAAACACGGTGGAGAGCGCGTGCTCTCCCTCTCATTTGTGTTGTGGTGCACCGCGTCGCTGGTGACGCCCAGCGACGGGTCAAGAACAACAGGCCTCATGTGCGTGCGTGCGCTCGTGGGGGCTGCCATGGGCGTCGTCTTCCCCAG
>Ga0164296_1004385_pt1 | contig 12847 bp, 12 predicted proteins | sample GEODES057metaG_FD_113533 | JGI IMG/M metagenome (GOLD analysis project Ga0164296, IMG submission 113533) | Dystrophic lake water microbial communities from Trout Bog Lake, Wisconsin, USA - GEODES057 metaG | ecosystem: Environmental > Aquatic > Freshwater > Lake | place: USA: Trout Bog Lake...
AACTGATTAACAACCCCCTATTCGTTAGGGTATCAAACTGCTTTGATGCGTTAAGTGAGGTTGAGGCCAACAAGGTATTGTTGGTGAACGTAACGAGAAAGAATGAGGCGTTACTGAGAAAAATCATTGTCTACACCATTATTTGTGGCCACAGTGATATCCACATAGAGATAGAGGTTTCTGGGGGCGGACATGAAGCGCATATATTCGTGCGAGACGGGGACGACTTTCAATCGGTTGAGAATTTAGTTGATAAGGGCAAGGAGATTAAGGAGAGGGTCTTTAGCTTATGTAACTTTATGGGCGGAGCGGTAGAGGGGGTCAATTGGTCTGCTAGTTTTAAGGTGCAGTTGCCAGCAGAATTTGCGCTTGAGTTTGGCTTAACGCCGTTGCCCAGTCTCCCCTACTGCGTTAATTTTCGGGTTGAGTATATTGAAACGTTCTCGGGACTCGCGTTTACGTGTCGCTTGATCGACCCGCAAACCACCCCCAAGTTCGAAAACCTTAAACTTCCCAAGCTACTAAGCGACACCGTTATGCAGATATGCAAGGCGCCGAGCGGTTTCGTGGTCATCAGCGGGCCTACGGGCTCTGGTAAGTCAACCCTTTTGAACGCAATCTTTCAATGCTTGAACGATGGCTCCAAATCCGTTGTCACCATTGAAAACCCAGTGGAGTTTAAGATCTTCAAAAAAGGGGCTCCTGTCAAACAAATTCAGGTCAGGGGTGAGATCACCTTTGCAACCGCCTTGAGAGCAACTCTCAGACTCGACCCCCAGTTAATCTTAGTGGGCGAGATCAGAGATCACGAGACGATGGACGCAGCGATTGAGGCCGCTAATACGGGGCACCTGGTCTTTGCCACCGTGCACGCCAACGACGCCCACAATACGCTTCAGCGTATGAGTCAATTAAAAGCGGATTCATTTAGACTCTCAGAGAGTTTGACACTGGTACTGGCTCAAAGACTACTCACGACATACGAGGGGCCTGCAATTAAACGCAAGCTAACGCTGGATGAGAGGACGTGGCTTGCAAAGAACGGGATCTATATGGATCACATCCTGGAGAATGTAGGTCCCAAAAGTGGCAAGGTACCCGTTATAGAGGCCATCGTGGTGGATCCAAAAGTCAAGTACGAAATTAGAGCGGGAGACCGCATCAATACCCTGTCTGTATACAAATCGGCCAGGCACCAACACACCTATGAATCGATGGTCTCTTACGGTGTAAGGTGCGTGATTGAGCACGGCTGCAAACTCTCCCAAGTGCAACAAAGTTTGGAGCAAAACCCCAACGCCAAAGAGTTTCCTGGGTTTAGGGTTGAGATGGCCGCTAAATACGGAGTTAACTTAAGTGAAATATCGATCGCTATAGAGGAGTACTACGCAAGACCAAGCGCACAGGCGGATTTCTCATTGAAAGAATCCTTAGATAAGCGGTTTGAACATCAGCCCGAGACCGCTACTCCACTTCTCAGAGTTGCTTAAACACAAATATCAATATCTACCCTTATGCTTAGAAGAAACTTTTTACTCGCGCTCACTGGTGCAGGAGCAAGCGCACTGCGCGTTGTTGCCCAACCCCTAGACTTAGACAACAGGGGTAGCTTGGCCAACCCGAACAACCCCACACCCAACGCAATCAAACCCTATTTGGAAGTAGCCCCCTATAAAGCGGATGCAAATGTGGTGAGGATTTTCTTCTCACCGACCTGCACTTACTCGAGAAAGTACTTGAGTTTCTTTAAAAATTTAGATTCAACACTCAGTGCCAAGACCTCAAAAGAGACGATCTTTACGCCTACCACCAACATCGTCGACGGACTGAACTACGCAACCGCGTTTGCAGCTGTGAGGAGATTTCATCCCCGGTACGTTCAAAACTTCCTTGATGCGAGCATGATTGCGGCGCAGGATAAAAGTGTCAATGTGTTTAACTGGGGCGGTATTGATATTATTGGCTCGGCAGTGGGCTACGCAAGATCAACACAGTTGCCTGAATCGCTCCCTCTATTGGTGTCAAAGAACCGAGGTGTGTTGATGCATGACGTTAAAGAGTACCAGGCGGCTCAAAGGGCACTGAGAATCATTGGCACGCCCTCTATTGCAATAACAGGCACTTATATTATTTCCCCAGAGCTCACCCAAGGAGACGCAGACCGTTTCAGCGAATTGATTAATGCAGTGGTTTCAATGACGCTCTAGGCGTGTGGGGCACTGCATTTTTCATTTCCCCTTTCCCCTTTCCCCTTTCCCATTTCCCATTTCTCATTTACAAAGCTCAGCTGAATTGATAAAGGCGCGCGGGGTTATCAACCAAGATCTTATTTCTAACTTGTTCGCCTGGGACGGCCTGTGCAAATGCGTCTAATAAATAAGCATCATTGGGTTTCTTGTCATACCCTTCTGTGGGGTGCGGCCAATCGCTTCCCCAAACGCAGCGCTCAGGGGCACTTAGCGCGTACGCGCTTGCCACTTGAACGCTATCCGAATAAAAAGGCGGGCCGACTTTTGTTTCATTATAAAAGCCCGTCAACTTAACATAGGCTTTGTCTTTTTGCATTAAGTCTTTGATGAGTGCAAAGGTTGGGTCATTCAGAGCGTTAGGTTGGGGCATGTGGCCTAAATGGTCAAAGACAACGTAAATGGGGAGATTGCTCCAAATAGCTTTATTGTCCAGTATCACTTTGGCAGGCGCATTCACTTGGAGGTGCCATCCCATGGGAGCAATACGCTTAGCCAGTGAGGGCGCCATATCGGGGGAGGTGACGCCTCCTTGTGCTAGATTAAAACGAATACCTCTGACGCCTGCGGCGTGCATTTGCTTTAATTCTTCATCGGTGACCTGGGTGTTGACCACTGCGACACCTCTGCAGTTTTGCAGTCCAAAGACAGCCATTGCCTCTAGCGTAACGCGGTTGTCCGTGCCGTAGGTGGAGGGTTGCACGATGACGTTGCGGGTCAGGCCAAGACGCTTTTGTAAAGCTCTGTAATCGGAGACTAAAGCGTCTTTGGGTTTGAGCGTTGCAGTTTTATCGACTGGAAAGCGTGCGTCGTAGATGTGGTGGTGACAGTCGGTTGCGTTCACCGGGAGTAATGTTTTCGGGGGTTCTGTGCCCAAAGAGTAGGGCACCTCAGTTGCTTGCCCCATGGGCTGCACTGCACATCCTTGTAGGCTTTGCAGAGCTGCGGCTCCCACAGCTGAAGCACCGATCACGTGTAGCAAATCTCTGCGCGTTTGGTTATGTTGGGTATTCATTTATTTGTACGATCTCTTTAGTTGACTGATAAGCCGGTGTAGGCCTTTACGCTGCAACAGATATTACCTTAAGAGGCCCAGTTAGGCTCATAGAGATATCCCTTAAGCAAAAACAAAAGGTGAATAACGATACCGCATGTGCCCGCGCTCTCACGTACCCTTAATTTTTCTGTGTTCTCTTTGTTCTTTGTGTTTCTCTTTTTTTTCTCTGCGCTCTTTTGCCTTATCTTAGAATACCCTCTAAGATTTCGGCAAATAATCCAAACATTTAAGTCTTTACGAGTATGCCTTTGATCGAAATTATTACGCCGGCCCCCTCCGGGAGTTTGCACGGCAACCGCATGACTGCCCTGCGCTGGAGTGGATTTATTCAGCAACTGGGATACAGTGCGCACATCCGTGTCGAGTGGTCTGGGCAGCCCGTGGATTGTCTGATTGCGCTTCATGCCAATCGCAGCCACGCGTCTATAAGCAAATTCAAACAAACTTACCCGCTTACCCCCGTAGTATTGATCATGACGGGAACTGATATTTACCGGGATCTTGGGCTGTATCCTGAGGTAATTGAATCCATGCAACTTGCAAACGAGATTGTAGTTTTGCAAGAGGACGCTGTTAAAGCCCTACCCGCTCTTTTTCATAAAAAGACTCGGGTGATCTATCAATCGTACCCAACAAGCCAAAGACAGGCGCCGCGACAGGCTGAGTTTGAGGTCTGTGTAATTGGGCATCTTCGTCCAGAGAAGGACCCCTTTCGAGCGGCCAAGGCGCTACGAGGGCTCCCAATTGATAGCAAAATAAAAGTGATTCACTTGGGCAAATCAATGAGCGCTGAGATGACTGAGCAAGCGGATTTTTTTAATAAAACCGAGCCCAGATACCACTGGCACTCGGAGGTCACGCACAGCGCAGCCATGCAGTATTTGTCCCGCTCAAGATTGATGGTGATCTCCAGTTTAATGGAAGGGGGTGCCCATGTCGTCTCAGAGGCTATCTCAATCGGTGTTCCAGTAATTGCGTCCGATATTGCGGGTAACCGAGGTCTATTAGGAGAGGATTATTCGGGCTACTACGAGGTCGGCAATACAAGGGCGTTGCAACAAAGCCTTCTAAGAGCTGAATCAGAGCCTCAGTTTTATGATCAGTTGGTAAGCGAGGTTAGCGCACGTTCTAGTTTGACCCTGCCCGAGCGGGAGATGCAGTCGATTGGGAGGCTGCTCAGAGGTTTGCTTTGACACCTTAACTTGTTTTAAAGCTTGGTCAGCCCTGGTTATGCATTTGCACCCTACGCAGCTTATTGCTGACGTAGTCCACCAAGACGACAAGCGTGAGCATCGCAATGATGATACTTGCTGCTTGGGGTTCATGTAAAAGTGAGAGTTCGTAGTAAAGCATTTGACCCAGCCCCCCTGCCCCTACAAAGCCCAGAACGGTTGCCATACGGATATTCATCTCCCAACGATACAAGGCGTAGGAGACGAATTGGGCGGTGACTCCGGGTAAGGTGGCGTACAAAAACGACTGCGCGCCGCTTGAGCCGTTAAGTAAAAGTGCTTGAGCATTGGTTTTGGGATGATTTTCTAGGGCCTCTCCAAACAACCTGCCAAGGACACCTGTGGTGTGCAGGGTCAGCGCCAAGGTGCCCGCAAAAGGCCCCAATCCTACCGCCAAGACTAAAATGGTTGCGAAGACTAGTTCTGGGACGGAGCGTAAAAAATTAAAGAAAAACCGCGTCGCCTCTTTGGTCTTTTTCCCGTATTTTCCTGCTGCGGGTATTGCTAAGAGCAGACTGATCACTGTTGCCAGCAAAGTAGCGATTGCGGAAATAGCAATCGTCTCAAACATTGCTTTTAAAATTTTCCCTAAAAATGCGCTGTGAACATCGGGTGGAAAAAACCGATTTGCATAGAGCGCCAATTGAGAGATTGACTCAGAGGTAAAAAACTTGAATGGGTTGAAAGACAGGTAAGCAAAACTTGCCGCAACCGCGAGCAAGAGTGCAGCAGTATGAATGAAGCATTTCAAACAAAATTGGCGAGCGGGTTCAATGTTCATGCAAGCTCTCGTCTGACGTACCAACTCAAAGAATCGGCAAACAACACAAGTACCAAGAATACGATCAGAATAGTGGATACTTCACTACCGTTGAGCATTTTCATGGACTGGTCCATGAGCTGACCAAGACCTCCCGCCCCAACAAATCCCATAATAACCGAGGCTCTCACAGCTGCCTCCCAGCGATACACCGTGTAGGACGCAAGCTCCTGTGCCGAGCCGGGCAAGAGTCCGTATAAAAATGCACCAACTCGCCCACTCCCCGCGAGTATTAGAGCGCGAGACACCTGACTATTGCTTGACTCTAAAATTTCTGCATACACTTTAGCTAACATACCGCCGTACGTAATCGAAATAGCCGTGACCCCGGCGACAGCCCCTAATCCGAACACGCGTACAAAAAGCAACGCCCAAACGATCTCTGGGATCCCGCGCAAAACCACCATCAAGAGTCTGGCAATGCTGCGCACGAATTTCCTCACTCCGTGGCCATCCGCAGGCCCAAGGCGCGAAATGGATAAGCTGAACGTCATTGCCAGTCCAAGAGGCACCGCAATCAAGAGTGCAAGTGCAGTCCCCGCCGTTGCCATGGCTAAGGTCTCAACGGTTGCTTTAAAAACAAGTTGTAAAAAACCGGCCTCAATGTTTGGCGGGAAAAATTGGCTCAAAAAGTTCCCCATCACCTGCCAATTAGACCTATCAAAGAAGGCTAAGGGATTAAACTCAGCCAGTTGCAGCAGTGGCCACAAAATAATCAACGCTAAGGCGAAATAAAGGAAACGTTTTTTAGCGTCCGGATCGTGTGTGTAATCTCGTGTAGAACCGTGTGTGGTGTGCCCCATATCAAAGCTCGAATGACTTTTGCAGCACAACCGTGGATTGGGTAGAACTATTTAGATCGGGGGAGTCCATCTCTGAGGCGTATAACTCTTGCAAGAGTTTTTGAGTCACTTTTGGGGTCGGTAGATCAAACATGATTTTCCCCTCACGCAGCCCAATCATGCGGGGAAACCACTTTAGAGCTATTTCAATATCGTGCAAACTAGCCACGAACGTTACCCCTTTATTGCTCGCGTATTGTGTCAATCTTTTGATCGTCAAATCTGATAAGACCGGGTCCATCGCAGAGACGGGTTCATCTGCCAACATGAGCTCTGGCTCTTGATATAGGACTCTTGCAATCCCAACGCGCTGGAGTTGACCGCCCGACAATTGATCGCACCGCTCAAAGAGTCGCTCGCCCAAATCGAGCTGCGCCAAACTGTTGTGGGCACCTGTAATGTCCACTGGATAAAGGAGCGAGAGAATGGATTTAAGCAGTGACCACTGTCCCAGTTTGCCGGCGAGAACGGCAGTGACCACGCGTTGTTTGGGAGGCAGTGGTGGAGCTTGGTGGATTAAGCCGATTTTGGATCGAAGCTTTTTAAGCTCCACACCTGAGAGCTCCCAGGGTCTTTTGCCAAGGATTTCGATTTGGCCAAGCAAGGGCCTGGTGCCGGTTGCTAGGATATTTAAAAAAGTTGTTTTGCCCGCCCCAGACGGCCCAACGATGGCCATTTGCTCGCCTGGGTTTGCGCTAAGTTCAATACCTTGTAGAGCGACCTTACCGTTAGAGTGCGAATAGCTCAGTTTTTCAAAAGAAAAACCCAAGCCCATTATTTAATCAATCCAGCTGCTTTACCTGCTTTTTCGATGTTGTCGTAGTTGGACGATTTTGTCTCAATGTATTTGGTGGTTCTTTGTAAGTCCATTAACTCTTTGTATTCTGGGTTGCTTGCATCTAACTTTAAGAATGCGTCGGTAATTTTTTTAACGACAGCGGGATCAAGGTCTCCTCGAACGGTCCAGTTGTAATCAAAAAACGGCGGGGTTGTTGCAAGCACTCTGACTTTTAAGGCGTTGGCGTTTTGGGCTTCGATTAATTTATCTAACACGGATGCGTTAAGGGCGCCGGCCTCTGCTTTGCCGCTGGCGACAAAAGCAATCGTTGCGTCGTGAGCACCGGAGAAGGCAATATTCTTAAAGTCCTCTTCCGGATTCAAGCCATTTTGCATTAAAAAGGAGCGCGGCATTAAGTGACCGGAGGTGGAGGACGGAGAGCCAAAGGCAAATACTTTTCCTTTTAAATCACTTAACGATTTAATTGGGCTTGATTGTGGAACGATGATTTTCGATGTAAAGGTGGCGTCTTCTTTGCGTTGAATAATAGGTTTAGCTGTTCCGTTTGTTCTTTGCTTGGCCTGAACGTAGGTAAATCCACCCAACCAAGCCATATCGATTTTGCTTGTAGCGAGTGCCTCTACGACTGCTGCGTAATCGGTGACGGGGGTGAACTCTACTTTTAAGCCGGTTTCTTTTGTCAAGTACTCGCCAAGTGGTTTAAATTTACGCTGCAGCTCAGTGGGAGCTTCATCTGGGATTGCGGAGACGCGCAATACATTTTGTGAGTTCGCAAACAGCGATACGCCAACTAAAAAGAGGGCGAGAACGTTTTTTAAAATAGTTTTTTTCATGATTTAAAGATAACTAAACAGCAAGGGTTGGTGGATTAAATTAAATGACAGATAGGCCTTGGCCTTGACCGAAGCTACCAATTTTCTGTGCAAGGGGGAAGCCCGCGTCGTGAAGTATTTTTAGCACTTGGCGCTCCTCTTGTGGCGCGCAAGACACCAAAAGTCCACCACTGGTTTGGGGATCAGAGAGTAGATTCTTTTGCCACTCAGATATGGCGTCTGATGTCTGTATTTCTTGTCCATAGCCAGACCAATTGCGGGTTGAGGCACCGGTATAAACACCCTCTTTAACCAGCTTGACCGCCTCTTCAATGACGGGTATGTGCGACCACTCAATTTGGGCTTGTAACTTAGCACCCCGGCACAGCTCAAGCAAGTGACCGGCCAAACCAAAACCAGTGATGTCGGTGAGTGCGTGAACGCCGCCGAGTTGAGACAACTCGATACCGGGTTTATTGAGTTGAGTTGTGTAAGCAATCATTTGCTTGTACCCGTTGTCTGAGAGTTTGTCGCTTTTGAGGCCTGCAGACAATATACCGACTCCCAAAGGCTTGCTGATAATGATACTGTCACCGGCTTTTGCGGCGTTGTTGCGTTTGAGTTTTTTCGGGTCCACAATACCAATTGCAACCAAACCGTAAATAGGCTCGACTGTATCAATGGAGTGCCCGCCGGCAATCATAATGCCCGCATCGGCGCAAACCGATTCTCCGCCCATCGTTATTTTTTGGATGACATCGAGTGGCAACGTGTTGATCGGCATACCCAAAATAGCCAAAGCAAACAAAGGCTTTGCACCCATTGCATAGATATCTGAGATTGCGTTGGTTGCAGCGATGCGACCAAATTCGTAGGGGTCATCCACGATTGGCATAAAGAAGTCAGTTGTCGCAACGATTGCTTGGTGCTCGTTGATTTGGTAAACCGCGGCGTCCTCATTGTTATCCATTCCAGCGAGTAGTTCTGGTGGAATGATGCGAACGGGGGTGGACTTTAAGATATCACTTAAGATGCCCGGGGCTATTTTGCAACCACAGCCCCCGCCGTGGGACAGGGAGGTGAGTTTTCCGTTATAGGTCATAGGTTTGCTTTCTTCTTTTTTAAGCGGTGAATCAATTTCTTCGATACTAAATTTCTTTTAAACAGGTTCTAAACCCACAAAACGGATCGGAGCGGTTCGGTAGGTAAAAGTTTCTGAACTGAGGGCGTCTTAGCCGCTTAGGGGTGAAGCGACTGTAGCCTTTCAAGACCCGGTAACTCCCCCCAAACCAGGGCTGGGAATAGTCAAGGTACGGATCAGGCTCAAACCCCTTGAAGGGTAAAAAAGCACTACTGGTCCACTCCCACAAATCAGATTCTTGCCACAAGGCGGGATCTGACTCGAGGAGTGCCTGCATTTCGAACTCACTGGGTAGACGCTCGTTTTTCCATTCACAGTATTTTTGAGCTTCATCAAAGGAGATATGAACAACTGGATGATCTAGGGGAAGATCAATCCATTGATGAAATTCAAACAAATACCAGCGGTTGTTTTCAATTCTCCAGTGCTTTGGTTTTGCTACCTCTGGATTGGCTTGCAGATATTCTAAATACTCTTGATTGCTAACGGGGAGCTTTGAGACCGAGAAAGCTTTAATATTTACTGGGAATTGCCATTTTTCATTGTCAAAAATAAAAAAACCATCTTTTTGAGATCCAACTTGAAGGGTTTGCTCGGGAAAATTGAAGTACTTGTCTGCCGCCGATAAATTTTTCGCAGCGTAGCCAACAACTGAAGAATTTTGAGGACATTGATAGTTTAGGGTTTGGCACATGTAGGCAAACGCCTCGTTGTGCATATCTTGGTGATAGATAGATAGCTCTAAAAAATATTTTTGCTCTGGACTTAGCTTGTCTGATTGCAGCAAATCAAAACTACGTTGTGTGACAAGGCTAAAGTATTTTTTCAGCTCCTCTTTCGGGGGTATCTTAGCCTTCCATCTATCTGAGTGGGTGATGAGGGAGGAGTTGAATAGTTCATCCGCGTTTTGAAATGAGCTGGGGGTGGAGGCACGGCCGAGCCGATGAGCCCAAAACTCATGAAACCAAGTCAAATGGCCCAACTCCCAGGCAGGAAGATTGACGACTTCTAAAGCGGGTACATGCCACTGCTCGTCGGATAAAGAGTCAATGTTTTGCTGAGTTTGCTTAACCGAGTCGTGTAACCAATCAAATAAAACCGCGGTTTCCTGGGTCTTATAGTTTAGATAGTCTGATTGACTTGAGCTCATGTTATTAGAATACGTCTGACCGTGAAGGTCGATTTCCATTGGCTCTAATGGGCAACGAAATCGGGCAACGAAATCCCGATCATTTGTATTCTATCAACAAGCATTCGTTATTGTTGAAATCCTCACCCATATAAGCTTGGCGCTGGCAGGGGACAACTTCGGTAAATGTGACAAAAAAATGAAAACAATACCCTCAGAGTCCAACGATTCCGCTCAATGGACTGACTACCTAAACAAAGTAAAGAGCGCCGAGGGCGCTGGAGGGACTGAGGGCGCTGAGGGCTATGGCGACAACATTTGGGCGAATGTTTTTGGTCCACTAAACCCAACCGCCCCAGAAGGTCAAGTGGTGATTGGTCAAATGGGTCAGTCACTGGATGGACGAGTTGCAACTGTTACGGGTGAATCCAAGTACATCAACCAAGCAGCTGGGCTAACCCACTTACACCGCCTGCGCGCGTTGGTAGACGCAGTTGTAATTGGTGTGGGCACTGCCCTTATCGATGATCCTCAATTAACCGTCAGACTTGTTGAGGGCGCACACCCTGCCAGAGTTGTCATTGACCCCCAGGGCCAGTTGGTGCGTGAAGCCAAAATATGGCAAAGTGATGGGACGCGCCGTATTTCAATTACTTTGGAGGGTCATACCCCAGATATTCCTTCGGGGGTTGAACACTTGACTTTAGCGGGGGTAGAAAACCACATACAACCCGAAAAAATACTAGACCTCCTCAAAACATTAGGTATGCAGCGCATATTAATTGAAGGTGGCCCTGAAACAGTCGCCCGGTTTATGAATGCCAAAAGATTAACCCGCTTACACTTAATTGTGGCCCCTATCATTTTGGGCTCCGGCAAACAGGGTATCAACCTAACTGAGATCAAAAAACTGAGTGAGGCAATCGTCCCGAACGTGAGAACATTTATGCTTGGGGATGAGGTTTTATTTGACTGCGATTTATCGTCCCAGAAGCCTTCAAGCGAGACAACTGTGTAGGGCCTGTGCAAATTGCGCGCATGAACTAGCCCAAGACGGTAACTGTTTGGCTTCTTGCGCAGAGCCTGCTGCGTAATGTGCCCTAAGCTTGTGATCCAAAAGTACGCTTTGAAGGGCATTTTTTAAAGCAGGCAGGTCATTCGGGGCAACCAGTACTCCAGCGCTTGGGGGCACGGTCTGTGAAACTGCCCCCCCTGTGCTGCCAATGATCGGTAGCCCATAACTCATGGCTTCGGCAAATGCCATGCCGTAGCCCTCAAATAAAGAGGGAAGCACAAACACATCAGCGTTTAAAAACAAGTTATGAAGTGCCTCGTCTCCCAAAACACCGGTTAAATGGACACGGTTTTGTAATCGGTGAGTGTCGATAAGCTCAAGCACTCGGCGGGTATAGGCCGGGTTTCGGTTTAAGTCACCCACTATCTTTAAAGTCCACGGCAGGTGGGTTAGCTGACTTAGTGCTAAAACCAATAGGTCTTGGGCCTTTCGCGGTATGAGAGAGCCGACCGAGAGAAGCTCGGTAGTTGCTTTTGGTTGGGGGCTGAGCGTATTGCGGCTATCTTGAATCACTTCAACCGTTGATGATCTAAGGCAGGAGACACCTGGCAGGACAACACTGATGCGCTTTGGGTGCACACCAAAGTCTTGGAGTAGGTTGGCGGTTGATGGGCTTGTCACAATGAGGTGTCTTGCGAACTGAAGGCTCGCTGTTTCGCAGACACGCAAGTGCTCTTGCTCGCGCAGTGTCAAGCCGTACTCCATGCAAAGCGGGTGGTGAAGCAGTGTCACGATGGGGTGAGTTTGAGAGATTGGGGCAAGGATTTGCGGGATGCAACCCGAGGCTAAGCCATCAATTAAGATGGGCATCCCAGTGGGTAGCGAGTTTAGTTGCCTTAGGGTCTCAGCCGTGGTTGCAGGGCTTGGAAACGGGAAACCCTCACCCAGAGGCACTAAGTCGACTCGCCAACCCAAGGCCCGCAGGCCCTGGGTGATGTGTCTGTCGTAGGCGTAGCCGCCTGTGACGCTATCGATATCCCCTGGAATAGCGAAAGCGAGGTGCTTGTTCACAAAGCAGACTCGTACCAGGCTCTGGCGACATGTGACTCGGAGATAAGCACTCGGACGGCGTGTAGCTCTGAGGCGTTTCTGCCCAATTTGCCCTCTTTAACTGCAATTGCAAGTTGATCAAAGATGTATTTGGTTAAAAACTCTGTTGTGGTGTTGACTCCTTTAAAAGCAGGAATCTCATCCAAGTTTGCATAGTTAAGGGGTTGAAGTAAGGCTTTGAGTACGTTTTGTGCGCAACCAATATCTACGACGATTCCATTGGCGTCGAGTTCCTCAGACATAAAGGCCGCGTCCACGACGAAGGTTGCGCCGTGCAGTGCCTGAGCCGGTCCAAAGACGGCACCTTTGAATGAGTGGGCGATCATGATGTGCTCTCTAACTTCGACGCTAAACATGGGAGACTCCTTAATGGGTTGAATGGGGGTAGGTGATGGGTTGGCACAAAATGCCAGAGTGGGGAGCAAAAATAGTGGGCAATGCGTCGACCACCTGATGTAGCGGTATGGCCTCTTCAATGAGGGAGTCTAAGACGCTGTCTTTTAATAATTCAATGGCCGCTTGCAAGCGCCGGGAAAAGCTCCACCTCGCGCGGTGCGAGGCGGCGACACGCCCGACCTGGCTGCTGATTAGTTTTAACTGTCTGCTGTGAAAGCTACCTCCTAGCTCCGTGGCTGTTTGGCCAC
>Ga0164296_1004386_pt1 | contig 12847 bp, 6 predicted proteins | sample GEODES057metaG_FD_113533 | JGI IMG/M metagenome (GOLD analysis project Ga0164296, IMG submission 113533) | Dystrophic lake water microbial communities from Trout Bog Lake, Wisconsin, USA - GEODES057 metaG | ecosystem: Environmental > Aquatic > Freshwater > Lake | place: USA: Trout Bog Lake...
AAACTTGAACTCAGTGGCCCAAAAGGTCCTGGACAAAGTTCGTGCGTCTGGGAAATTCTATTTTGTAGACGTTGACCTCAAAGTTGACAAACCTCAAGCCACTGTGGTCGTCGATCGCGACAAGATCTCATCCCTCGGACTCACCGAGCAAGACGTTGGAAACGCTTTGGGGGCTGCACTGGGTGGTGGGTATGTGAATTACTTCTCCATTGAGGGCAGATCCTACAAAGTGATTCCTCAAGTGCTGCAAGTCAATCGACTCAATCCGTCTGATCTATTGGATTTCAACATCAAATTGCCCAACGGCACGCTTGTCAAAGCCAGTACCGTTGCGTCCCTGAGCTACGATGTGGTCCCAGAATCGATCACACGATTCCAACAGATGAATTCTGCAACGCTCTCTGGCGTTTCTGGAGCCTCTCAAGGCGAGGTCTTGCAGTTCTTGAGAGACACAGTGGCAGAAGTGGCTCCCACGGGCTACTCTGTTGACTATTCTGGACAATCTCGTCAATACATGAAGGAATCGGGCGGCTTTTTGGTCACCATGCTCTTTTCGATCATCATTGTGTTTTTGGCCCTTGCAGCTTTATTTGAAAGCTTCAGAGACCCAATCGTGATTTTGGTCTCCGTACCCTTGGCTTTGTTTGGCGCCATGATCTTCATCTTCTTGGGTGCGTCCACCATGAACATTTACACCGAGGTGGGCTTGGTGACACTCATGGGTTTGATCAGTAAGCACGGCATTTTGATTGTAGAGGTGGCCAAACAACTTCAAAATGCTGGAAAAACCAAGCGTGAGGCCATTGAGCAATCGGCAAGTATTCGCTTGAGACCCATTCTCATGACCACTGCTGCCATGGTTTTTGGAGTTGTACCGCTCGTGGTTGCCTCTGGCGCTGGAGCTGCTGGTCGACAAGCCATGGGCATCGTCATTTGCGCTGGCTTATCGATTGGAACCTTGTTCACCCTCTTCGTGGTCCCAGCCATGTACCTCTTCATTGGATCCAACCGAGTTGGAAAAAATTAACATCTAACTCTGGTTCTTAAATAAAAGGGGGCAAATCAAGAGATTTGACCCCTTTTTAAATTTGCAATTAAATCTAAATTGGAAGACATGAAATTCATCATTCAACCAGTATGGAATCATGCAACAACGGCCCCAGTACCTTGCAACACGTTCCACAAATCACCATAACTGTTGGGTTGAAGATGGCCGATCAATTGAACCTCATTGGGCGTGACGTTCAACACATCAGACATGTTTGAGACCATCCAGACATCGGCCCCATTGATCGGGTCATAACTGATCACAAAGTAGGTTTGAGATGTCGTGGGTGGTGTCTTAACTGAAGAGCTCAAAAAAACCGAAGTAGGGTTAATTGCACCTGTTGTCGAATTTAAAACGGGAACTGTAAAAAGATTCGCAATTTGAGTGGGAGTTCGAGGTGACAAATCAACTTGGTTGTTACCAGTGGATGTGGTACTGGTCCAGTTACCGGTGTTGTCTACCAAAATCACTGAGTTATTGGTGACCTGAGTTAAATTCACGAAACCAGAACTGCTCCAGTCAGCATTGCCAACAATCAACTTTGCAGCAGTGGGTTTGAGATTGCCGTCAGTAATGCCCAAATTCAAAATGTCAGCGCCGTTGCCAAAGTCAGTGATGGTTGCAACCGCCTGAGTAGCGGTAACACCTTGTGCATTGGCAGCGCCTTGGCCCTGTGAAGCCCTCAAAGCTGTGGCAGATGGAAGGTAAAAGGTATCTACACCCGCTCCTCCAGTATCGGTAGATTTTCCTGCACCAATGTAAATGGCATCGGCAAGGCTACCCCCCACCAAGGTATCTGAACCAGTTCCACCGTACAGGGTTGAGGCGGAATTGGGAGCGTAAATGACCGATCCACTGTTATTGGCTGTGGCTGAGAAAGATTTTGGAGGGCCACTCATTTGTGTGGCATCCAAAGTGGAGACCGTGGAAAGCAAACTCGAGCTGAAAGTTGTACTGCTCACCGTTGATCCAGAGTCATAGCTTAAAAACAAACGATAGTTAGCATTTGAAGCAAGCGAACTTGCATCAGTTTGCAAATTGATGGAGAAAATATCGGTCGTGTTGTTGGAAATAGAAAGCTTTGTACCACTGAAGGAAAAAGATGGGAAAGTCCCATAAGGAGACTGACCTGAACTGGTCAGAATTTGATTGACCAACGCAACATCTGAAATATAACCGCCTGCTGCCGACAGTTGTGACGCAGTCGCACCCAGACCCGTTGCAGCCAAATAGTAAAGCGAAGGACTGATGTTAGCGCTGTAAATGGTCTTGTTGCTGTAACTGGCAGCCAAAGCCAACACTTGAGCCCTTGACATGAAAAAGGTATTGAGCTGACTGATGAGGTAAGCCTCAGTATCAGAAAGACCTACAGGCGCGTTACCTGCAGAAAACATGTCTTGTGCGAGATTGATGACAAAATCGTGATTGCTAAGACTCAGCGAATTGGTCAATGAGCTGGTGCCCATGTTTAACCCAATTTGAGCCAAATCAGAAAGCTGAGCTCCGCCATTCAACATGTTCATGGCGCTAGAAAAAGTAGCGTAATCTGGCGCACGATTGAAAAGAATGAAAAACATTCTTGCCAATGCTTGTGCATTGCTCAACTGACTTTGGGGTGAGTTGAAAATACTGACGATGGCTTGACTCAGACTCTCCACACCCTGGTCAACCATAGATGACAGATTCGCAATCTCGCCAGCACTCACCTGCCCGTTTTCTAAAACTTGGTAGGCACGCGTTAAAACTGGCAGAGATGCAGAAGTGGAAGCCATAAAAAAATATCCTGTTTCGGAAGTTCAAATCAATTTATGCAATTTTCGAGCCAAAGTAAGCTGCCTAAGTAGAAATTAAGAGAATGAAAAGAATCGGCAAAAGAATGCCACTTCAGGGAAACGCCTTGCCACAATACATTCATGTTCAATCGATAAATCAAAATAAACAAAACTCAAGCGTGCACAGGACCTGGCGTGAACAGTAAACCCTGATGTTGCAATCCGACAAGATTGGCTTGAGTTGAGACATAACCACTTGGATCATTTGCAAAATTGATTGCAATGTTCAACAAATCATAGCGATTTAAATTTCCTGAGGTCAAGAAATTGACATAGTACTGCTCTGAGGCAGTGCCTGGATTGACGCCAACGACATTTCGATAAACGTAATCTACCCACAATTTGTCGTTAGTAAACGTGTTGGCGGTTGAAATTCCAAGTGTTGACTCAATTAAGCCAGAGTTGGCAATTTGTTGCGATACATTGGATACTGAATTGCCTTGATCAAACATGGTCACAAAATAGGGAAAATTCTTTTGAGCCAAGCTGGCGCCAAAAACTGTACTTGCCGCAATCAGAGCATTGAAGGAATTTTGGTTCGGTTGTAAATCAAGAGCCAGTTGCAATCCATCTGAAAAAGCAAGTCGTTGGATATTATTGAGAGAAATTTTTCCATACAATCCTGAACTGTCAACAAGGGTAGCACTCGAGCCAATCATGCTTAAGTTGTAGTTGCTTGAAGGACCAGCGAAAGAAACAGTACTCAAACCCTTGATGCCATTGATCGTTTGATTCGGTAACGCACTGTAGAGGCCAGTTGAAGGAATTGTGACGGCATTGGGAACTGTTTGAATAGCCACACCAGATGAAGATAAAAGTGAAACGGCTTGTGGATCGGAAGCCACTTGAGCTTGTGTCAAGTTAAGCGGCTTGCCATCGCTCACCACCAAACCACTGATCTTGTTTGTACCCAATTGAATTCTGTCAATGTACAAACCAATGTTTTGTGCAGTGTCTGAAACCGACATCGATACGAGATTTGGGTTATTGAAAGCAGCCGTGATGTCTGATGCTGCAATCGAGCTCACTTTAAGGGTTGTACTTGGGCTTAACAAAGAAAGTCCACCCTGGGCGCTGTGAAATTGAGAACCAGTTAAAACAATCGGTTGTCCATCGGTTGCATAAATACCGCTTAGCTTTGAGGCATTTGCCTTTATGGCATCAAAATTATTTGAAATGTTGATGGAACTGTCCAACAAGTTATAGCTGGAAGTGGGCAGTGAAGAAATTTGAGAAAGAAAATTAGCAACGCCCCCGTTGTTGGGAGAAGACAAAATCTTGTAAGAGCCGCCGCTGTTTTTGATGAGAGAAAGTATTTGAGCATCCACGACGGATTGAACTTGCGTCACTGTGAATGGATTCGAGTCGGTCAAAACAACAGACTTGATTTGAGAAACATCAGATTGAAGACCATCTAAAACGCTGACAATATTACTGGATGAATCTGTAACGACTGCATTTTGAACTTTAGAATTTCGCAAGGTACTCAATGCATTTGACGCATTCAGTCCTGATACGTTCAATGTATATTTGCCCGTGAATAGATTAATGACAGATGCATCGTTGGCGAACTGTTGAGCGGAAATAACAAGAGGGCTTGAATCACTCACTGTGACCGTTGAAAGCTTAGATGAGTTGACTTGCAACAAATCAATGGAATTGGCCAAATTGCTTGCGCTATCAACCAAAGCATATGAAGCGGCTGGAAGACTACTTGCAGAACCTAAAAAGCTAGAAACCGTACCTGTTGAGGTGTAGCCTGCAGCAACATAATTCCCACCACTTGCGACAAGCAAAGACAATGCTTGCGAGTCGTTGATGGCTTGGGACTGGCTGACAGTACATGCCATGGTGTCGCTTGCTGAAATGCTTGCAACTTTTGATAAATTGGACTGTATCGAATCGATTGAGGCTGAAATGTTGGCAGCTGTATCAACTATTGCATATGCGCTATTTGAAAGATTGCTCAAGCTACTCAAAAAGGATGCCACATTACCAGTGGCTGAAGGTTTGACAATGGTGTAACTGCCGCCACCGGCTGTGAACAAGGTGAGCACAGCAGTATCTGCACTCGCGCGTGCTTGACTCACACTGATGCTACCTGTGCCGCTAACTGTAAGTGCAGAAATTTTGGCCACATTGGCTTGCAGCACATCTAAATTGTTTCCAATATTGGATACCGTATCGGAGATAGACAATTTAGAAGTTCCCAAGCTAGGGATTGCAGACAAGAAGCCAGAGACGGACCATGATGTCGGATTTTGGGAAACAATAAATGTACCGCCACCTGCAGTCACAAACGACAAAGCCTGTGCGTCTGACGTGACCTGAGCTTGGCTCAGAATGAGCACTTGTTTATCACTTATGGTGAGAGAGCTGATTTTAGAGGCATCGGCTTGTAAAGCATCCAAGTTGGTGACGATGTTCGAAGCCGTATCGCTCACACTCATAGAGGTCAGATGCGAATTTGCAAAAGCTGCACTCGCCTTTGAAGCGGCAACGCTTGAGACAATCAAGTTGTAATTGCTTGAAATTAAACCCAAGAGGGTTGCGTCAGAGGTGAACTGAGAAGATGTGATGTTGAGAGTACCTCCATCACTCACGATGACAGAAGCAATTTTTGATGCGTTGGATTGCAGTTGGTCTAGTGAAAGGGCAATATTCGAAGCCGTGTCACTGATTGAAACGTTTGACACATTCGCATTTGACAAAATGGATGACAAATTCGAAACGGCTACACCAGTCACTTTGACCGAGTAATTTCCTGAAATCAGTGCTGTAACTGCGGAGTCAGCCAAGTATTGAGCATAGGTCAATGTCAGAGGATTTCCATCGTTGACAATAATGGAGGAAATTTTTGCTACATTCGCCAACAATGCTGCAATATTGGTAGATATATTGGCTGCAGTATCGCTCAATACCACCGAACTCAAATGAGAATTGGCCAATAATGAAGCAACGCTTGAAGTTGTGACGCCAGATATTTTGAGTGTGTATCCGCCTGATATTCGACCGATCGCTGCACTGTCATTTGCATATTGTGCCGCTGTGATCACCAATGGATTGGTGTCTGTAACGGTGACAGATGAAATTTTTGAGTTGCTTTGTAAAGCATCTAAATTCGATGAAACGCTAGCAGCTACATCGCTCACAGAAATCGATGAAACGCTAGAGTTATTAGCAACTCCTGCTGCTGCCGATGCGGCGACACCCGTTACTTTAACCACACTTGGGTTCGTAATTTTTGCTAAAACGCTGCTGTCGTTAGTAAATTGCGCAGAAGTCACATTCACCAAATTACTGTCACTTATCGTAATTGAAGACAACTTTGCATTGGCTTGAAGTGCGTCAACTGCTGAGGCCACATTTGCAGCCGAGTCAGTGACCGACATAGATACCACGTGAGAATCCGAATTAACAGCGCTGGCATTAACTGCATTGACTCCAGTAACTCCCAAACTATAGGATGCAATCAACCCTAATAGACCTGAATCATTGGCATATTGTGTCGCAGAAATATTTATTAAATTGCTTCCAGTTAAAGTGAATCCACTAATTTTAGAAATGTTAGTTTGTAAATTGTCAATATTATTGGAAATATTAGCCGCTGTGTCTCCAACGTTTACCGAAGTAACTTTGCTATTTGACAAGACACTCGACACATTTGATGCTGGCACCGAGCTAATTTTGAGCGTATAAGAACCACTGATGCTTGATAATGCAGTGGTATCGGTTAAATATTGCGTATAAGTCAAATTAATTGCATTGGAGTCACTCACACCAATCGAAGTAACCTTTCCATTTGCTTGAAGCGTATCAAATCCACTGGAAATGTTTGCTGCGGAATCGCTAACTGCGATGGCAGTAACTGCTGAATTGCTGCTAATAGTCGCCAAACGGGCAAGGGTCACAGCATTGACTTTTAGACCATTTGCGTTGGATATCAATCCCAATGCAGTTGCATCACTGGTTACTTGAGATGCCGATACGGTTAAGGGATTGTTATCAGAAACCGATATCGCCGTAACTTTTAAGTTCGCCTGAATTGAATCCAATGATGCAGATAGGTTACTCGCTGTGTCTGAGAGAGCAATCGATGTGACCTTTGAATTTGCAGATAACGTAGTCAAACTAGAAGTAGGAACCGCCGTAACTTTTAAATTTGAACCAGACAAAAAGGACAATGCATTGGAATCGCTTGAATACTGCGATGCTGTCAATGTCAAAGGAGTACTTGAGTCAGACTGCGTGATACTACTTATTTTTGTATAACCACTTTGTAAAACATCTAAGTTGCTACTCAAATTGGCTGCAGTGTCAGAAATCGCAATGTTATTGACTCTTGAATTTGCCGAAAGTGTTGCGACTTGCGACGCCAAAGCTGCGCTCAGATTAAATTTAATGGTGCTCGGAATCAGGCCAATGATGGTTGAATCAGCAGTGAATTGCGATGCCGTAATGCTTAAATTAACACCATCCGAGACTGTGACTGCCGTGATGTGACTAGCTTTTGATTGAAGCGTATCTATGTTACTGGCAAGGTTGGCCGCTGTATCTGTGACTGTCATTGAAATGAGATGACTATTGGCTGCCAAGTTTGAAACTTCTGAGGCCAACACACCTGTAACGATCAGTCCATACGCACTTGAAATTTTGGCCCACAAGGAAGTGCCAGAGTTGTATTGGGCATCTGTGAGGGAAAGCGTTCCCGAATCGCTCAAATTAATGGATGAGATTTTTGAAGAATTGGAAATTAGGCTAGCAATACTTGCGTTCACATTGGATGCAGTATCTGTAATCGTATAAGTTGTGATTTGAGCAAGTCCACTTATAAATGAAGCTACATTACCAGACGTACCTTGCTGAGCAACGGTGTATTGACCACCGTTTGAAGTGATCAAACTCAAGACTTGCGTATCTGAAATCAGTTGCGCTGAGCTTACTGGAACCGCTATACCATCGCTCACCACTACACTGGCAATTTTTGCGTTATTGGCTTGGAGCTGGTCAATATTGGCAGAAATGTGAGCAGCAGTGTCTACAATTGCGTAGGAAGAATTGGCAGCACTCGCAGCACTTGCTATAAACTGGATTACAGTACCACTTTGAGTGGATGCGGCCTGAGTGACCTGATAATTACCTCCACCTGCCACAATCAATGCCAGAACTTGAGCATCAGCGCTTGCGATGGCTGGGGATACTTTGATTACAAGTTGATCACTGATTTGAATAGCCGAAGTTTTGGCGACATTGGCTTTCAATACACTTGAATTGCCAGTTTGCAGATCGGCTTGAATATTAGCAGCAGAGTCAGACACTTGAGCGGAAGTGACATTGGCTGTACCTAAAACTGTCGCCAAATTTTGAACGGTGACTCCAGTGACTTTTAAATTGTAATTACCTGAAAAGCAAGAAATGATTCTTGAGTCGCTAGTCAGTTGCGATTGCGTTACCGACACAACGGGTAATGTGCTATCTGTGAATGAGACAGTTGTTGGTAAAAACGGTGATGATGACAATGCATCTAAATTGGTTTGAACATTGAGTGCAGAATCCTTAAGCGTTCCGTTCAATGGTGCAAATTTATTACCAAAAGTATTATAAAAATTCGAACTATAGTAGTGAACAATGTTATAGGCAGTATACGTTTCAGCCTGCACAGCGATCGGACTCTGACTTGATATCGAAATTGCCGCTATCAACTTAGGATTCATGTCAGCATATTTGTATATATCAACCGCTATGGAGCCGGGGTTCCAACTAAATGGCGTCACGGTCCAACCGCTGTAAGTAGTGAGTAACTGGTTGAGCATGTCTAGACCAGATTCATAAACCCCACCACCAGCGCATGTGTTATTGTTAAGCGCTAAATTCACAGATCCAGAATAGGTGCTCAATGCATAGTAAAGAATGGTTGCATCTGAATGCAAGTTCCCTGTTGCAGTGTCATCGTTGCTGAGGACTATATTAAGTTGATGAACTTTACTTTGATTGGCGACGATCGTATTGAGGTTTCCTACAATGGCTGTAGCTGTATCGGAAATGATGTAGCTGTCGCTGCTAAGAGATCCAGCTGCGCTTATAAAACTTGCTACTGTGCCTGTCGTTGATGACATTTTTCACCCCAAATAATTTGTTTACAACTTTTAATATGCAAACCAAAGCCTAGATGTTTGCTCTACAAATTCACTTGCATATGAATGATTTTCATCCAATTGAGCTCAATAGGTAATCGACAGTAACTTTCAAAACTTAAATTCCTTTTGGTGTTAAAACAATACTTTAGAAATAAATTATTTTTAAAATTTTAGTTATTTATAACTCATTTTAAAAATAATCAAATGTCAGCGTAATTTCGAAGTAATTGAGCTACATTGCAGGGTAAATTCAAGCACAAGTACTTATTTGGTTCTAATTGAACTTTATTTGGGCTGAATTCGTCAAAGGATCGACTAAAGTAATCCAGTCGTTTGAAATTCAAATCGCAATTCAATATCTCGACACGAACTTTCTACTTTGCTCAACTCAAGAGATCAAGATGCCAAGCATAAAAATTCGTTTCCCAGCGATGGCAGGTCCCTGTGAAATGGTACTGGAGGGCCAACAGTCTGAAGACGAGTTGCGCTTTATTGCCCATGAAGCAATCTCTGAGGTCAAGCGCATCGAGATCAAATTCTCTCGCTACGATCCGACCAGCATCGTCTCAATGATCAACGCCAACAGTGGCACCAAGCCAACCCCCATTGATGAGGAGACCTTTCAACTTTTTAGTTTTGCTCGACAACTTTTTGTCTCAAGCCAAGGCTTGTTTGACATCACAAGCGGTATTTTGAGAGAAGTTTGGTCTTTCAAAGAAAAGACAATTCCCAGTCCCAAGGAGCTGGCCAGGATACTTGTACTGATCGGTTGGAATCACGTTGAGCTAGCTCAAAACAGTGTCCTATTGAAACAAAAGGGCATGCAAATTGACTTCGGTGGATTTGGCAAAGAATACGCAAGTGACCGAGCAGCAGCGATATTGAAAAACAAAGGGATCAAACACGGATACATCAACTTATCGGGAGACATCTTCGTTTTAGGCCCGAAAGCCAGTGGTGAGGCTTGGATCATGGGCATTCAAGATCCTAGAAAAGATTACGCGATCTTTGCAAGCATACCCATCCATCATGGCGCGATGGCAACCAGTGGTGACTATGAGCGGTTTTTTGAATTGGATGGCCAACGCTACTGCCACATCATGAATCCCAAAACCGGACAGCCAGTCACGGAGTGGCAAAGCATCAGTGTCTTGGCACCTCTAACGACTGCAGCTGGCAGTGCCTCAACCATTGCAATGCTGCTTGGTGAGAAGGCAATCCCCTATCTGAAAGAAACTGGGTTTTCTTACTTGGCTATCAATTCAAAGGGTGAGACGTTTCGAAACTGAGAAACTTGAAAACTGTTTTACAACATTAAACTCGTCACAAGAATATCAACAACTTATTGTTGAGAAACATTACAATTGATTTAACCTTTAGAGGCAATGAATGCGGGGAACAAATCCTTGAAAAACACTCTTTACATGATGATGCTGATCTCGATCTCAATCATCGCGTCCTTGACCTCATGCACCTCGACACAAGCTGTCCAGCCTTGGGAAAAAGGCTTTTTGGCAAAACCGGAAATGACTTTTGAAGAAGACGCTCTAGAGAAGAACTTCACGGAACATACCTACTTCAGTAAAGAGGGCGCATCGGGTGGTTCAGGTGTGGGCGGGGGAGGATGTGGATGCAATTGATACAAAACGATTGCGAAGCATCGAGCCAACACGATCCTCTAGTGATCTTAAGCAGTAGAACTCTAGGCAAAGGCCTGATGGGTGCAGCACTTTCACTGCCTCTACTGGCTGGTTTATGCAATGTGGCCAAAGCAGACAGTGCCCCTGAAAAGGGATTGGTCAGTTTTAAGTATTTAGATTACTTAGATAGCCAACCAGGAATTGATCGAATCAAGGTCAAGGCCCCTTCCGTTCTCGTCATGAAACCGCTCTCAAGTGAGTGGACTGTGTTAAGTACTGCAACCACTGATACGATTTCTGGCGCATCACCCTCCTATCACACTCAAGCACTTAGAAACATGCATGATCAAAGACATGCATTCGATTTGAGCTTTACTAAATTTGAGAGCTTAGGAACCAAGACCTTTGGTGGCTCATATTCCAAAGAACTTGATTACCTCTCAAAGGGTCTCTTCTACTCTTTGACTTCTTCATCTGAAGATAAAAATACCACATGGAATGCTGGTGTCTCTTTATCCAGCGACCAAATCAATCCAACCAACCAAATTGTCACCAACGAATCCAAGCAAGGTTCAGATTGGATTGCAGGCCTCACCAAGATTTACACCCAGGTCGATATAGCTCAATACCAAATTGGGCACTATTCAGGCAAAGGCTACTTCACTGATCCATACAAAATATTTGATCGTAGGCCAAGGGAGAGAGTTCATAACACTTTCATGGCTAAATGGAACCATTACTTGCAAGAGTCTGAAAGTACGATCAAACTTAGTTATCGCTACTACAGTGACGACTGGGGCATAGAGGCACATACGGCAGACATCGAATTTGTTAAAGGACTTCAAAGTGGTTGGACACTCACGCCTGCCTTTAGAATTTACACACAATCAAGTGCTAAATTCTTTGTAAATGCAGACAACTCGGGAAGTCCCTTCCCTCCCAATCCGCCAGCGGGGGCAGTTTATTACTCAGAGGATCAACGCATGTCCTCTTATGGAGCTCATACGATTGGGATTAAAGTCTCTAAAGACATTGATCTTGACACTTCCATCGACTTCAAGGTCGAAGGGTATGCACAAAGAGCGGGTTGGCGAATCATGGGAGCTGGTAGCCCAGGCATGGAGCCGTTCACAGCCAGGAGCTTTCAATTTGGCTTCAATCATTATTTCGACTAAAGTGATCAAATGCCTTGGTCAATGGAGCAATCCTGAGCAACGGCTAGAGAGCAAATGGAGCTAAATTAAAGCTCAGTGATCTACTTCTAATTGCCTTGCAACGGGGATAAGTTTTGAAATTTCACATTCATTTCAACAAGTTCATTTCCATCTTGACCTTGTGTTTGAACACTCAAGCTTTTGCGCTTGATGTTGGCGACCCAGTGCCTGATTTTGAACTTCCTCAATCTCAAGTTGCACTCAAACTATCAGACCTCAATGGCAAATGGGTGTATTTGGACTTTTGGGCTTCTTGGTGCACCCCTTGCCGCCAATCATTCCCCTGGATGAATCAAATGCAACTTAAATACGGCTCAAAAGATTTTCAAATTCTGGCTGTCAATTTAGATGCCAAGAAAACAGATGCGGATCGTTTCTTGACTCAAACGCCAGCCAACTTCTCTTTGGCATTTGACTCAAAAGCTCAATCGGCAAAGCTCATGGAACTCAAAGGAATGCCCACCTCTTACCTCATCAATCCACAAGGGAAGCTGGTCTACATCCACACTGGCTTTAGGAATGAAGATCGAGAGTTGTTGGAGTCAAAATTCAAGAAACTAACAACAAATCAATAAGCTATAGAACTCTTTCATTGGGGGAAAAGGCAATAAAAAAGCGCCCGAAGGCGCATTTTTAATTGAGTTTTGGCGGAGTGGACGGGACTCGAACCCGCGACCCCCGGCGTGACAGGCCGGTATTCTAACCAACTGAACTACCACTCCACGTGGTTGCAAATTTTAAGCGCTTAGAGCCTTCGCTTTAAACGCACAAGTTTTGCAAAACTTGGCGACCCTACGGGGATTCGAACCCCGGTACTCACCGTGAAAGGGTGATGTCCTAGGCCTCTAGACGATAGGGTCAAACCTGGACCGATGCTTTTTCTTTTGGTGGAGGTAAGCGGGATCGAACCGCTGACCTCTTGCATGCCATGCAAGCGCTCTCCCAGCTGAGCTATACCCCCAAAAGGCATCAAGAG
>Ga0164296_1004387_pt1 | contig 12846 bp, 10 predicted proteins | sample GEODES057metaG_FD_113533 | JGI IMG/M metagenome (GOLD analysis project Ga0164296, IMG submission 113533) | Dystrophic lake water microbial communities from Trout Bog Lake, Wisconsin, USA - GEODES057 metaG | ecosystem: Environmental > Aquatic > Freshwater > Lake | place: USA: Trout Bog Lake...
ACTCGAGAGAGAATTCGCTCCGCATTTATAATTAGTCCGCTTTTGAAGCGCCCAAAGTATCCGTATAGCAAATGTCCATGAAAGGTATGCACCACAGTTGGGCGCGCATCGCCCAGCCAGATAGTGGCGATTCGTCCCAAAGCTCCCGCCTTGGAAGTATGAGTGTTAACGATGTCTGGCCGATACTTCTTAATGGCTCGCCTTATTTCGACCACCGAGCGAAGATCTCCACTGAATGCGATTGACCGCCCGAGTCCTGAGATATGAATCCCAGAATGCTTGTTGAAAATTTCGTCTTCTATTTCGGCGCCCTGCACTAATCCAGCCACCAATGCGGATTCATTGCCTCTGCTCTCGAGCCCGGAAATAAGCACATCCAGCCAACGAGCCGTGCCGCCACGATTGACCCGCGTAATAATCTGCATCGTGCGCACGACCTGATTCTATCGGTAGTAATTGGATGTATGAGGTGAGACGATAAAGCCGTGGAATTCATTTCAGAGTGCAGTGCGGACGCAATCAAAAAAGCAGCAGAGGCGCTCATTGCAGGCAATCTCGTGGCTTTTCCCACCGAGACCGTATACGGGCTGGGTGCTGATGCGACCTCTGAAGAAGCGGTTTCAAAGATCTATAAGGCTAAAGGGCGCCCAGCGGATCACCCTCTTATCGTTCATGTATCGTCCTTAAATTCCCTTTCGGATTGGGCCGTTGATATTCCTGAATATGCGATTCAACTCGCGCGCGATTTTTGGCCCGGGCCGATGACATTGGTTTTAAAAAGAAATGAATTAGCAAAAGATTTTGTCACAGGAGGACAGAATACGGTCGGACTTCGAGTGCCGAATCATCCGATAGCGCTTTCGTTATTGAAGCGCTTTGAAAATTTAGGCGGTAAAGGCCTTGCCGCTCCAAGCGCAAACCGATTTGGAGCAGTATCTCCTACAGATTCAGCAGCTGTTAAAGAAGAGCTTGAGTCATATTTGAATTCCGAAGACTTAATCCTCGACGGTGGATCATGTTCGGTTGGTGTTGAGTCGACAATTGTCGATTGCACCGGAAATGCGCCAAGGATTTTGCGACCGGGTGCCATCACAAGCGAAATGATTGAGAGTTCGACTGGCATTGAGCTACTTGAAAAAAATTCGGAGGTCAAAATTCGCGTGTCGGGATCGCTCGAAACTCACTACGCTCCTAAGGCAAAAGTGTTGCTAAACGCGGAACCAAAACCGGGAGACTTTTTAATTGCTCTAGCTCAGTACCCCGCGCCAGTAAACGTGAACCGCTTAATTGAACCCAGAGATGTTGAGGATTATGCGCGCCAGCTTTACTTCGCCCTAAGGCTTGCTGACGTCAAGCGACTAGCCAGCGTTGTGGCTATTGAGCCTAAAGGCGATGGCTTGGCGGCCGCAATTCGGGATCGACTCTCGAGGGCGGCGAGCGGTAAATAAACCGTTAGACTCTCCGTGCTCGAGAATTTCGAGCAGTGGGGCCTTTAGCTCAGTCGGTAGAGCAACGGACTTTTAATCCGTGGGTCGTCGGTTCGAGCCCGACAGGGCCCACCCCCTCTTCTAAAAATAAGGGATTACTAGCGGCCAATAACCTCGACAACCGGTAGTGGGAATATGAATTTCCCTCCTCCTGCCAAATACGAAGTCTCTCTTGCAACAAAACTTTCCTTCAGGAACCAGGGTCCAACCAGAAGATACTCAGGAGGATTGCTCCGCATCTCTTCTTCGCTGATTATTGGTATTCCAACGGCAGAAAAAATTTTGCCCACTTTTTCGACCTGACGCTCCACGGCCGACTCGACTAATTCAGCACCTACACCAATGTATTGCCAAATAGTTGCCCCTCGCGTCGAAGCTCCGTAAATCTGCACTCTTTCTCCCTTTGATTTAATATCCACAAGCAGAGAATTTAATTTAGCTTTAATTTCAAAAATGCGCTTTTCAAAATCGAGATATGGCGCCCGTGTAGCCAACCCAAAATCTTCTTCGAGCTTGATTTGGAGCGATACGCTCGGCTCTACCGATCTTGAACCTCTATGAGCAATAGTTGTAATAAGGCTTCCACCATTTATGTCATCCAGAAATACGTCAACAATTTCTAGGCCATTGGAATCAATGAGATGCTTCATGGCGCGGAGCGAATAATACTCGATATGTTCATGGCAAATGTTGTCAAAGGAATTATTTTGAAGCATTGAAAGCAGGTAATTTTGCTGAACAACCCACACTCCGTTTGGAGACAATTTTGACTTGACGTCCTTGACGAATTGATTCGGATCGTCAAGATCATAAAACATGGAAATAGAAGTGATTACATCAAATGTTCCAAGAGAGTTAGTCTCGTCACAAGGGAAAAAATCATCGATAATTAAATCGGCATGCTTGCTAGATAGAGCTTTGAATTTCTTAACTGGGTCGACTCCTACTTTGTTTACACCATGTGGAACTAAGGAAAGCAAAGTGCCGTCATTGCAAGCGATATCAAGCCAAGAGTCAGGGTTGGGGACAAATTTCGTTGCGTAATTTACTAGCATTGTTAAATTCCGGACAATTATTTCATTAATTCCAGAGCGGTAACCATAACCATCGTGGTACATGAGTGAACGGTCTACGGTTGTATCGAGTTGCGCAAGGTTGCACTCGCCGCAAAGGAGGAGGTGTAAGGGAAATTTTTTGGGCTTCGAAGCGTCGGCACGAAAGTCCGAGAGATACTGATCTCCCAAATTAACTACGGAAATCAAGTTCGATGACGAGCACACTCTACAATTTTGAATCATACAATTTTCCTCCAGTAGTTGAGAATTCCTTCCAGTGTTCCATCTAAATCAAATTCTTGGGTCCAACCTGTTGCTTTTTTAAGTTTTTCAACATTTGGTGAAGGAAATTTAAGAGACATCGGTCTATAAAGTTTTTCATTGGCCTCATATTTAAGGGGTGTTTCAACAAACGAAGCTAACTTATCGAGAACCCATCGCGCGGAAACCGTGTTATTTCCTGCTATGTTGTAAATTCCTGGTTCGCATTCGATTACTTTTAGGTACGCAGAAATAATGTCTCGGACATCCGTATAGTTTCGAATACTCTCAAGGTTGCCGTGCTTTACCGGAGTTCCATATTTTTCAGCTTCAGCAATTCTTTTTGCAAAAGCGGAAACCGCATAAGAGGGGCTGGCTCCAGGGCCTATATGGTTCCAAGCGCGAGTAGCTACGACTTGCATCTGAAAATTGCGTGCGTAAGTCATTGCCAGAGTTGTGCCGGCCAACTTACTAACCCCATATGGTGTCGTCGGCATTGCAGCAGAAGTTTCGGACAGCTCCGGTTCATCCCGGTCATAACCGTATTCCTCAGAGGTGCCGGCGATGAGAATTTTGGACTGATGGCCCGTCTGACGCACCGCCTCGAGGAGATTCAAAGTTCCAGAAAGATTTACGGCAAAACCTCGAGTTGGATTCATGCTTGCTTCAGGGACATACGCTTGAGCGGCTAAGTGAAAAATTAAGTCCGGCTGAAAATGATCAATTGCAAAACGAATTTGTTCATAGTCACGGATGTCCTGACCATCTTTGTAATCAAAGGAAGCAACTTCATAAGAACCAATATCGCTGCTTGAGCTTTCTAAGATCGCACGAAGGTGGGTTCCAACAAATCCTGCGCCTCCGGTAATTAGCACTTTTCGCATAGTGTGAAGGGTATCAAACGGATAGAAAATTGAACGAAAGCATCCTGAATGCGCCCATAAAGTCGGACATTTAAGTGATAGTCACCCATGGATTACTTTCTAAGGCACTAAAATCCACTTCGCATCCATTTTCGACGTTTCAAGAGGGATTAAGACTTTGATCTACGTTATTGATTGTTATCGACGTAACGATTTTGGACACTTCTGGACACAGGATGGCTATCTCCGGAGAGCCCTGTTCGAAGAAAATATCCCATACTTATTTTTAAACCCCGATGCGATTTTGGCTAGCGAGGAGGATCGCAGAATCAGTTCGGTCAACCAAATTGGGCATTATGAAGATCTTCGAAATAAAGAATTTTCCTTCGGGAATATTGTTAATTTTCTCGCTGAAGATGCCAATAAAAGAAACCTCAATACTATCGACATTATCTTTACTTGGTTGCCCCAGCTAACTGGGGAAGATTTAAAGCTGTTTGAAGTCTTGGCTCAATCGCGAACGGTTCGAATCGCAGGTATTTCGCCATTGAGCGCGTCTGCAGTGCTGGGCGACGAGACCAAACATCGCTACTACTTTGAAGAAGAATTTGAAAAAATTGCGCTTGAGAGATGCCTGTGGGTTTGGGATGACGTTTCAAGTTATTCGGAAGCAAAATCATTCATAAGGCGATTACCAGAATTTCAGTCATTTGTGCGCTCAGATCGCCAAGTAAATCAAATCCGAAGTATTTCGTTTTTTGGCATGCTTAGCCCTTTCAGAGGGGTCGCTGAGGCATTGCTCATCGGCTTGTTCAACCCAAAATTACAGGTGTACATCAGGGGACATGGATTTGTTCCTTGGCGAGCCTGGCGGCCATTCAAAAAAAGAGCATACCGATATCAAAATTGGAAAGACAAACCCTTGGTCTCAATTTTTGCGATCATCGCATCCCTGTTGATTAGTGGTCTTCGATTTCTTCCGAACATCCATTTCGTTAATCAATCATTTTCGACGGAGTCAGATTTGGATATCGCAATTTCAAAGGCGAACACTATTTTCTACGCCGCGAAGTTACCGCTTTCAAGTGGCATTGCCTTGAAAGCGCTCGCTTCGGGTGTACCTGTAATTTGGTTTGGAGAATCTGGCGAAGCTGTTAATTTTCTATTGAAAAATTCCGGAGAAGGCCGGATTCGGTATAACGAAATTTTCATCCACAACAGGATCTACAAAAAAGTCTCGAAGCTTGCAAAATTTAGCCCAAATGAAGTTTTTACTTGGGAACAATATAAAACAGAGGTCTCCGCATTTTGCAGACCATGAGGACACGCGCGCCGATTGAACACAAGGTGACTGAGTGTCGAAGCAACCTTTGATGCTGGGCGGTATCATTCAACGGTGGCTCCAACTAACGCTCGTGAAGTTATTCGTGGGCATCTCATATTGGGGGCTGGTCGCATAGACCAGTCACTTCAACCCGACCTTGGCACAATTTCGACTCTGGACCTGCCGATTTGTGGGAAAAGCGCTCTCGAACATGTTCTCAACAAGATTCCAAACATGTCACCAGTATGGATTCAGGCATCTTCAAGCAATAAGGATTTTGAAAGATTCATAATAAAAAATTTTCAGAACGTCGTCGGTTTGTCTAACACGAGCACGTACAAAAATCAGGGTCTTCGGATCTCTGCCTTAACCGGCCTTCGAGCAATGCAAGGGAAAGTGCACGAAGGCGTAATCCTATTCGCAGATACTTGGATAGACCCGATATCCGAAGTCGATGCTATTGCAACGAGTGAATGTCCAATCGGAATGCGCGAATTTTATGTATCAGCACATCGGAGTTTAACAAATCAGCTCATCTTCGAAAGAGGTGGCCTTGAGGGAATCGTCGCTGGCTATTTCACTATTAGTAATATTGATTTATTAATTTCTTGCCTTGAAAACCAAGTGAATAATGATGAAATCGGCTTCTACGCGGCGTTGTCGGCTTACGATGAATTATTGGGTCAAAAAATTGAGCTAATCGAATCCGAGAACTGGTGGGATTTTGGACATCGAAATAGCTTTTATGAATCGCGAAGGCACTGGATGCTTGGCAGAGAGTTCAATACGTTGAGCGCGAGCGTCAATAGCAGAAGGATTAAAAAAACGAGTTCTAGAACCGAAAAAATTCAAAGAGAAATTGACTGGTACTTAAGAATTCCAGAAAGCCTTCAAACATTTGTGCCTCATTTCGACGGTAAAAGTGGGGAAGACGAATATGAATTGGAGTACCTCGAACAAATAAGTGTCGGGGAAGCACTGGTTTTTGCTAATCACGACAGTGAATATTGGCATTCCGTCTTTGAACGTATTCGACTTTGGTTTGATATTTCAAAGGATTGTGATTCTGAGAGTGACCCCGATGAGAGGGTTTACTTGGATTCACAGAAATCAATTTACATCGAAAAAGTTAAGGAACGCGTAACGGAATTTGTAAGTCAGATTAGCGCCGGATTTCTTCCCACTGAATTGTTCGACGAAGCATCCCATTTAACTTTTAACTCCGTGGAAATTTTGCCACTGCAGATCGCAATTGCTGAATATGAAAACCTTGTTAAAACTTATGTACTTAACCAAGTTCGGCCGCATTCGTTTATTCATGGAGACCTATTTTTTGGAAATATGATTTTCGATAAGGGCAAGCTAATACTTGTGGATCCAAGAGGAAGCTTCGGAAGTATGCCTTTTGGCGGAGACCGGCTTTATGATTTTGCAAAATTGGCTCACAGCGTATTAGGCGGTTATGACTATTTGGCGTTTGATAGATTTATTCTTGAGAGAAATCAGGATTCGTTTAACTTGACTTTCATAAACCAGGATAAGGAGATATCACTAACCTTAATTGAAGAATTTACAGATTTGTGTGAAAGTCAAGAGATTCCAATGCGTGCTGTTCGAGTTTTGATGGCTGGGTTGTTTTTATCTCTTGCCGCGCTTCATGTCGAGGCGCCCGATCGCCAGATTGCGAGTTTCTTGATTGGATTACGTGAGATAACTTTACTGGTTCAAGAATGTCAATAAATTTAATTATCACTATTGCGGGAAAATCTTCACGGTTTTCGAGGGTTGGTATATCTACGCCGAAGTGGGCCTTGCCATATAGAAATTCGAACGTACTCGCGGCAATCGCGGAGTCATATGAAGCACTCAACCCTCGATTGTTTATTTATTGTCTTTCTGAGCACGTCGATACAGTCGAAGATTGTTTTGAGAGAGGACCAAATCGCCCCAACTTCAAGATAACAGATGTTGCAAAAACGCCTTTCGGACAGGCCCAAAGCGCGGCTGATTGCATCATCCGAAATAACCTAGTCGAAGAGCAAGTTTTGATAGTACCTGGGGATATGATTTTTACCAATATAGGATCATATGTCACCGATTTCGCGAAATGTTGGATTGCAGTTTCAAAGCTTGCAGGTAATCAATGGTCATTTGCGAAGTTATCGGATAAAGGATTAATCGTGGAAACCGCAGAAAAAAATAGAATTAGTGAATGGGCCTCTGTCGGGCTTTACAACTTTCAAGCTGGCTCACAACTTCTGAATGCGATTGACCGGAACCAGACATCAGCAGGTGAGCTTTATATCGCACCCCTCTACAACCATTTAATATCTGACGGGATTGAAGTAGTCCCTATGGAGATTGACCCCGCTCACGTGTTAGATCTAGGAACTCCTGAGAGTTATTTTTTGTCAACAAAAATTGTAGATTAGTTTTATGAGACTTCTGATTACCGTTTTTTTGACGCCGAATAGTCTGACTAAATATCGTACAGGTGCACTATATAAAAGGAATGGCAGTGACGTTGAAAAAATTGATCGATTTTTGACGATGCTAAAATCACTTTCGATCGCAGACTGGTCAGTCGTAGACCTCTACGTTTCAGTGGACAGTCCATGGGAGCGACACAAATCTAAAATTCTAGATTTTGTTGACGAAATTTTTCCGGGAAGTTACCGTGGAGAAAGATTGGAATTTGTTGAAGACTGGCGGCTCGCCACCCAATCGATTGCGGACGACGAATTAGTTTTGCTTCAAACCAATGACGATCATTTGCTGCTTCCTGATCGAGCAAATGAGCTCGACAAACTTGCGAAACAAATGAATTCCGAGAACCTGAAGATAGCGGCCATCACCCACTATCCCGAATATAGAGGACTTGCTAATAGGCAAAGGAAGGAATATTCAAGGGGTCGTAGCGATACTTCCTCCGTTTATGTAATAGACGCGATTGGTACAACATTAGTCCGTGGAAGTTTTTTGAAATCGTGGTTTAGTCAAGAGAGCTTTAAGGAGAACATTAGAATCGTCAGGCCGGATAATCCGTTTGGACAAAGTGTCACATTCCCTAAGACTTTGCTTGGAATTCCAGCATTGGAAATTATGCGACATCTTGACGGATATAGTCACGCTGGGCTTTATCGACCACTCCCACCCGTTCGAAGTAATTTCAAATTCGATCCCGAGCATGATTCAATCATCAAACAAGAACCGTTCATTTCAGGACTTTGGCCATCGCGGTTGTTCGGGTATCGAGGTACAGGTGTAGATTTTTATCAAACAAATTCAAAACCAGGTGACAACTTCATATATTCGCTGAGACTTGATGTCGCAAAGCTAATTGCATTCAACTCATTGAGAATTAATTGGAATGAGTCCTTTAAAATTTTGTCACCGGCTTGGCGGGCAAATATTGTTTACAGGACTCTTCTCGGTCTGATACTAATGTTCAATTGGAACTTTTGGATTAATTACGTCGATATAGTTTTAGAATCTATTTTTTTTGGCACGAAAAAACGTCGACTGCGCCTCGAATCTAGTGACACGCGAATAATGAAGTTGATCGTCAACCTTGGACTAGTTCGAGCGTCGCGGGTTTATTTAAAAGAAAAATATTGGTGGTTCCTACCTTCAAACTTTTTACTGGTGACCAAAATTGTGACTAATAAGGCAAGGAATTTGCTACATTAGCCTTGTGAAAATATTGCTAACCGGAGCTGCAGGTTACATCGGAAGCTATCTGGAAGGGGGCTTACTTAAGAACCCGGAAATTTCACTTGATTCTCTGGATTTGCAAAACGGCAGAAACTATCGAGATATGGATACCTCGCGATACGATGTGATTTTGCATCTCGCGGCTCATTCATCCGTAGCTCAGAGCGTCGCTGACCCCGCGGGCACTTGGGAAAATAATGTTGTTGGTTACCGAGATTTGGTTATTAATCTCAAGCCACACCAAATTTTAATTAACGCATCATCCGGTTCAGTTTATGGTTCAGCACAGGGAAGTTCGGAGGAGCATTCAGGATTCACCACTCCGGCCAATTCTTATGATTTGTCGAAAATGATTGGTGATTTGATCGCACTCGATTCCATAAGTGCTGGTAAGCGCATAATAAGTTTGAGATTTGGCACAATCGCGGGTGCGTCGCCCAATATGCGTTGGGATTTAATTGTTAACAAGATGTTTTTAGATGCAATCGAGAAGCAAGTAATTCACGTAGTTAATCCCAATGTTAGGCGCGGTATCTTGTTCTTGCCAGATTTGGAAAACGCCTTGAAAAAAATATTGCTCAATCCAATTCCTGGAATCTATAATTTAGTTTCGATAAATACCACGGTTGGAGAGGTCGCTAATGTCATAGCCGATAGGTACAGCGCCGCACGCCTTGAGAGCATTAGCGATTCCGCCTCGCAGTACGACTTTCATCTCAATAGCAATTTGTTCATAGAAACGTTTGGAGAATACAGGTCGATGGACCTCTTGGGAGTTTTGACTGGACTGGAGCGACGCCTTGAACTCTAAAATTGAAGCAAGAGAATTGAATGAGTGCGTAGCATGCGCCTCCGGGGATCTTGAACTTATCCTAGATTTGGGTAGCCAGCCGCTTGCAAATGATTTTCGAACAAGTCCTTCAATTTTGCCAACTTTTCCGCTCAGTCTTAAATACTGCAAGACTTGCTCACATTTGCAATTGACACATAGTGTCGATCGCAAGTATCTCTTCGAGAATTATCTTTACGTCTCCGGAACCTCACACACGCTGAAAGAGTATTTCAAGCTTTTTGCGGCTCAAGCAACGAAACTTTACTCGCCAAATTCTGGGCCGGGAGTAGTTTTGGATATTGCATCGAACGATGGATCCCAGCTCGATGCTTTCAAAGAGCTAGGGTGGATTACGACCGGAATAGACCCAGCAAAGAATTTATTTTTTGACTCAAATGCGAGGCATCACATTTTGAATTCGTTTTTGACTGAAGAGCACGGTGCCTTTCTTAGGTCTGATTTGATTGTTGCGCAAAACGTGCTTGCCCATACTGAAAACCCGCTTGAATTTTTGCGAATTTCCGCAATGATTTCGCCTATAATTTTAGTTCAAACCAGCCAAGCTAGAATGATTGAGCGTGGTGAGTTTGACACAATGTATCACGAACACATTTCCTTTTTTTCTCCTAGGTCAATGTTCGAATTAGCCAGACGCGCGGGACTCAAATTGGAAAGTGTAGAAATTGCACCGATTCACGGCGATAGTTTTGTTTTTAAACTGGGCAATTCGAGCAGCGAAATCGAAACCCCAGCACTTTTACCTATTGAGTCCGCTAGAACTTTTGCAAAGCAAGCTCTATTAACGCTCCAGAATCTAGACGACGTGATTTCTCGGGAACGATCAGCAGGTAGAGCGATTGTAGGATACGGCGCAGCCGCCAAAGGTATGACGGTCATTAACGCAATTTCGGGGACTTTTGATTTGATTATTGACGATTCCCCCTTAAAAACTGGGCGGTATACACCGGGAAAGAACGTCAGAATTGAATCCATATCTGCACTTAAAGAAATAGACCAACCGATATCTCTCGTGCTGTTGGCTTGGAATTTTGAGACTGAAATTCGTCGCCGTGTTGAGGAATTGGGGATTCGTGACGTGCGATATGTAAAGTATTTTCCATCCGTAAGCTGCTCATGAGCACACTCATTGCCCATATTTACAACGAAGAATTTTTATTGCCTTTCTGGTTAAAACATCATCTGCCAGATTTTGATAACGGAATCATCATTGACTTCGATTCTACTGATTCCAGTTTGGATATAGTCAGAAATCTTGCCCCTCATTGGAAAATAATTAGAAGTCCGCTGCCCTACTTCGAAGCGGAAAAACTTGATCGATTGGTTGAGTCAATTGAGGCGTCAATCTCGGGCCCCCGCTTGTGTCTGAATGTTACTGAATTCTTGATTGGAGACCCAAGAAAAGTCAAAGGTCAATTAATAATCCCCCAGGTAAGCCTGATAAACCTTGAATCTGATGAAACTTTTAATAATAATTTGCCTTTTCATCAGCAAAGGAAAGCGGGACTTATTGCAGATTCGAAATTAAGAATACAAGATTCGCGTTTTCCAATTTTTTCAGGTCCTTCGGGACGCTCGTTGCACGATTTCCAAATTCGCTATCCGTTAGGGCGCCACTTTTTGATTCAAGCGCCCACCGAAATGTTGATTTACAGAGTTTCGGATTGTTTTGTCGCGGAAGAAATGTACAAACGAAGACTGCAGATTCAAGAGAAAATTCCAACTAAGGAAAATTCTCTTGGAAGAGGTCGACACCACACCAATCATGGACGGGGTCTGAACTTAGCTGATTTAAAAAATTTGGAAAAGACAGCACGTGAATACGCAGTCAATCTTGAACCGCTTATTGAGCAGGCCATGTTTATGAGAGAAATTTCAATTTCAGTTCGACACGGTGAGACGGTGAGCCACGAGCTACTAAAACGTGCTTGGACTTATTCAAGCTCGAATTTTGCAGTAGAGGGCGTACCCAATTTCCAGATTTTATCTGATTTCGCACTTCATGAAATTGCTCGAATCCAAAATGCGTTTGAGAAATCTTGGTCTTGGAAAATTACTTCCCCACTTCGCTGGTTCAAAGATTTCCTTAGATCGGCAAAGGAATACGTGACTTCCGCCGTAAAGTAATAAATCGGACATTTCGGACGAAAAATAGTCTAGAAATTTTCCCGCTGGGGCACAACATTTGCCCCCCTCTCGTGTCTTACATAGTAGAGGGCAAGACGTTGCCGTCTGCAGGAAACGATTAATCGGAGAATTACCCACATGGCACTTCGTAAGAAGACGACCCCAGCAGCGGCTGCAACACAAGCCGTATCTGACTGGTCTGTTGCCGATCTCTCCGCTTTATACGCTGAACAGCGTTCATCTCTCGTGGGTCAGGCTCGTCGAATTCTCCGTTCTGACGCTGACGCTGCCGAGATCGTCCAGGAAGCTTTCTTGAAGTTCATTTTGGCTGCTCCAGAGCTCGATTCACGCGACCGCGCCCTTGCTTACCTGCGCACCACCGTCAACAACCTTTGCTTGAACCAGATTCGCGCTACCGGCTCTCGCCCTAATTTGGTCGCGATTGACGCCGATACCACTCAAGAGCGCCTTAATGAGATTTCTGCCGAAGTCCACGTTCCTTTTGATGCGACTTTGGTCGCGGCGGAAGACGCTTCAATCATCCGTGAGGCTCTTTCACGCCTTACCCCAGATCAGCGCACCGCGCTCGTAATGTGGGAAATGGAAGGCCGTTCCACCGAAGAGATTGCGGCCGCTATTGGCACCACCCCAGCGAATGTTCGCCACGTGGTCGGTCGCGCCCGCGCTTCCTTCGTTCGCGTCTTGACCGAGTGGGTTGTTGATGAGGAGAACGGCACAACCGCCCTCGAAGCTCTCTCTACCTCTTATAAGAAGGCAGCTGAGCTCGCTAAGAAGTCGTCGAAGGTCGCTCTTTCGCTTCTGATTGTCTTGGTCGCTTTCCTTGGTTTCAACTCAGTGACCGGCCACGAGACAACGATTGAGGGTCTTTCTCAGCCATCTGCTTCGGTGGCTCCAGCGACACCTTCTAAGTCAGCCACCCCTTCGGATGCTGCTCAATCCACCCCAACGTCGGTTACTCCAAAGGCCGATCAGCAGGTGATGGTTGACGCCAAGGTTGCTGCACTTTCCTTTGCTGGTCTCGATGCTTCAGGCCTTCCAACCGGTTTCACCGTGACTGACCTTCAGGGTCACACCGGCAATATCGTTGTTGGAAAGCCTGTTCCGTCGGTTACCCCAGATGGCCTGATTCTTCATACCAATGCGA
>Ga0164296_1004388_pt1 | contig 12843 bp, 15 predicted proteins | sample GEODES057metaG_FD_113533 | JGI IMG/M metagenome (GOLD analysis project Ga0164296, IMG submission 113533) | Dystrophic lake water microbial communities from Trout Bog Lake, Wisconsin, USA - GEODES057 metaG | ecosystem: Environmental > Aquatic > Freshwater > Lake | place: USA: Trout Bog Lake...
CATCCTGCCCCGCCGGGTGTTGGTGTTCCGCCCCAGCCACGTGTTGAAGGCGCATGTGAACGGCACCGCGCCCGGAGAAGGCGACGACGAATGATCCGCGCCGGGTCTGATCGTCGGCGGATGCCACGTTGAGCGACACCCTCGGCGACGGCGAAGACGATGGCCGCGCTAGGCCGCGCCCGAAAAAAGCGCCGCAAGCGTTCCGAACAATCAGCGAAGTGGCGGACGATCTTCACATCCCGCAGCATGTCCTGCGCTTTTGGGAGACGAAATTCCCCCAAGTGCGACCGCTGAAGCGCGGCGGTGGCCGGTGCTATTACCGCCCCGACGATATCGATCTGCTGCGACGCATCGCGGATCTTCTCTATACCCAGGGCTACACGATCAAAGGCGTGCAACGCCTGTTGCGCGAAGGTGGCGGTCTTTTGGCCGACGACATCCCGCCGCCGACCCCGGAAGAGCGGGCCAAGGCTGGCGAAATCGAAGACGAAGCACCGTCTCTGTTCCCAAGCCTGGAACTGACCCCGCCGCCGGTACCGGAGCCTGTTCGCCCGCCGCCGAAACCACGCGCGGAAACGGAAGAAGATAGATTACGCAATGCGTTGCGGATGGTTGTTAAAGAGCTAGACGAGATAAAGGCGCTGCTGATCGCGATCACCTGAGCGGGCGCGGCACGCCGCCCCGGTCCGTCGGATCATTACCGGGCATCCTGCCCAACCGCTCGGCATCGCCATATCGCGCCCGCCGCCGGTGTCTAACCGCCATTGTCTTACCGCCGGTGCCTCGCCGCGATATGCCCGCGATGCCCACCCCTTGGCATTCGACGCCTAATCAGGTTGATTTGGCGTCCTAGAATGGAGGAAACGGCAATGGCCGGGCTTTACTACGAGGAATTTTTCGTCGGTCAGGCGTTCGAGCATCCCTGGACCCGCACCGTCACCGAGACGGACAATCTGCTGTTCAGTTCGCTGACCATGAACGTGCAGCCGCTGCATATCGACGCACATTTTGCCGCCAAGACGGAATTCGGCAAACCGTTGGTGAATTCGATCTTCACCCTGGGGCTGATCATCGGCATCAGCGTCAATGACACGACGATCGGCACGACGGTGGGCAATTTGGGCTTCGGTGAGACGAAATTCCCCAAGCCGGTGTTTCACGGCGACACGCTGCGCGCGCGCACCACGATCGTGGCGATGCGCGAAAGCCGCTCACGCCCCGAGGTCGGCATCGTCGAATTCGAACATATCGGCCTCAATCAGCGCGATGAAATCGTCGTCGTCTGCAAGCGCCAGGGCATGATCAGGAAGCGCCCAGCCGCATGAAACGGCCCGCTCGGCCTTCCCTAGCCCGCACCGCCCCCTGCAACCTAGCCCCGGGTTGCGGGTTCGGCGGTCCGGGCCTGGCGCATGGGGTGCAAGACAACCGCCGTCAGCACGGTCGTGTGTGGGCGCTGCCATGACGCGCGCCGACAGAACGGCGCGGGAGGCCGCGGCTCTGCGGGCCAATCTGCTGCGGCGGAAGGAGCAGATGCGCCGCCGAGCTGCCCCCCGGGCATCGGATGCGGCATCGGATGGGGCATCGGATAGGGCACCGGATGGGGGAGCGGTGGCGGACGCGGATCAGGCAGACGGCAGCCACGCCCTGTCCGCTGGCGCGCCAACGAGCAGCCACGACCCAGAACCCAGCCAAGGCTGACACGCCCACGCCAGCCGCGCGCGCGGGACAAGCCACGGATCGCCGCGGCGACGGATCGGAAGGCGGCACGCAGCACGCCACCGCCATCCTTGGATGCCGCGCCCCTTACGAACGCCCCCCAGGGAAGCGCGCCCAGGGAAGCGCCCCCAGGGAAGCGCCCCCAGGGAAGCGCCCTTGCGAACGCCCCCTTGGGAAGCGGCTCTTGTGAACGCCCCCCAGGGAAGCCCCCCCTTGGCACGCGCCCCCCTTGGGAAGCGCCCCTAAAGAAGCACACCCGACATGGCTCAGTCGTCGTGCTGAACGACCGAGCCGGTGGTGGTGCCGCCATCGATCACCAACGTCTGCCCGGTCATGAAACACCCGGCCTGAGACGCCAGAAACACCGCCGCGCCGGCGATTTCATCAGGCTCGCCAATGCGCTGCAGCGGCGTGTCACGCGTGCGCTTGCGATACAATACCGGGTTTTCCCATAGCGCGCGGGCAAAATCGGTGCGCACCAAGCCCGGCGCGATGGCATTGGCGCGGATGTTCTTCGGCCCCCACTCCACCGCGATATTGCGCGCGAGCTGCATATCGGCGGCCTTGGAGATCGCATAAGCCCCCAGTTGCGGCGAGCCGCGCAACCCACCGATCGAGGAGACGATGATCACCGCCCCGCCGCCGCGCGCCACCATATGCGGGATCGCCATATTCGCCAGCCACACCTGGCTGCGGATATTGGCGTTCATCACCCGGTCGAACGCCTCATCCGGCATGCCTGCGGCCGGCCCCAGATAGGGGTTCACCGCCGCATTCTCCACCAGGATGTCGATGCCGCCGCACTGCGCGACGGTCTGATCGACCAGGTTCTGCAATTCATCCTTGCGCGCGATATGGCACGGGATGACGACGGCCTTGCCGCCCTTCTCGATAATCCCCGCCGCCACCGTTTCACACACATCGGGTTTGCGGCTGGAGATCACCACGGTGGCGCCATGTTCGGCCATGCGCGTGGCAATGGCCAAGCCGATCCCCTTGGTGGAACCGGTGATGATGGCGACCTTTCCGGTCAGATCGAACAAAGATGACATAAGGCGGTTCCCCCGAATGTGCGCCCCGGACCGGCCCGCGAACCGGACCGGCCAAAAAGCGGCGATTACCGGCGAGTATGCGGGCCGGCACGAAGACGTCAATCGCCGGTATCGCGATTAACGCTGCGGCCAGGGCAGCACCTGTGCTAAAGACGGCGTGATCTCGAGATGGGCCGAACGACCATCATCGCCCATCGCCCGGATACCAGATGCAGCCTGACCGTTTGGGAGAGAAGCACATGGTTGGCGAAATCGGTGCGGCGTCGGCAGCCATCAGCGGCGTTCCCGCGTCCGGCCGCCTGGCATTCACCGCCCTGCGCAACGGTGCCGTCCTCGGCAGCCACGTGCTCACGTTCCGTCAGACGGGCGAGCAATTGCAGGTGGACATCGCCGTCGATTACACCGTGAAATTCACCTTCGTGACCGTCTTTCGCTACACGCTGCGCGCGACCGAGACCTGGGTCGGCGGCAAGCTGATGGCCGCCAGCGCGCATACCAACGACAACGGCAAGCCTGAATTCATGCGCGCCACGCGCGAGGGCAGCGGCCTGCTGGTGCAAGGATCGGCGGTCCAGCCCTACAAAACGCCGGATGGGGCGCTGATCGCCTCACACTGGAATGTCGCGCAACTCGCCGCACCGATGGTCAATCCGCAGGATGGTACGCTGCTGACCTATACCGTCACGCCGCGCGGGCCGGCAGAGGTGCCGGATGCCAGCGGCGTGCTGCGCCATGCAAGGCTGGTGGAGTTGGTCGGCACCAATCCGCTGAGCCTCTATTACGATAACCACAATATCTGGACGGCCCTGCAGGCCAAGGCCGGGGACGGCTCGCTGATCACCTATCAGCCCCTGCTATAGGCAACCGTTGCAGCCAGATGCCCGAGCGCACGCCGCCGGCCGAGCGGGGACGCCTTAGCCCGAGCCGGAGACATAGGCCGTCAAGCTCTCGACGACCGCGTCTTGGCCCATGATGCGCGCCTTGACCACGTCGCCGATGCTGATCAGCCCAACCAGGGTATCATGATCCACCACCGGCAGGTGGCGTAACCGGCCCTGGGTCATGATCCGCATCGCCTCGGTCACCGTGGTATCAAGGTGAACCACCTGCACGCCACGGGTCATCAACTGCACGGCGCTCATGTCCATCAGCAACGGACCGAAGGCGGCCATGCCGCGGACGAAATCGCGTTCGCTGATGATGCCCAGCATGTGTTCGGTATCATCCATAACCAGCACCGCGCCGATTGCATGCTGATCCATCATGCGCGCGATATCGCCGGCACGCATGAACGGATCGACAGTAACGACCTGGTAGCCTTTGTGCTTAAGGATCGCGGCAACCGTGGACATGGCGTGCTCCCTTGCTATGACGGGGTTGCAACGCGATCCGGCCGGCCGGCGATCAGCGGCAAAGCAGAGGGATGACCGGCGGGGCGAGGCAACACCTGTGCAGAGCGCCAGCATGCGCTTGCGTGAGACGCGAATGCAATTTCCGCCTGCATCGCCGGTCATCACAGTTTCGTGAGCAGCGAGCGCCTTTTTGTCAGGGGCTTTCAGCCGCGGCCCGCACGACAAGCGATCGCGCGCCAGTCATCCAGACGTCAGGCATCCAGACATCAGTCATCCAGACGTCAGCCATCCGGACGCCACTTATCCAATCGTCATCCACCCGGACTTGCCCCACCCGGACTTGCCCCACCCAGGCACCCGTAACCCAGACCTCACGCACCCAGGCGTCAGGTATCGGACCCCAGACGAGCCTCCAGCAACGCCAACCGGCCCGTCAACGCAGCAATCTGCTCCGCCATCGCCGCCACCTCAGCCGCCAGCGCCGCCACACGCGCCTCCGCCGCCTCCTGACCCGCTCGGCTATTGGCGGCGATCTCCTTCACCGCCTCCATCTCCTCCCGCCGGACCAGATCCAGACGCAGGATCACATCATCGGCGCGGGCACGCAGCATCGCCTCGGTCTCTTCGCGAAAACCCGCCAATGCCGAAATCGCGCCACCCGCCATGCCTGCAAGGTCATCGAAAATGCGCGGCCGTTCGTTCATTACCTTCACTCCTGTCGTCACGCCCTGCCCGCTCGGCCTGCCCGTGCCGGCAGATCCTGCTATCGCAACGGTTCATCCCTTGTATATAACGCCGGCATGATCCTGATAACTGGCGGCGCCGGATGTATCGGCTCCAACCTGCAAGCGGCGTTGTCACGGCGCGGGCAGGAAACCGTGGTGGTAGATACGCTGGGGACCGACGGCAAATGGCGCAACCTCGCCAAGCACCCGCCGGCGCGCATCGTCCACCCCGACGCGCTGGATGATTTTCTCGACACGCACCCGCCGGTGGAAATCGTCTTTCACCTGGGCGCGGTCAGTGAAACCACCGCCACGGACGGCGATCACACCTGGGCCACCAATGTCGAACTCAGCCGCCATCTCTGGCGCTGGTGCGGCCAGCGCGGCGTGCGGTTCATCTATGCCTCCTCCGCCGCAACCTATGGCAACGGCACCCACGGGTTCGACGATGACGCCAGCCCGGCGGCGCTGGAAGCCCTGCGCCCGCTCAACCTCTACGGCTGGACCAAGCACGCCTTCGATCTGCTGGTCGCCAAGCATCTGACCCACGAACCCAAACGGCCGCCGCAATGGGCCGGGCTGAAATTCTTCAACGTCTACGGCCCGAACGAGTATCACAAAGGCAAGATGATCTCGGTCGTGAAGATCAAGTACGACGAAATTGCCGCCGGCTTGGCGGCCAAATTGTTCAAATCCGACCAACCCGGCCTGGCCGATGGCGCCCAGGCGCGGGACTTCATCTGGGTGGGGGACGTCGTGGACGTGCTGCTGTGGCTGCACGACACACCGTCGGTGAACGGGCTGTTCAACCTGGGCACCGGCACGGCCCGCACCTATCTGGACCTGGCACACGCCGTCTGTGACGCCGCGGCGCGACCGCGTCAGGTGCAGTTCATCGACATGCCGGCAAGCTTGGCCGGGCAGTATCAGTCCTTCACCGAAGCGCCGATGCACCGGCTTCGGGCCGCCGGCTACAACGGCCAGTTTACCGCGCTGGAAGACGGTGTCCGGCGCTACGTCCAGGATTACCTGACCCAGGCCGACCCCTTCGCATGAGCGGCGTCCTTCTCTTCCCGCAGTTCGATCCGGTCCTGCTGCAGATCGGGCCGCTGATGATCCGCTGGTATGCGCTGGCCTACATCACCGGTCTGGTGATCGGCTGGCGAGTGATGCGCCGCTTGGTGGCATTGCCCCCCGCCGTCGCCACCGAGGTGCAGGTGGACGATTTCCTCACCTGGGCGACACTGGGCGTCGTCCTCGGCGGCCGCCTCGGCTACGTGCTGTTCTACCAACCCGGCACATACTTGATGCATCCCGGCATGATCGTCGCCGTCTGGGAAGGCGGCATGAGCTTCCATGGCGGCATGCTGGGCGTCTCCATCGCCACCTGGATCTTCTGCCGCCGCAATCGCATCCCCCTGCTCGGCTTTGCCGACCGCATCGCCATCGTCGCGCCGATCGGGCTTGGCCTGGGCCGCATCGCCAACTTCATCAATGGGGAGTTGTGGGGTCGCGCCGCGCCGCTGAACTGGCCGGGGGCGATGGTATTCCCGCGCGCCACACCGGCGTTTCAGCCCGACATGGCGGTATTCCAACAGTTGAAAGACAGCGTCTGCGCCGCGCTGATGCCCGCGCAATGCGTGCCGCGCTTTCCCAGCCAGCTATATGAAGCCGCGCTGGAAGGTCTGATCCTTTTCGCCGTGATGATCCTGCTCTCCCGCAGTGCCGCCGTCCGCACCCTGCAGGGCGTGCTGACCGGCGTGTTCCTGACCGGCTATGCCTTGGCGCGCATCACCGCCGAGTTCTTTCGCGAACCGGACTCCTTCTTGGGCTTTATGCCTTTCGGCACCACGATGGGTCAGATCCTGTCGGTGCCGATGCTGCTGATCGGCCTGTGGCTGATCCTGCGGGCACGCCCCGCCACGGCATGACGCAGCAACACGCCGAACGGCTCGACCATTTCATGGGTCGAGCGAATGCGGCTTATTATGCGGGGCACGACCCGTTCAAGGATTTTACGACGGCGCCGGAAATCTCGCAGATGTTCGGGGAAATCCTGGCACTCTGGGCTGCCGCCGCCTGGCAGGCCGCCGGCAGCCCTGCCCCCTTCGCGCTGGCCGAGGCCGGCCCCGGACGCGGCACATTGATGGCCGATGTCACCCGCACACTCGGCCGCATCGCCCCCGCCATGATCGGCGCGGCGCAGGTGCAGTTCATCGAAACCTCGCCATCCTTGCGACAGGTGCAAGCCAGCAAAATACCTGACGCGCACTGGCACGACACGCTGGAGACACTGCCGGATCTGCCCATGATCCTGCTGGCGAATGAGTTTCTCGACGCGCTGCCGATCCGCCAATTCATCCGCACCGGCACCGGCTGGGCAGAGCGCTACGTGGACGCCGGCGCTTGGCGCGATATCCCGCTTGCGCCTGCGGTCGCCGCCCGGATCGTGCCATCGCGCCCCGGCGTGCGCGAAGGCGCGATCGTCGAGATCAACGAACCAGCCCGCGGTTTCGTCTCGGCCCTGTCCCGCCGTCTTGTCGCCGGCGGCGGCGCGGCGCTGCTGATCGATTACGGGCCCGCCGAAAGTGCTGCCGGCGACAGCCTGCAAGCCATCGCCGGCAAGCGCAGCAGCAACCCGCTGACCGATCCGGGCCATGCCGATCTGACCGCGCATGTCGATTTCGCCGATCTCGCCGCCATTGCGCGCGCCGCCGGTGCCGCCGTGCAGGGGCCGGTGACGCAAGGCCAATTCCTCACCGACTGGGGCCTATTCCTCCGCGCCCAATCCCTCGCCGCCGCTCGGCCCCAGCATGCCGCCGCCCTGCGGGCCGACGCCAGACGCCTCGCGGCCGACGCGCAGATGGGCACGCTGTTCAAAGTGATGGCGCTGACACCGCCCGGATGGCCTGATCTGCTGCGCCCGGCCTGATCAGGCGAGAGCCGGACCGCCAGCCCGCACCTGTGACAAGTCCGGCGACTTCGGTCACACTGGCCGGGTTGATGACGAACCGCCGACCGGCAGACCGGCGGCGGTAAGAAAAGGGGAAACGACAGCATGAAAGTTGGCTTCATTGGCGTGGGCAACATGGGTGGCCCGATGTGCCGGAACATCATCCGCAACACGAATCATGAGGTCGTGGTGTTCGATCTGAACGCCGATGCGGTGAAAGCCTGCACCGACCTTGGCGCGTCCTCGGCCGCGTCGGTCGCGGATGTGGCCGCGCGGTGCGATGTGGTGATCACGTCCCTGCCGATCCCCAAGGTCGTGGAAGCGGTCACGTTGGGCCCGGACGGCATTGCCGCCAATGCCAAGCCCGGCACCGTGTTCATCGATCTGTCCACCAACGCGCCGGCCACCGCGCGGAAAGTGCACGAAGGCATGCAAGCCAAGGGCATCGCCATGCTGGAAGCGCCCGTGTCCGGCGGCGTCGCCCGCGCGACCGATGGCACCATCGTGATCATGGTCGGCGGCGATACCGCGACCTTCGAACAGCAACTGCCGCTGCTGAAATCCTTCAGCGGCGAGGTGGTGCATGTGGGTGAGATCGGCATGGGTTCTACCGCCAAGCTGATCAACAACATGCTGGCCTTCTGCAATGCCGCGGCGGCGGCCGAGGCGCTGATGATGGGCAAGCGCTCCGGCATCGATCTGAAGAAACTGGATGCGGTCATCCGCAATGCCAGCGGCATGTCCTCGGGCTATGCCAATCTGTCCACGAAAGTGCTGGCGGGCAATTTCCGCCCGACATTTGCGCTGGATCTGGCACACAAAGATCTGCGTCTGGCGCTGGAGATGGCCGACGATCTGGGCACGCCCGGGATGATTGCGCCCCAGGTCATGAGCCTTATGCGCATGGCCCGCGGCATGGGTCTGGGGGGCGACGATTCCGCCTCCATCATGCGCGTGTATGAAAAGGCACTGGGCGAAGAAGTCCGCGCCTAGGCAAAACAACAACGCGGTCCGGCGTCTGCCACGTGCGCCGGATCGCGATGCCTCGTGACCGACACGCGGCCCGCGGCGTATGGGACCAGTGCAGGGGCGCGATCCAGCGTCCGAAGCCGAGCGAAGGCTCAGCGCTAGCCTGGGGGGCGGGCTGACGCGTCCATCCAGCGATGTGCGCTGCCAAGCAGAACACTGGCATGTGTTGCCGAAGACGCGGCACGAGGTAAGAGCCCATCATTGGCGGTGGCACGCACATCGGCAAAACCGGCCGGCCCCGCCAAGCACAGCGGCCTACCGCGGGTCGATGCTCGAAGAATCCGCCCCCCGATCCAGCCGCACGCTTGCTCTAATCGTCGTCCTTCTGAACGGCCTCCGCCGCCTTATAGCGGCTCGGCCAAATGGTTTCCGGAGAAACGCCGATCGCATCGGCAATGATGCGCTCCAGCGCCGGCCAGGGACGCTTCAAAGCCTTGCCGGCGGCCGTCGGATGATAGCCGTGGTCCGCCGATAGTTTCACCAGCGAGAGGCCTCGTTTTTTCAGCGCCGCCAAGACGTCGGCCGGATGCCAGTCGATTTCAGCCTCTTGCGAAACCGAGCCGAGTCCGTCAGCTTTCACCGATAAATTCTCCTTAGAGAATGACTTTATGACCGTGCCCTTGAATTTCGACGAAACCACACTTTTCGACGCAAAGCCGTCACATTTATGAATGGGCTGTTTGCAAATGTCACGAGTCGAATACTTGGCCGCACAAAATTCGCATCATTCCGTGACTGATGGCAGCGAAAATGCGCGGTTCGTAGAGCGACTCCAACTCATCGCAGCGCATTTCCAAAGTACGGACCGTTTGGCGCGAAGCATGGGCGTTTCGCCATCCGCGTTCCGCAAATGGCTGAAAGGGGAGGCAGAGCCAAACCGCACTCGGCTTGTCGCCCTGGCGCGTGCCGCCGGTGTCAGCGTTGCGTGGCTGGTTCAGGGCGATGGGCCGGCGCCCGTTTTTGCCAAGGCCAATGCGGGCAATGGCGCGGCCGCCGGCGCTTTCCCGCCTGCCCCGTGGCCCGATGGCGCCGTGTCCGATCATTTCGTCCTGCTGCCGAAAACCCCCGTGCCGGTGCCGACCGCCACCATGCCGATGCAGCATTTCCTGGCCGTGCACCATGACTGGATCCGCGCCGTCTGCGGCGTCGACGCGGAGGCGTTGGTGTTGGAAATCGCCGCCGATGAGGCGATGGCCCCGACGATCGCGCGTCAGGATATTCTGTTGGTCGACACCACGCAGTGTTCCATTGAAGGCGATGGGATCTACGTTCTGGAAGTGTCGGGCCGGCGCAGGTTGCGGCGTGTGCAGCGCCGCCACGACGGCGGCCTGTTATTGATCTGCGACAACGGCGCTTACCAACCCGAGGCGATCGATCAGGCGGCCACGGCCAGCATCCGCATCATCGGCCGCGTCGTTTGGGCCGGCGGCACGCTGTGACTAGGCGCTGCGTGGCAAAGCCCGCCATGCGGGGCATCCGCCGTGCGGACTGAGATGCGCGATTTCCGGCGTTAGCCGAGCAACGTGGCGGCGTTGGCGATGTCTGGCCGCGATCAGGGTATGGGTAGCTGTTCGCGGCGGGAAAAGTCACCGCTGCCGCCGCTGGGATGCGAGCCTCGACCGGCTTGGGTGCGTAAGCCGCTATCCGCGGTCGGGATATTGCCCACGATCTTCGGCGGGCGTGATGGCTGCTACCGTGCCGGCGCAATAGCTGAGACCGCGATGGACGCAATGGCCGCGACCGCGAAGGTCGTAATTGCCGCTAGCGCGAAGGGCGTCATTGCCGCTAGCGCGAAAGGGCGTCATTGCCGCTAGCGCGGCGGGGCGTAATTGCCGCTAGCGCGGCGGGGCGTAATTGCCGCTAGCGCGGCGGGGGGGCATCCTGGCTGGCCGTCTTGGCCGGCTGTTCTTCGTTCGGATCGTGCCCGGACTGGCGCCGGACCACATTATTCACGCCAGAGGCCGCCTCGGCCGCGACCAGCGGGGCCACCTCGCTCCAGGATTTATCCAAAGAGCCGGCCGGCACCTCGTTCAACTGGAACACTTTGCCGCGTTCGTCGCCGGACGGTGTCATGATCACCCACTGCACCTCCACCCGCTCCTTGCGTTGCGGCAGTTTAGCGATGATCACCGTCCCGGTGACGATGAAATCCGCACCGGTCCGTGTTGTCAGCACGACGGGGCCCAGCATCGCAAGGCGGGCGCGCATCAGCCGGGTCAAGGACTGGTTGCCATCGGCGGGGGCGCCGGTGACATCGGCAACCATCACCTTCGCCGGGCGATTATAGAGGCTGTTTGGGTCGGCCTTGTCGCGGGTCAGGCGGATATCGGCCAACACGGCGCTGATCCGCGGTGCGGCACCGGCGGCGACCCGGCTGGTCAGTGCGGGGGGCGCCATCGCCCAGTCTTTCACCGGCACGGCTTCACCCTGCACCCGGGCTTCGGTCTTGCCGGCGGGATTGAGGATGGTGAATGTCGGCGTGACCGCGCCATTGCGTTCAGACGCCGTGGTGATCAGGCGCCACTCGGTGTCTTGGGGTATCCGCGCGATGGCCGGAACCTCGATCGCCTGCAACTGCTCCGCCAATTCTTTCGCCAGCGCCTGGTTGGCCGCATCGGGCAGCAGCGTATCCGTTCCGGGTGCAACCACCAGCAGCGGCGTCGGCACCGCCAAACGGCGGGCGGTGGCGCCGGGGTTGCCCAGGAAGGGCTCGGGCAGGTCGCCGCACGCCGCCAACGCGGCACAGAGCAGCAGAGCGAAAAGACGCGAGACGTTCCGAAGGGTCATGCAGCGGCTTGAAGCAGAAGCCGCGCCGCTCCGCCAGGGGGCGATGCCGGCACCGGCCGTGTCTTTTGCGCCGACCTGTCGCCTTCGGGCGCCCATCCGGCGCCCGTCTGCGCCGCCCCCAACCTGAGCAAGCCAACCGGGGCAAGCCAATTGGGGCAAGCCAATTGGGGCAAGCCAACCGGCGCCGATCTGCGCCGCCCCGGACCTGCGCGCGCGACACCAGAGCCGGGCAAACCGGTCCGGCCCGAGGCGCAGCGATCAGCCCAGGCGGATCGCCGATATCTGATGGCCGATCGGACCGGCCTGCGCCAGCGTTCGCCGGCGGTGGCTGAAAAACCGCGCCTCATCGGCCAGCGTATCATGCCCGGTCACGGCCACGTCGCGCAAAGCGGCGGCGCGCAAGCGTGCGGCACAATAGCCGGCCAGATCGAACTGCCAGCGATCCTCCCGCCGGCCAGGGGCGAAGAACGCCGCATCGCCGGCGCTGCGCGCCAGCACCTGATCGCGCAGGTCCGGCCCGACCTCATACGATGCCTGCCCGATGCAGGGGCCGACGACGGCAACGATCCGATCCTGGCTAGCGCCCAAGGCGGTCATGGCGGCGATGGTCGATTCCAGCACGCCGCCGACCGCGCCGCGCCAACCGGCATGGGCTGCGCCGACAACCCCGGCATGAGCATCGGCGAACAACACCGGTGCGCAATCGGCGGTAACGATGCCCAGCGCGACTCCAGGCCGGTCGGTCACCATCGCATCCGCCGCCTGTCCCTGCCCCATCGGCCAGGGTTCCGTCACCGTCACCACCGCATCGCCATGCACTTGTTTCAGCCCGACCAGCGCCGTCGGCGGCAGATCGAGCCGCTGTGCCACCAAGGCCCGGTTCTGCCGCACCGCGTCGGGATCGTCGGGGCTGCTGAGGCTGCAATTCAAACTGGCGAAGGCACCGGCCGACACGCCGCCTCGACGGGTGAAGAAACCGTGCGGCACGGGGATCAGGTCCGCGGTGATTGCGTCAGCCATTGGCGCTGGACTCCGGGTCGAGAGAATGTTCCGCGCCGTGATACGCAAAGCCGGTGCCGCTTGCACTCGCTTATCGCGCCGGGCCAAATCGATCGGGCGCCTAGCGTGCTTTGGCCGAAGGGATGTGCCCAGCGGAGGTGCCCAGCGGGAGTGCCCAGCGGGAGTGCCCAGCGGGAGTGCCCAGCGGGAGTGCCCAGCGGGAGTGCCCA
>Ga0164296_1004390_pt1 | contig 12840 bp, 12 predicted proteins | sample GEODES057metaG_FD_113533 | JGI IMG/M metagenome (GOLD analysis project Ga0164296, IMG submission 113533) | Dystrophic lake water microbial communities from Trout Bog Lake, Wisconsin, USA - GEODES057 metaG | ecosystem: Environmental > Aquatic > Freshwater > Lake | place: USA: Trout Bog Lake...
CAAAAGGTACGTTCCCACGTGTTCCTCACCCGTCTGCCACTCCCCTTGCGGGGCGTTCGACTTGCATGTGTTAAGCCTGCCGCCAGCGTTCGCTCTGAGCCAGGATCAAACTCTCAAGTTGAAGAGAGAAGATCTGGTCTCGATTAAATCACGTTTTGACGGAGATCATTTCCCCCGAAAGGAAAATGAGCTCTTGCTTTGACGAAACGCGATAATCGAGCGGTTCTCTTGTTTGCTCAAGGCCTTAGCCTCGAGCCGCAAGGACTCCGCCGTCCGCGTTTCTCTTTCTTTCTATTCAATTGTCAAACAGCCACATCCGAAGATGTCTATACGACGCATAACCGACGAAAAGTCTCCGCCTGACCAGAGTCAGGCAGTTCAGTGCCCGTAGGTACCCGGAAACGTTTCACCGGCCCGCCACCAGAGGGCAGCGACGCCGTGTGTGGGGCGTATATAGTCGGGACGGTTTTCACCTGTCAACACAAAGAGTCGAAAATTTTTGCAAAAGATTCATGAGACGCTACTAAATTATTGAAAAATAGAGATAAATGCGAAAATATTTTTGCCGGAACTGCATCAATATCGGGCATCGCCCTGTTGAAATCCGCTCATCATGCCGTCTTCTTCCCGCAGGATGAAGGTTGGCCCTCGGCCTTAGCCGTGCCATAATTCTCCTGCAACGCGCATTCCCTGCAATGCGTTCCGACGCAAGGAATAGAACGGACCTCGTGACCGATATTGCCGCCAGACCCTCGCCAGTCCGATTGCGGACCGGCGCCGAGCGCGCTCTGCGCTATGTTCGCCGCGGGCCCGATCTGGCGGCGGAGTTTGTCGCGCCTTTAACCGACACGCTCGATGCCGAGGATTTTGTCGAGCCGCGCGTGAATGTCCGCTGGCTCGCCGGCGCTGTGCTGACCGCGCTCGCCGGGATCCTGCTCATCGGCTCCGCCGTGAATGTGACGCTCGATCACAGCGTGTCAGTCCTCGAAGATCCGCCTTTGGCCCATAATCTCTCGAACAGCCGCGAGGAAACCGAAACCAATGGCAGCATGAAAGGCGACCGGCTCGTCACCTTCAGTGACATTGCCTCAGCACGGCAAACCTTCAAGGTCCCGACGCCCGTGACCGTCGGCGATCATGAAGTGATCAAAATTCGGCCTTATGTGCGCGTGGCGACCAATCTGGCTTTGTCCTCCATCGGCTTCAGCAATGATGTGCCCAATTTCGAACCGATGAAATTGTTTGGCGGTCCCGAGCTTGATGCCTCAACCAAGCTCGAAATTCGCACCTCTGACAATGACACCGATGTCGCTCTCCAAAAACTTCCGCTCACGGGCGTGAAGCTTCCCAGCACGGACATGGTTGGCCTCGACGCGGATACAATCGAGTCGCAAGTCGAAGAGGCGCGCAAAGCGGCCCTCGCACTTGGCAAGGCCATGCCGCTCAGCTTCGGCGGGCAACAATTTCTCGCGCGCACTTTGCCGACGTTGACCGGCACCGCACCGGGACAAGCCCCAAGCCTAGACACGTCCTTCTCGTCGATTGAGATCAGTGTGGTTCCCGAAAATGTCACGAGCCTGACCAAGAAGCCGCCGGTCCAATCCGCACCACGCGCCACAACAGATGAGCGCATGGCGTCGCTGCGGCGCTCGGATGATATGGCGAAAACCATCGCAGCCACGGGCGCGCCGCTCGCTGCCGCCAAAGAGGCCGTCGCGATCATCAAGAAAGATATCAAAGACACACCGCTCAAAGACAATCTGCGCTTGCGGATTCTTCTCGCTTTGCCTGCCAATCCGAAAATGGATGCACGCTTGATGCGTGTCATGCTTTACGATGGCGATGTGGTGTTAGCGATTGCGGCTGTCGATGACAGTGGGCAATTCGTCTCTGTCGCGCCGCCATCTGCCGAAGGCACAATCGGCGCTGACGAACAAACCGACGAGGAACAAGACACAAGTGGCGGCTTCCGCCTCTACAACAGTCTTTATGAAACCGCGTTGAAAAACGACATTCCCAAAACGATCATTGATCAGCTCGTTCGTGTCTTTTTCTATGATGTCGATTTGCAGCGCAAAGTCGCGGGCGGTGACTCGTTTGAAGTGTTTTATGCCGAGGATGATGAAGTCGCCGGGCAATATGAATTGCTGTACGCCGCGTTGTCCGTCTCAGGCATCACCAAGCGCTATTATGAATTCAAATCGCCCACCGACAATTCGGTTGACTATTTCGATCCGCTTGGAAAATCGAACCGCCAATTCCTGATGCGCAAGCCGATCTCGGAAGGTATATTCCGCTCAGGCTTCGGCATGCGCTATCATCCGATCCTGCATGTGTCGCGTCTGCATTCGGGCGTTGATTGGGCCAACAAAATTGGCACACCCATTCTGGCCGCTGGCGATGGCGTTATCAGTTTCGCGGATTGGGACTCAGGCTATGGGCGCCATGTCGAAATCCAACATGCCTATGATTTTACAACCACCTATTCGCATATGTCCGCTTTCGCGAAAGGCATTGCCGAAGGCGTGCATGTGAAGCAAGGCCAAGTCATTGGATATCTCGGCAATTCTGGTCTCGCAACAGGCCCGCATCTTCACTATGAAGTGCTTGTTGATGGTGAGTTCAAAGATCCGATGGCGATCAAATTGCCGCGCGGCCGCGAACTCAATGATCAGGAATTGAAAATCTTCAAAGCGCAGCAAGATGTCATCAACGATGTGATGGCCAAAGCGCCCGGTGCCGTGCGCAGCGTTTCCAAAACAACTCCCTGAGCTACGCTCATCACACGCGGACGCATGACGCATGCTGCATATTCTTCTCATCGTTTTGCCCGTCTTCGGTTTGATCGGCATCGGCTTTGCTGCTCATGCCACCAAATTGGTCGGGGATCGCACGGGCGATGGATTGTCCGATTATGTCTTTGCGATTGCGATTCCCATTCTCGTGTTCAAAACCCTGACAGCGACGGCGCTGCCAAGCTCACAACCTTGGGGCTATTGGCTCGCTTATTTTGGTGCTGCTGCGATTGTGTGGGTGATTGCGCAACTCGTGGCGATCCGTGTCTTTGGTTTGTCTTATGGCGAAGGCGTTGTCGCGGGCTTTACCGGCGCGCAAGCCAACACCGTCTTGGTCGGCGTGCCTTTAATCCTCGAAGCCTATGGCTCGGAAGGCGCAGTACCTTTGTTTCTCTTGATTGCCATTCATTTGCCTGTGATGTTTTCCGCCGCGACTTTGCTTTATGAAGGCAAGCACGCGCGATGGACAATCATTGTCCGGCAATTGGCTACGCATCCCATTTTATTGTCGATTGTGTTTTCAGCAGGCTTTCATTTGACCGGATTTCCGGTGCCTGACTTTGTGAGCAAACTCACTGACCCTATCGCCGCCTCGGCACTGCCTTGTGCATTGTTTGCAATGGGCATTGCGTTGCGCCGCTATGGTATATCTGACTCATTGCCACTCGCTGTCACCTTGACGGGATTGAAACTCATCTTGCATCCCGCCCTTGTGTATCTCTTGGCGTTTTATGTGTTTCCCGTGCCGCCTGTCTGGGCAGGTGTTGCGGTGCTTTTCGCGTCTTCGCCCTCCGGCATCAACACCTATCTCTTTGCAGAACGCTATAAGACGGGCATGGGCCTCTCATCGAGCACGATTGCTTTATCGACCGCATTGTCTGTGCTCTCAAGCGCGCTCTGGCTCGCTCTTCTCGGCATAAGATAGCAGATCCGCAAAGCCCGCTCGCTTGAAACTGTCGATCACATCCGCAAGCGTGAACCCCTGATTGCGCTCAAGCGCCAGCGAGTCAGAGCCTTTGCTTTTCGCGAGCTTGCGTCCATCACTGCCGAGGATCAGCGGATGATGCCAATAAAGCGGCGATGGCAGATCAAGAAGCACTTGCAACACACGATGAATATCAGTCGCCGCTTCAAGATCCACACCACGCACGACATGGGTAATGCCTTGCAACGCATCATCCACAACGACGGAGAGATGATAGCTCGTTGGCGTGTCTTTGCGACGGATCACACCATCGCCCCATCGCAAAGGATCCGCCATGCGTTGCATGACATCGCCTGTGAGCGGATCAAAACACGAGACACTTAACGGACCCGTCATGGCAACCGCGCGCGCCATATCGAGCCGCCATTGCGGTGGACCCATCTCAGCTTCACGCGCCTCACGCGCTTGATGCGAAAGCCCCTTGCATGTGCCGGGATAAAGCGGCGCACCATCAGGATCAACCGCGCGCGCATCACCTGCCTCTTGCAACGCACTTCGGGTGCAATAGCACGGATAGACAAGGCCCATGGCATCAAGCCGATCAAACGCTCTCGCATAATCATCCATATGCTGCGATTGATAGCGCACCGGCGTTTCATAATGAATATTCAGCCACTCCATCGTCTCGAAGATCGCATTGATATGCTCGGGTCGGCTGCGTGCCGGATCAATATCTTCAATCCGCAACAGAAAGCGCCCGCCAAATCGCCGCGCTAAGGCCGCATTCAACAAAGCCGAGAGCGCATGGCCGCGATGCAAAGGCCCATTGGGCGATGGCGCAAAGCGAAACACGGGTTGCAACAGGCGGTCATCCGCTTCACACTTGTTTTTCGTAATGCCCGACATTGGATGATGACCAACAATGCTCATTGATAGCGAAGCGGCACTCAATCATGGCCTCAAGCGGCTCCTAGCACAAGACAAGCGGCTTCGCGACCTTGTGGCTTTTGCGGGCAAACCGCCTTTGCGCAAACGTCCGCCCGGCTTTCCGGGTCTTGTCGCCATCATCGTCTCGCAACAAGTCTCAACCGCAAGCGCCGCTGCCATCTGGAAGCGGATCAGCAGCCATTTCCCGCGTCTCAGCGCCAAGCAAATCGTGAATGCGGATGACGAGACGTTGAAATCCTTGGGCCTCTCGGGGCCGAAAATCCGCACTTTGCGCACGGTGTCCGAAGCGATCACCTCGCGCGCTTTGTCGCTCACCACACTCGAAAGACAATCGGCGGAAGATGCGATCACCGCGCTCACCGCCATCAAAGGCATCGGCCCTTGGACGGCTGAAATCTATTTGCTCTTTTGCCTTGGTCATCCCGATGCGTTTCCCGCTGGTGATCTCGCATTGCAAGAGGCCGCGCGTATCGGGTTTGATTTGCCCGCGCGCCCCTCGCCGCAAGACTTGATCGAAATCGCCGAGCGCTGGCGGCCTTGGCGGGGAGTAGCGGCCAAATTGCTTTGGGCCTATTACGGCGCGGTGAAATCGGGACGCGAAGCGATCCCCGCAGGGACAGAGGCATAAGACATGGCAATGATGGATGGTCCGAGGCTAAAAGCCAAATCCGGCAAAGCGAACTCCCTCATCGTGTTTCTTCATGGCTATGGCGCGGACGGCAATGACCTCATCGAGCTTGGCCAGCAATGGCAAGACTGGTTGCCCGACACCGCCTTTGTCTCACCCCATGCGCCAGAGCCGTGCGGCATGTCGCCGATGGGCCGGCAATGGTTTCCGCTCACAATGCGCGACCCCTCCGAGCGTTGGCGCGGCGTCACCGGCGCAAAGCCCGCGCTCGATGCGTTTCTCGATCAGGAGCTTGTGAGCCACGGCCTCACACCAGACAGGCTTGCGCTGGTCGGGTTCAGCCAAGGCACGATGATGGCGCTGCATACCGGCTTACGCCGCGCGCAAGCCCCTGCCGCGATCCTTGGTTATTCCGGCGTTCTCGTCGGGCCGGAGCATCTTTCAGAGGCGAGTGGCAAGCCGCCCATTCTGCTGGTGCATGGCGATCAGGATCAGGTCATTCCGCTCGATGCGCTGTTCACATCGGCGGATGCGCTTGGGCAGGCGGATATCCCGTGCCAATGGCATTTGTCCTTTGGCATCGGTCACGGCATTGATGGCGGCGGCCTGCGCCACGGCGGATTGTTTTTAGCCAAAGCGCTAACCGGCAAGACTCCCTCCTAAAGCGGTCCCTCATCTGCCACCATCGGACGCGAACGGGATTACGCGCCGATCAAATCAATCAACGCGGGGATCAAAGGCTCATCCGCAGGCGGCATCGGGTAGTCGCGCAATTTGCCGGGGCGAACCCATGCCAGCGCCTGATGCTCATGCGCTGTCACAATGCCATCCCACCGGCGGCACACATAAAGCGGCATCAAGAGATGAAAATCCGGGTAAGCAAAACTCGCGAAACTCAATGGCGCGAGACATGGCTCTTTCACCGTGATGCCGAGTTCTTCATGAAGTTCACGGATGAGCGTTTCTTCGGGCCGTTCTCCCGCTTCCACCTTGCCGCCGGGAAATTCCCACAGCCCAGCCATGCCCTTGCCCTCGGGCCGTTGGGCAATCAACACGCGCCCGTCTTTGTCGAGAAGGGCAGCGGCAACAACAAGCAATAAAGACGGCATCGGGGGCGGCTCATCCAGCTGATTCGTCCCTGACCATAACGCAATGAGGAAGACCGGCAACCTTTGAAAACCGCCAAAAACCGCGCGATTTACCGGTGATTAATCTTTTTCGGCAACACATTGTTCATCATGTTTTCAAAGTCCGTTGCGGGATGCGGCGGGCCAACACGAAGAACGGTTTTCGCGTGCCAGCCTCTTTGTTGCATCGCCTTCGCGGTCGAATTTTGCCGAAATTTGCGCTTTGTCTGCCTTTGTCCGCCTTAGCCTTGGTGCTCAGTGTTGAGTCGAGCGGCAATGCGATTGCCAATGGTGATTCGCGCACTTTGTCGCTCTATCACACGCATACGGGCGAGAGCCTGACGATCGAATATAAGCGCAATGGCAGTTTTGATCGCGACGCGCTTGAGAAACTGAATTGGTTGTTGCGCGATTGGCGTCGCGATGAACCGACCAGCATGGATCCGCGCCTTTTCGACATTGTGTGGGAAGTCCAACACCAAGTCGGCTCGACGGAGCCCATCAATATTGTCTCCGGCTATCGTTCGCCTGAGACCAACGCCATGCTGCGCCGTAGGTCCAAGGCGGTTGCGAAAAATTCGCAACATATGCTCGGCAAGGCGATGGATTTTTATTTGACTGACGCCACCATCACGCAAATCCGCGAAGTCGGTATGCGCATGCAGCGCGGCGGCGTTGGCTATTATCCGACCGCCTTCACGCCTTTCGTGCATCTGGATGCGGGCAGCGTGCGGCATTGGCCGCGCATGTCGCATGATGAACTGGCCCGCCTCTTCCCCGATGGCAAGACCGTCCATATTCCATCCGATGGCCGTCCGCTCGAACGCTATGCCGAGGCAGAGCAGGAAATTCTCGCCAATGGCGGCACTGTGCTCGGCACGTCTTACGCCGATGCGGGTGAAACGACGACCGAGCCCAAACAAAAAAGCTTCTGGGCCGCTTTGTTTGGCGGTGGCCAAAGCGAGGATGAAGACAACGAAGTTGTGACGCAAAAACCCGCCGCGCGCGCCGCTTTTGCCAAACGTGTCGCCGATGCCGAAGTGCTCGCATCAGGCAGCGATGGCTCAGACTCCGATACCTCGACAGAAAAAACGAAATTCACCTTGCCGAAACAGCCGGATCTGCCCGTCATGCCACCGCTCACATCGTTCCGGATGGCGCGTTTGGCCCCCGGCATTCCGTTGCCAATGGTCCGGCCCGGCACGGCGCAGCCTGTGATGGCGATGGCAAATGGCCAGCCGCAATTGGTCTGGCAGACGGGCGCGCAACCCATCGGCGGATCACCAGTGCCGCTTCCACCCACGCGCACCCTGGTCGCCTCAGCAGCAGCGTCCACCACTGTCATATCGCCTTCGGTGCCCGTGCCCTTGCCGCCTGTGCGGATCACGACCGCCAAGGTGGGAACCGGCCATCCGACGCCAGCGCCTGTTTCGCCATCTGATCCTGATACAACCGCCAGCATCGGCCCGAAACGCGCGGCGCTCGCGCCCGCAAAGCCCGTCGCACCGACAGTGGCGCTCGCTTATGCCGAGACAGCGCCTGCCGCGGACATCACGCCGGCCACGCCGCTCAGTGATGCTGCAATCGAGGCGTCACGCCTGCCACCCGCAACAAGCGGCAGCAGTTTCACGACAGCGAGCGATGTCGCGCCCGCCTCCGGTCAATTTTCGAAGAAAATGGCAGCGCTGTGCGCGGCCGGAAAATCCGGTCAACCCTGCATTCCGAGCGCTTCGAGATAAAGCTCTAACAGAGCCTCTTCTTCCTTGCGCTCAGCATGATCCTTGCGGCGCAGGGAGACGATTTTGCGCATGATCTTGGTGTCGAACCCATTGCCCTTGGCTTCGGCATAGACATCACGAAGATCACCGGCCAAAGCCGCTTTTTCTTCCTCAAGGCGCTCAATCCGCTCGATAAAGGCCTTGAGCTCCTCGCCTGCCACCGAATTCGACATATCCGCCTCTTTGTCTGATGTTCGCGTCTGATAATCTCTGTGTGCCCTTCCTGTCTGCCATCACCGGCGCAGGGTCAAGGCGATCCCGAGGCGGAGCGTCAGGCGGCTGTGGATGAGCGCCCGTCACGCCGGTGAATCGGATCGGCGAGCAGCGGACGTAAGACATCCGCCAGCCTTCGTCCCCACGCAGCAGCCGTCTCGGGCGTCGCGATCAGATCTTGCCGCACCTCGATCAGCGTATTGGACAACCCATTGGCGAGCGCGTGGCGGTCAATCACATCGCCCTTGAGCGCGCCGTGATAGGGCTCATTGTCACCCACGATGAGATCATCGCTCTCTTGCAACGCCGCGATCAAAGGCTGAGAGAGACGCCCATCCTGCGCCCAGAGGATACCGACATGCCATGGGCGCGGCACACCCCGCCAAAACGGCGTGAAGGAATGAATGGCCAAAATAACCGGACGCGTGCCGGTGGCCAAAGCCGCCGCAATCGTCTCGGAAATCGCGCGATCATAGGGTCTGTAAAAGCGGTTGATCCGCCGCGCCACCTCGTCTTTATCGACCCGCGCATTGCCCGGCACAATCGCGCCGTCAGAAAGCCGCATCACCAGCGTCGGGTCATCCTCGCCGCGATTGGGATCGATCAGCAGCCGCGAGAATTGCGTCAAAAGCGCGGGCGCATCAAATGCGGCGGCGAGCGTCCGTGCCATATCCGCAGCGCCGATGTCATAGGCGATGTGCCGCTGCAACTCTACATCCGGCATCCCCAAATGCTGATATTCCGGCGGCATCGCATTGGACGCGTGATCGCATAGAACAATCACACCGGATGCCGGATTGCCGGGGATCGCCACAATTGGATGTTCACCGGCAGTGTCCGGCGTCCGGGCGAAAGGCAGAGGCGAAGTCATGTCACACTCTCATGGGAAAAAGGGCAGCCTCAGCGCGAGACCTTAAAAATCTAAAAGTCCTCGTGCCGATTGGCCAGTCTCAAACCGGAGCGGGCGAGATCTACCCACATGGATTCACCGGCGACGCCCGCCCAGCCGCGCTACCACCCTCCCCGGCCCAAGGCCCCATCAAAACAGGAGTGACATTCCGACTTTGGTATGAGAAGAGGACCTATGCTGCACCGCATGTCACCCTTGTTTGTTTTGGCTGTCGTTATCGGACTCGTCTGTGGCGAGACCACTGCGGCGCGGGCGGACTTCAGGCTTTGCAATCAGACCTCAAGCCGCATCGGCGTCGCCGTGGGGTATAAAACCAAAGACACCTGGCGCAGCGAGGGTTGGTGGAATTTGAAGCCCACGGAATGCGAAACGCTCATCCCGGGCAGTCTCACGTCACGCTATTATTACATTTACGCGCAAGACTATGATCGCGGTGGCGAATGGAGCGGAACAGCGGCAATGTGCACGCAAGACAAACAATTCACCATCGACGGGGTTGGCGATTGTTTGGCACGCGGCTTTGACAAACAAAAATTTCAAGAAGTCGATACGGGCGAGCAAAAGACGTGGACCGTGCAGCTGAATGATCCCACGCGATCACCAGCGAAATAAGAGGAAGAGGACCTAAGAATGAGACGTTTGCGCCGCGTTAAAATTATTGCGACCCTTGGGCCCGCCTCCACCTCCGAAGAGATGATCAAAAAACTGCATCTCGCAGGCGCAGATGTGTTTCGCATCAATATGAGCCACGCATCGCATGATGGTATGCGCGAGCAAGTCCGCATGATCCGCGCGGTTGAAAAAGATGTGGGCCGCCCGATTGGCATCATGGTCGATTTGCAAGGCCCTAAATTGCGGCTTGGTGTGTTCAAAGACACATCCGCGATGCTCGAAAAGGGCCAGAGTTTTGTGCTCGATTCCGACACCACCCCCGGCGATGCGCACCGCGTGCATCTGCCGCATCCCGAAATTCTCGCTGCCCTTGAACCGGGTCACGCGATTCTCGTCGATGATGGCAAAGTCAAATTGCGTGTGAGCGAAGCCACCAAGACGCGGGCGGTGACGATTGTCGAAGTGCCGGGCAAAGTCTCAAACAAAAAAGGCGTGAGCCTGCCCGATACAACAATCCCCGTCTCCGCAATGACCGATAAAGATCGCTCTGATCTTGAAGCCGCACTCGACACCGGCATTGATTGGATTGCCGTCTCCTTCGTGCAGCGTCCGGAAGACGTGGCCGATGTGCGCAAAACAGCGCGTGGACGCGCTTTGATTCTCTCCAAAATCGAGAAGCCACAAGCAATCACGCGGCTCGATGAAATCATCGAAATCTCAGACGCTCTGATGGTTGCGCGCGGTGATCTTGGCGTCGAAATGCCGATGGAAAAAGTGCCGGGCCTGCAAAAGCGCATCACGCGCACGGCACGCCGCCTGGGCAAGCCCGTTGTTGTCGCCACGCAAATGCTCGAATCGATGATCACATCGCCGGTACCGACACGCGCCGAAGTGTCGGACGTTGCCACCGCCGTCTTTGATGGCGCGGATGCAGTCATGCTCTCAGCGGAATCGGCTGCGGGTCAATTCCCCGTCGAAGCGGTTGAGACGATGAATCGCATCGCTGAAGAAATTGAAAGCGATCCGCTCTATCACTCCATTCTCGCCAATCAACGCGCCAAAGCGGAACCCACGGGTGCTGACGCGATTGCGATGGCCACGCGTGATGTTGCTGAAACGCTTGATCTCAAAGCGATCATGGCATGGACCACATCGGGCGCGACAGCTTTGCGTCTCTCACGCGAGCGGTCTGAAACACCCGTCTTGGCGCTCACACCGAATATCACCACTGCGCGTCGCTTGGCGATTGCATGGGGCATTCACGCCATTGAGACCGAAGATGCAACCAATGTCGATGACATGGTGGAACGCGCGTCAGAGATTGCCGCTCAAGAAGGCTTTGCAAAAACCGCACAACGCATCATCGTTGTCGCAGGCATGCCATTCGGCACGCCGGGCGCGACCAATATGATGCGCATCGCCTATGTGCCGTAATTCATGATCAAGAGCGATGCGCTCTTAGAGCGCGTCGCCATTCATCAAAGGCTGGAGATCATCCAGTGCTTTCCGCGCCGTTTCGAGCTGCGGATAGAGGCGATGCACTTCTTCAAAAGCCTTATAGGCATTTTTGAAATCATGCCGCGCGAGAAAAATCATGCCCATGCCGGCAATCGCCCCGTAATGGCGCGGCTCGCGTTTGAGCGTCTCGGCAATATCCGCCATGGAGCGCGGATAATCATGCATCACGTAAAACATCGTGGCGCGTTGATTCCACGCCTCCGCCCATTGCGGCTCAAAAGCGATCAAGCGGTCAAGAATTTCAACGGCTTGAGGAAAATCACCCGCCTCCATCGCGTGGCTGGCGCTTTGCATCAGAAAATCTGCAAAGTCACTGCCTGAATGAAGCCATTCGCGTTTGATCGCATTGGCTATCGGCTCGGACGCCGCAGCATCAGGCGCTTTTTGCAATTCCGAAAAAAGATGATCGAGAAGTGCTGTGCGATCAGACGCCCAAACAGGGATCATCACAAGGTGAAGACAGATCCAAGCCGCGATAACGCGCCGGATCACGACAAGGCCCCGATGGAGGGTGCCGATTGCGTTTCCGCCTCAAGCCGCGCGGAGCGCTGACGCGGACCGAAGCGCTCCTCTGAGGGCGTGCGTCCAAAATGCTCGCTATAGCATTTTGAAAAATGCGAGGCCGAGACAAAGCCGCACGCCAAGGCCACGGACAGAATCGGCATACTCGTTTGCATCAACAAATGCCGCGCACGCGCCAAACGAAGGCCGAGATAATATCGCGTCGGTGCTTGGCCGATATATTTCTGGAACAATCGTTCAAGCTGCCGCGCCGAAAAGCCAACGCGATCCGCAAGCTCAGAGCAGGACAATGGCTCTTCGATATTTTGTTCCATCGTTGCGACCACCGAAAGCACACGCTGATTGGCAACGCCAAGCCGTGCGCGCAGTTCCATGCGTTGCCGCTCATTGGCATTGCGCATGCGATGATGAATCAATTCATCGGTCACGGCGGCGGCAATCTCCTGCCCGCAGCGCGCATTGATCATCGAGAGCATCATATCAATCGCCGCCGTGCCGCCCGCGCAGGTGAAGCGGTTGCGATCAATTTCATAAAGCTCATCGGTGACATCGAGATGCGGAAATTCTTCGCGCAAGGATTCGTGATTTTCCCAATGGATCGTGCAGCGATAGCCATCGAGCAAGCCGGCCTTGGCGAGCACATAAGAGCCGGTGCAAACCGAGCCGATTGACACGCCATAAAAAGCCAAGCGTCGCAATTTTGCGATCAGGACACTGTGATCTTGTTTTTGAATATCGACACCGCCGCACACGACCACATTCGGCATCGGGCCAATATCGGCGATGCCGCCATCGGCTTCGAGGCGGATGCCGTTTGAGGCAACCGCAGGCTCGCCATCCACCGTGTAGATTTTCCAATCATAA